>ENA-ORBV01004949-ORBV01004949.1-microbial-mat-metagenome-genome-assembly--contig:-NODE-4949-length-24989-cov-14.280588_pt1 | contig 24989 bp, 16 predicted proteins | sample MGYA00237777_ERZ505514 | MGnify/ENA primary metagenome ERZ505514 (study PRJEB26160, sample SAMN06269048) | microbial mat metagenome | isolation source: Oligotrophic lake microbial mat | place... | reverse complement strand
AGGTAAAAAACTTTATGCAATCAAGGTTGATAGATCGGATTCATTGGTTTCTGTCGAGGGAAAAACTTATCAAAGAGTCGGTGCTAGTGTCAAACTTCTAAACCCTACTGAGATCCAATTTAAGCTAGGTGGGTATCCAAGGATAAAAAACGTAAGCCAGCAGATTGAAGCATATAAAAAGGAAGCAACAAATGCTAAAACCAAACTGATTGAACACTATCAAAGTATCTTGAAGATAATAGATGATCTTGGTCATATACTTTATCCGATAGATCCGAATGCACCAACAGCTAACCAAGAGGGGAAAATTCTTGCAAGAATATTATTCTCCTCCTTTGTCGATAATTTTGAAACATATCTATCTGATTTGTTGTATGAAATTTTTCTTGCAAAGCCAGCAACATTAAAATCTGGTAGCACGGTTACAGTTAAAGAAGTTCTAGACTGTTCAGATCTGCAAGATTTTGTAAATTATTTGGCGAAACAGAAAATTAGTAAATTGCAAAAGGGTAGTGTAAAAGGCTTTATCTCGGATAACCCACAAATCAGTAATTTAAATGTCATTGATAATCTAAAGCAAAATGAAATAGAAAAAATTTTGCAAATAAGACACCTGTACTCACATAGAAATGGCATTGTAGATGAGAAATTTCTTCAATACTTTACCGGAGAGTTCGCCCTGAATTTAGAGCATCAAATGTCCATAGATGAGATTTGTGACAAGCTCTGCTACTTGGCTGAAATTGCTCATCAAATTGATTTAGCGGCAATAGCTAAATATAAACTTGCACAAATGAATGACGGATGATGATCTATGTTCAATCAGTCTGTAAAACAGGGCTAACAAATCGTTGCAGCGGCGGAATAAAGATGGTTGGTGGGGAAGCTAAAGTCACTTGCCGCCGCTGAACTCAATCGTTATGCTTCGATATTTAGGGCTTGCTGAATAAATTCAAAAAGTATGCCAGCCAGAGGTTTTAAGCTTTTTTTGCCCAAACAAGTGCAAGGTTGTAGTACCTAAAGGCTCAAAACCCTTGCACTTTCGTGGAAAATCGCTGGGTAAATTTGGGAAATACGCGACAAAATACTATTTTTCAAGCTGTATTGCCTCTAAATTCGCTCTGTAGACTTTTTCAGGAAGCCCTATTTATTGCAGGTAAATCATAAATCACCACCACAGAATGAGATCGTTTCAGACAAATGCGCGATAATGAAGAAAGTTAGTTTTATCTGGCATACCCTAATCCTTCATGCAATTTGAGTGGGATGAAGCGAAAAACCTTGAAAACATTCGTAAACATGAGATTGATTTTGCTGATGTCTCCGTAATGTTTGATGGTGAAATGCTGATTGAGCTAGATGATCGTTTTGATTATGGCGAAGATCGCTGGTTCGGGATCGGTTTTCTCGGTTTTGGCATAGCGGTAGTAGTCTGGACAGAACGTCGAAAAGATGTAATCCGAATCATTTCAGCACGAAGAGCCAACCGTCATGAGCAGAAACGATTTGAACAGCACCTCTCGTACTAACTGGGCAGCTTTAGAGTCAAGGTCAGAAGAGAATATTGACTACTCGGATATTCCCCCTCTGACAGGTGAATTTTTTGAACGAGCGACTTTACGTATTCCAGCAAACCAAGCCCAAGACCTAGTTCAGCTCGATCCAGATGTGAAGCAGTGGTTTCAGGCTCAAGGAGAACAGTATAAAACTCTAATTAACAACGTTTTACGCCAATACATAGAGAGCAACAAAACTCAGCACCAAGCATAACAAGCGCTTGCACGCGGAAAGGTGACGTATGCTATTAGTTATGTAGCAAAAACTCCATCGCCGTTCGGTGAAGCGCAGACCGTTAGAACTCATGAGACCCGTTGCGATGTACAGCCCCATACACGACGGCATAGACAAATCGGTTCGATCCGTACAGTATTCAGAAGCACAGCCTGACAGCAGCCTCGCTGGACTGGTACATTGCTTTTGGGAACTCAAAACAGTCACCGATCTGCCAGAAGATTTTAACTACCATGCGTTACCCGATGCTTGCGTGAATATCTTGCTCAACCAAGTAGAGACAAACATAGCAGGAGTAACGGCACTTCGCACCAAGGCCGAAGTGTTAAATCTTGGCAAATCATTTCACTATGTTGGCATTCAGTTTTACCCTGGGGTATGGCAGGGTAAAAAAGAGGAGATAGTCGATTGCTACGTAGGGACAAATTATTTGGGAAATTTGCCTCTAATCCAAACAAGCGAAAAAATCGCAGAAATGGATTTCAATTCCAAATTGCCAGCCCTCTCAGACTTAGTTCAGTGGTTTATCAAAGAGAAGCTAGTAGCAGTCAATGTTGTGACAGAGAAAATCCTTACGTACCTTGATGAAATTCACACTGTAATGGACATGGCAAGACTTACAGAACTGTCGCCTCGCCAACTTCAACGAACATTGAACCGAATGACTGGCTTCTCGCCGCACGATCTGCTTAAAGTCTTGCGCGTGCAGCAGTCGTTCAAAAAACACTACCTTGAGTTGTACGCAGACCAGTCGCACTACATTCATTCGTTCCGCAAAGTCACAAGTTACACGCCCGCAAAGTACACCGCCAAGTTTGATGTCTGATTTCTACAATACAACAAGCAATGTGCTGGCTATAGTGGTTGCTCCACAATCAACTTTGGAGAATGACATGGAAAAGCCTAATGCAATCGGATGGTTTGATATTTACGTAGATGATATGGATCGAGCTATTGTGTTTTATGAGAGCGTACTTAAACAGAAACTAGAGAAGATTGTTGATCCGACTGGCGAGACTCAGATGATGAGTTTTCCTGCAAATATGAAAGCGTATGGTGCATCTGGGGCTTTAGTGAAATCGGAACATTCGCGCCCAGGAGTCGGTGGCACGATGGTTTACTTCAGTGTTGAAGACTGCGCCGCAGAAGAATCCCGAGTCATTGCTGCTAAAGGTCAGATCATCAGGTCAAAGTTTTCGATTGGGGAATCTGGCTGGGTAACTCTATGTGTAGACACTGAGGGCAATATGTTTGGTCTTAACTCGATGAATTGATTAGCGTGAAAGGCTCATTTTTAATCAATTTCGATTTAATCGATCGCGTACAAAGCCTACCCTACAAAACAATCCCTATTTCAGAAATCTAGGCTTTTTCGATCTTGACAAACTTACACCGTAAGTGTAACTTACGGTGTAAGTTGAAGCTATGGAGGCTGGCTGGCTTTTGAGTTAGTCCCTCCCCAAATGGAGAAAAGTCATGGAAACAATGCACACCCTCACCCCTACGCAAGGAACCCGCAAGATGAAGGCGATCATCCAGTCCGAGTATGGTTCCCCAGATGTGTTGAGCTTGGCGGAGGTTGACCAGCCCAAACTGTCAGATCATGGTGTACTGGTCAGGATTCACGCTGCGTCTGTCCATGCTGGCGACTGGCATCTGATGCGCGGTACGCCATTCCTGCTTCGCTTAATCTACGGAGGGATATTAAAGCCCAAGTTCCAGATCCTTGGCACCGATATGGCAGGGCAGGTGGAAGCCGTTGGGAGAAATATCACCCAGTTTAAACCAGGCGATCGAGTGTTTGGCGATCTATCTGAATGTGGTTTTGGCACGTTTGCCGAATATGTCTGTGTCCCCGAAAAGGCACTGGTGTTGAAACCTACAAACATAACTTTCGAGCAGGCTGCAACCGTTCCTGTCTCTGCCCTTGCCGCTCTTCAAGGTCTGCGTGATGCTGGGCAAATTCAGTCAGGGCAAAAGGTTTTGATCAATGGGGCATCTGGTGGCGTGGGTTCGTTTGCCGTGCAAATTGCCAAGGCGTTTGGGGCGGAGGTGACAGGGGTATGTAGCACCAAAAAAGTCGATATGGTTCGATCGATCGGTGCTGACCATGTGATTGATTACACCAAAGATGACATCACCAAATATCGGCAGCATTACGACTTAGTGCTCGACGCTGCTGCCTACCGTTCGGTTTTTAAATACCTCCCAGCATTGAAGCCCCAAGGTACATACGTCATGGTCGGAGGTTCCACGGCTCGATTTTTTCAGGTGATGATCTTCGGTGCTTGGATTTCAAAGATCGCTGGTCGAAATATAAAGTTCCTAACTTCGCAGCCGAATCAAGCTGACCTGATCGTGTTGAAGGATCTAATTGAAGCTGGCAAGATCGTCACCCGCATCGATCTCTGTTATCCCCTCAGCGAAGTCCCTGCGGCAATTCGTTACGTCGAACTGAGGCAAGTGCGAGGAAAAGTCGCGATCAGCATTTGATCCCCTAACTCTTGTTAGTAGCAATAGCCCAGCAATCACAATTTTTAACTTTTACAGGAGTTCCCCTCAATGACATTTGTTCCAATCGGCTCTGAGTTTCTTGTCAATACCTCGACTCTCTCTACTTCAAATCAACCTGCTGTATCGATCGATCCTAATGGCAACTATGCCGTTACTTGGAGTGCCCAAGAACAAGGCTTTGGTAGTGGATTTGGAGTTAGAGGTCAGCGGTTCAATAGTGCAGGCGTTGCTCAAGGCGGGGAGTTTCAGGTCAATACTTACACTACTTCCACCCAATCTGAACCTGCGATTGCATTTGATGCTAGCGGCAACTTTGTGGTTTCTTGGGCAACCAACGGACAAGATTATGGATTTGATATTTATGCCCAACGCTACAATAGCTCAGGTACGCCTCAGGGCAATGAGTTTCGGATCAATACATATACTACTAACAACCAAAGACTCCCATCGATCGCATCCGATCCGAGTGGAAACTTTGTAGTTACTTGGTACAGCTACTTACAAGATGGCAGTAACACAGGGATCTACGCCCAACGCTACAACAATTCAGGCGCAACACTAGGATCTGAGTTTCGGGTAAATACCCGCACTACCAGCGAACAGATAAATCCAGCGATCTCAATCGATCCGAGTGGTAATTTTGTCGTCACTTGGTCCAGCAACGGACAAGACGGTAGTGGCACTGGCATCTATGCCCAACGTTATAACAATTCGGGTACCCCTCAAGGCTCTGAATTTCTGGTCAATACTTATACAACTAGCAACCAAAGAAATCCTGCTATTGCGGTTGATAGTAGTGGTAACTTTGTCGTCACATGGGCAAGCTTCGGGCAGGATGGTAATGTCTATGGCATCTACGCCCAACGCTACAACGCAGCAGGAAATCCTCAGGGTTCAGAGTTTCTCGTCAATACCTCTACTGATGGTGAGCAAATAGATCCTGCGATCGATTTCGATGGCAGTGGGAACTTTATAATTACTTGGACTGGCAGAGATGGTAGCGGTTCTGGGATTTTGGCACAACGTTACAACGGCTCAGGTGTTGCTCTAGGTAATGAGTTTGTGGTCAATACCTTCACTACTAACACTCAAGATCAACCTTCGATCGCGATCGATAATAACGGCAAGACGGTAATAGCTTGGCACAATGGTCAGGATATCAAAGCTCAACGTTACGGCGACGATACCCCAATTCCCTCCAATATCACCCTGAGTTTGACAGGCAGCCCACTCAACGAAAATGGCGGCGTGGCTAATGTGATCGCTACGACTTCTTCGCTCAACTCTCAACCAATTACGGTCAACCTCGGATTTTCTGGCACAGCCACCAACGGCACCGACTATTCCCCCTCTGCAGCCAGCATCACGATTCCTGCTAACACTCTCTCGGCTTCAATTAATCTCACAGGACTTAACGATTCGAGTGTCGATCCAAACGAGACGATTATTGTTGATATCACAGGTGTAACGAATGGAATCGAGAATGGGAATCAGCAAGTAATCGCCACAATTACCGATGACGATGCAGTAGCCCCAACCGCAGGATTTACGATCTCGTCTACGAGTGGATTAGTCACGACTGAAGCAGGAGGGACAGCAGGTTTCACGGTCAACCTCACATCTCAACCCACGGCAGATGTGATTTTAGGATTGAGCAGTTCGGATACGACAGAAGGGAATGTCGCGCCAACATCTCTCACATTTACATCTGCTAACTTCAATACACCTCAACAAGTCACAATTGCAGGCTTTGACGATGCTGTAGTTGATGGCAATATCGCTTATTCAATTATCACGGCAGCAGCAACTAGTTCAGATTCTGCCTACAACGGACTCAATCCCACTGATGTCTCCGTCACGAATAATGATAATGATACGACTCCCAATCCCAACCCAAATCCAAACCCTAATCCGAATCCAGCTTCGATCGTTTTGTTAGGCGATGCGATCGCTGATGATGGTCAAGGCAATATCTCACTTCCTGCTCTGACTATCCATCCTAGTGTTGGTTCGATTCCTGCTAATACTCCATTCCCAGTTGCGCTCTATCAACCTCCATCTAATTTCACTGGTCTAAATCTGCTCAATTATTTCAACTCAATTATAACTGCGGCTGGCAGAGGTGGTAGTTTAGGCAAGTTCTCTGATTTGACGAGCGGTAATGATAATCAGACGATCTCAGCTTGGTCTAGTTCTGGGCCTAACTTGCCTGGTGGAGTGCGCGCTCTCAATGGCAATGATACGGTTAACGGATCAAATGATAATGACGTAATCAATGGGAACCAAGGTGATGACGCGATCTCTGGGTTGAGTGGTTATGACTACATCAGAGGAGGTCAGGGTAACGACAATATAACTGGCAATAGTGGCAATGATATTGTCAATGGTAACTTTGGGAATGATGTCGGGCGCGGCGGTGGCGGGAACGATATCGTCCGAGGTGGTAGAGGTGATGACTCTCTGTTTGGCGATGATGGTGACGATGTTTTAATCGGTGACTTCGGCAAAGATGATTTGACTGGTGGGGCGGGTGCGGATGGATTCTTCTTGAGAGCTGATGATCTAGCTGCTGATGAATCTGGTGCCGATCGAATTCTTGACTTCACGCCTGGAGTTGATTACATCTTAACTAATGGTATTTCTAGAAGTCAGGTCACTTTTAGTAATGTTGCGGTTGGCGGTACGGCGGGGCTTAATGATACGGCGATTCTATTTGGTGGGCAGGTGCTTGGCGTGGTGATTGATACCAATAGTGCTGATGTTTTTAGCAGATTCTTTAATGTTGGGGCTTCTCCTAGTGTTTTAAGCATCGGTTGATTTGCTGAAATCGCTAGCTTTCACTGAGAGATTTGCTTAGAAAGCAGAGTTTTGCCTGTGCCGCCAAAAAATTAAGAACCTAAATTGCTTGACATTGTGGAACTTACTAAGTAGATTGACTATGATATTTTGTTAATAATCAAATAGTTGATTATATTTAACCAGATTTAATCATGTTGTTTCACTGCTTTCATCGCTTTACTCAATCTCCAATTCTTGTTAGGTCAGTAGTCTAGCAACCACATTATTTTACGTTTACAGGAGTTCCCCTCAATGACATTTGTTCCAGTTGGCTCTGAGTTTCGCGTTAATAACCTCAACACTCCTGTGCTCAAACCAGACGATCAGGCGATCTCGATCGATCCAAATGGCAACTTTGTCATTACTTGGGAAAATAGAGGAGAGGCAGGGGATGATAGGCTTGGGGTCTACGCCCAGCGATACAATAGTGCAGGTGTGGAGTTGGGTTCTGAGTTTCGAGTCAATACTTATACGACCAACAATCAATTTAATTCTGCTGTAGCGATCGATGGTGCTGGCAATTTTGTCGTCACTTGGACTAGCCTAGACCAAGATGGGGATGACTATGGGATCTACGCCCAGCGATATAACAGTGCAGGAACACCTCTAGGAGCTGAGTTTAAGGTCAATACTTATACAACCAACAAACAGAGAGAACAAGCGATCGCGGTAGCTCCAAACGGCAACTTTATCATCACTTGGCAAAGTCGTGGTCAAGATGGGGATGGGGACGGCATCTACGCCCAACGCTACAATAATGCAGGAAATCCCGTAGGCTCGGAGTTTCGGGTTAACACTTCCACTAGTAACGAACAGGCTGCGCCTTCGATCGCGATCGACAGTAATGGCAACTTTATCATCACTTGGGATAACAACCAGGGTCTCATTCAGCAAACTAGTTATGACATCTTCGCTCAGAGATTTAGCAATGATGGCAGCCGCCTAGGGTCTGAGTTTCTGGTCAATACATACACTACTCGTGAGCAACGAAACCCTCAGATCGCGATCGATGGCAGCGGCAACTTTATGATCGCTTGGGATAGCGTTAATCAGGATGACGGTAGAAGCGACGGCATCTATGCCCAGAGCTATAACAGTTCAGGCAACCGTCAAGGCGGTGAGTTTTTGGTCAATACATATACTACGGATGACCAAAAAAGCCCATCGATCGCGACCGATAGCAGCGGCAACTTTATCATCACTTGGCAAAGTGGTCTTGGTCAGGATGGAAGTGGCACAGGAGTATTCGCTCAAAGATTTAACAGCTCAGGCAATCGTCAAGGCTCTGAGTTTCTGGTCAATACAACCACTGTTAACGCTCAAGTTCAACCTGCGATCGCGATCGATCCTAGTGGCAACGGTGTGATTACTTGGCTGAGTTCTCAGGATGGTGGTAACATTTTCGCCCAGCGATATGGCAATTCGATCATCAGTCTCAGCTTGACAGGCAGTCCGCTCAACGAAAATGGCGGCGTGGCTAATGTGACCGCGACTACTTCCAACCTCAATCCACAACCAATCACAGTTAACCTCGGATTTTCTGGCACAGCCACCAACGGTACTGATTACAATCCCTCAGCTAACAGCATCACAATTCCCGCCAACACTCTATCTAGCTCGATTAGCCTCACAGGACTTAACGATTCGATCGTCGATCCAAACGAAACGATTATCGTGGATATTACAGGTGTAACTAATGGAGTTGAGAATGGGAATCAGCAAGTTGTCGCCACAATTACCGATGACGACTCCGCTCCTACCGCAGGATTCACGATTAGTTCTACGAGTGGATTAGTCACAACCGAAGCAGGAGGTACAGCAAGTTTCACGGTCAACCTCACATCTCAGCCAACATCCAATGTGGTTTTAGGATTGAGCAGTTCCGACACAACAGAAGGGAATGTCGCGCTAACATCTCTCACATTTACATCTGCGAACTTCAACACACCTCAACAAGTAACAATTACAGGCATTGATGATGCTACTGTCGATGGCAATATCGCTTATTCGATTATTACAGCAGCAGCCACTAGTTCAGATTCTGCCTACAACGGACTCAATCCCTCTGATGTCTCCGTCACGAATAATGATAATGATACGACTCCTAATCCAAACCCAAATCCAAATCCAAATCCCAACCCGAATCCAGCTTCGATCATTCTGTTAGGTGATGCGATCAGTGATGATGGTCAAGGCAATATTTCACTTCCTGCTCTGACAATCCATCCTAGTGTTGGTTCGATTCCTGCTAATACTCCATTCCCAGTTGCGCTCTATCAAGCAACTGGAGATTTTACAGGTTTAAATCTACTCAATTATTTCAACTCAATTATAACTGCGGCTGGCAGAGGTGGTAGTTTAGGTAAATTCTCTGATTTGACGAGCGGTAATGATAATCAGACGATCTCAGCTTGGTCTAATTCTGGGCCTAATTTGCCTGGTGGAGTGCGTGCGCTCAATGGCAATGATACGGTTAATGGCTCTAGCGATAATGATGTAATCAATGGGAACCAAGGTGATGATGCGATTTCTGGATTGAGTGGTTATGACTACATCAGAGGAGGTCAGGGTAACGACAATATAACTGGCAATAGTGGCAATGATATTGTCAATGGTAACTTTGGGAATGATGTCGGGCGCGGCGGTGGCGGGAACGATATCGTCCGAGGTGGTAGAGGTGATGATGCGCTGTTTGGCGATGATGGCGACGATGTTTTAATCGGTGACTTGGGTAAGGATGAGTTGACTGGTGGGGCGGGTGCAGATGGATTTTTCTTGAGATCGGATGATCTAGCTGCTGATGCATCTGGTGCTGACCGCATTCTTGATTTCACATCTGGAGTTGACTACATCTTAGCCAATGGTATCTCTAGAAGTCAGATCACTTTCAGTAATGTGGCGGTTGGTGGTACGGCTGGACTTAATGATACGGCTATTCTATTTGGTGGGCAGGTGCTTGGCGTGGTGATTGATACTAATAGTGCTGATGTTTTTAGCAGGTTCTTTAATGTTGGAAGTTCTCCTAGCGTTTTAGGCATTGGCTAATTTGCCGAAATCGCTACCTTAGCCTTACAAAAGTTTTGCTGGAAAGTTAATTACAGGATTCCTTTTGTATTACATTTGTTATTAATTTGCTGTAGGAGAAGCATTATTAGATTTCACCAATCTTACCAAGCTCGATCGATGGCTAACAGAAAACTAATCGATCGACATTTAGATAATCACACCAAACAGTTTGGATTGCTATGCCATCATTAAATCATTCTCCCAGTCAATCAGAGATCGATCGACTGTTAAATCAAGCGGCTCAACTCGGACAGTCGGGGAGATTATCTGAGGCGGCGGATTTGTGTCGGCAGATTTTGCAGGATCATCCCGATTCGGCGCAAGCGTGGCATTTTCTGGGATTAGCGGCACTGCAACAAGGACAACCCCAAGCCGCAATTAGTCATCTCGATCGAGCGATCGACTTAGCTCCCAACATTGCCGAATTTCACAATCATGCAGGCGTGGCAAATTTCAGTGTGGGAAACTTTGAGGCGGGGATTAAGCGTTATCAACAAGCCCTAGAGCTACAGCCACAATCGATCGACGCTCGTTACAATCTGGCACTGGGAATGCAAAAACTCGATCGACTGGATCGGGCGATCGAGCTATATCGAGAAATCATCAGCCAACAACCACGCCATGCTCAGGCACATTACAGCCTCGGCAACGCGCTCCAACAAAATTATCAATTTCAAGCCGCGATCGAGCATTACCAGAAATCGATCGCCATTCAACCCAACTATGCCGAAGCTTGGTACAACCTCGGTGTGGCATGGCAAACTCAAGCAGATTACGGGCAAGCGATCGCGGCATACGAACAAGCGATCGCTCTGAACCCTCGCTATGTCGAAGCTCACAACGGCATCGGTGCGATTTTGGAACTTCAGGGCAAGGGACAGGCAGCGATCGACTGCTATAAACAAGCACTAGAAATCAATCCCAGTCATATCCATGCTTGGCTGAATCTTGCCAATGTCCAGCAACGACTGGGAGATCTGAATGTGTCGATCGAATCTTACCGACAGGTTTTAGCGATCGCCCCCGATCATCCTAAAGCCCTTGATGGCTTGATTGGCTTGTTACGGCAGACTGGGCAATGGTCGGAATTGGATGTTCTAACACAAAGGTTATGGCAATCGATCGAAAGTCGGATCGGACAAAATCTCAATTGTGAAGTCTCCCCACTCAATTCACTTTATCTACCATTTACCGCCGCTCAACAACAGTCGATCGCCGTGAATCATGCCCAATCGATCGAGCGTAAAGTTACCGAATTGCAAGATCGATTTAGCTTTGAACCCAATGCTAGAAGGAACGAAAAAATTCGGCTCGGCTATGTTTCAGGAGACTTCCGCAATCACGCCGTCGCCCATTTGATGCTGCGGTTATTTGAGTTGCACGATCGAACTTCCTTTGAAGTATTTGCCTACTCGCTCGGCCCCGATGACGGTAGTGCATATCGGCAGAAACTGATGACAGATTGCGATTGCTGGCGTGAAATGCACGGACTCACTCCTGCTTCGATTGTCACCCAAATGCGAACGGATCGGATTGATATTTCGATCGACTTAGCAGGCTATACCGAACACGCGATCCCAGAGATTTTCGCGCTCCGAGCCGCTCCCATTCAAATTAATTATCTTGGTTATCCAGGCACATTGGGAGCAGAATATATCGATTACGTAATCACAGATGCGGTGATTACGCCACCAGAATTAGTTCGATCGATCTCTGAGAAATGTCTGTTGATGCCCGATTCTTATCAAATCAATTACGATTGGCAGCCGCTCTCTACTCACAATCATCCTAAATCCACTTGGGGATTGCCAGAAGATTCCGCGATCTATTGCTGTTTCAATAAAGCCCAGAAGATCGAACCGACGATATTCGCTGCTTGGATGCGAATCCTCAAACAAGTGCCGCATAGCGTTCTGTGGCTGTTGCAAGATCATGTCGAATTTGAGACACATCTGAGAGCTGCCGCCACATCTCATGGGGTTAATAGCAAGCGACTGATTTTTGCGCCGCGTCAGTCAAGAGATATCCATTTACAACGTCATCAATCCGCCGACTTATTTCTCGATACGCTCTATTACAACGCTCACACCAGTGCTAGCGATTCACTCCGTGTTGGCGTACCACTCTTGACGGTTTTGGGTGAGACCTTTGCGGGGCGGGTTGCTGCCAGTCTCCTCAGTGCGGTGGGATTACCTGAACTGATTGCCCCAGACTTATCTGCTTACGAACAGATCGCGATCGAACTAGGACAAAATCCTGCCAAACTCCAACAACTCAAACAAAAACTACTCGCTCAACTTCCCACCACTTCTCTATTCGATCCATCGCGCTTTGTCCGAAACTTAGAAGCAAACTACGATCGAGTTTGGCAAGCTGGACATCAACCCGATCTCCCAACTCATCAACCAGCAACGAGAACACCCGATCTGACTGATTCTAATCTTGCTAAAACTATTACCTGTTCGATCGACAACGGCTTCCAATCTTGGCTATCTCAAGCAGGCGGATCGCTCGCGATCACTACTTATCAAGCGGGAAAAATCGCAATTGTAGGATGGGATGGTAGCCAAGTCAGTCTGCTGATGCGCGAATTCACCAAACCCATGGGAATTGCGGTGGACGGTCAACGCCTTGCCCTCGCAACCAAGCACGAAGTCATCCTATTTGCCAATGCCCCCATGCTGGCACACCACTTTTTAGAAGATCGGCCAGGACGTTATGATGCACTCTATCTGCCCCGCACTGCATACTTCACAGGCGATTTAAACGTTCACGATCTGGCTTTTGCCGACGATCGATTGTGGATGGTAAACACGCGCTTCTCCTGCCTCAGTCAACTCAGTTCTGACTTTAGTTTTGAGCCACGTTGGCAACCGTCATTTATTTCTGAACTCGCGCCCGAAGATCGATGTCATCTTAATGGATTGTCGATCGTCAACGGCAAGCCCAAGTTCGTCACAGCTTTGGGAGAGAGCAATGAGGTGGGAGGATGGAGAGCGAATAAAGCCACAGGTGGGATTGCGATCGATGTCGATCGAAATGAGATTATCGTGCGGGGACTATCGATGCCGCATTCTCCCGTCTGGTATCGCAACTGCCTATGGGTACTCAATTCTGGGACTGGGGAATTATGGTGCATCGATCCAGAAACTGGTAAACATGATGTCGTCTGCGCTCTGCCTGGGTTCTTGCGCGGCTTATGCTTTGTCGGTGACTATGCTGTGATTGGGTTGTGTCAGATGCGCGAAACGAATATTTTTGGTGGTTTGCCGATTCAAACGCGCTTCGATCGATTGCTGTGTGGTGTGGCGGTAGTGGATTTGAGAACTGGAGATCGAGTGGGAATGCTGGAGTTTACGGCTGGCTGCGAAGAACTTTACGGTGTGCAGTTTCTGCCAAATATCTCGCGCCCGAATATTCTCAATGCTCAAGATGAGGCAATTAGAGATGCTTTCACTGCACCAGAATTCGCTTACTGGCTGCGTCCCAGCTTTTTGGTGTGAATAGTCAGGCGATAAGCTTCGATCGAGTTCAAGGTCAATCTCTCCATCAGCAGCAACTTCAGCGAGAGTCGATCGACTCTAACTAAACGTTACTTATCCTTCACCTTGAAATGTTCAACTATGAGCAATCCACCATAGAACAGGAATATTCGATCGACGAACCACAAAGTAACCAACAAGTCTCAAACTCCAGCTTAAATTGGCTGCAAGTTCTCTACTTCTAGAGACCAAGTAAACCGAAAAATCGTCCCGCTATATCCATTCGACTCAATGGTAATCGTTCCGCCTTGAAGTTCAACAATCTTTTTAACGATCGCCAATCCAACTCCAGTATTATCGCGGCTATTAGTGTTGCCAAAAGTTCTAAACATTTGAAAAATATTTTGGTGATGCTCTAGTGGAATTCCTGGCCCATCGTCTATGACATCAAATCGATAGAAATCCCCTTCGCGAGTTGCGGCAATCTCAACTCTTCCATCTTGGCGATTGTGATGCTTGACTGCATTTCCAATCAAGTTAATAAAAACCTGATACAAAGCCCTATAGTCTGCGGCCAGATTTGGTATATCTGGGGCGATATGAATTGTAAAATCGGGCGGTATTTCTAATTCATTGATGATGTCGCGTAAAAGTTTTTCAACGCAAACAGTTGTTTGATTAGATTCCACACGCCCTATTTGGGCATATTGCAATAAATCGTTGAGTAAGGTTTCCATGCTATGAACTTTAAATGTCATCAGATCGAATTGCTTTTGCAAGTCTGGATTGATCGCATCAGCTAGATCTTCCAAGACCCAAGTTACTAAGTTCTTGATCCCCCTTAGCGGTGCCCGCAGATCGTGGGAGGCAAACGCCACAAAGGAATCAAGATCTTTATTTCGCAGTTCTAACAGCGTCGTGGATTTATCTAACTCCTGAATCAATCCTTGTTGCACCCGAGCCTGCTTGTGTAAATTTTGTTCTGCTCTCGATCGATGTGCTAATTCCTGATTCAGATTTTGTAAAAGTTCTGCCTGCTGAATGGCAATTGCCAGTTGCACTGAAATCTGCTCTAAAAATAAAACCGTTCCATCTGTCCATTGGAACGGGTTCTGACATTGGTGCACAATTAAGAGTCCCCAAAGTTTGGGCAGACTGCCAGATCGATCGAGAGTCAGTAAGATCGGGACGATTACAACTGCCCGCACTTGAAACGCCTCTAATAAGCCGATATGACATTCCGACAAATCTGCTTTGTAAATATCCTCAATCGCTTTTGTACGACCCTGCTGATACATTAGTGCCTTAGTTTCGGAAAAACAGGTATCGATAATTTTTTCTCCCAAAGCGGCGCGCCAAGGGGGAGCGACCGCTTCTGCTACGATATTTCCCATCCAGTTGTGGTCAAATTGATATACGACCGCTCGATCGCAAAATAAAGATTTTTTAATTTCCCCAACGGCTGTTTTGAGAATTTCGTCTATGCCGAGCGATTGGCGAATGCGAAGGGATACTTCGGAGATTGCCAGTTGCCACTTTTGCTGGCGTTGTAGCGATTGCTTTAATTCGACTTGCTCTAAGATATGTCGAACGGTTATTTGAAAATCGGTCTCGGTGACTTTATTTTTGATCAGATAATCATGCGCGCCTTTTTTCATTAAGGTTACGGCAACTTCTTCGTCTCCTTGACCCGTCATCACTAAAATAGCTGGAAGGGGTTTGCCATTTGCGATCTGCTCAAGGGCATCGATAAATTGAATACCATTGAGGTCGGGTAGTTGGTAATCCAATACGATCAAATCGGGCCATTGGGTTTCACAAAACTTTAGCGCATCTCTGGAATAATAAGCTGGATGAATTTCGTAGGATTTTATTAGATCGCGCTCGAAAAAACGCTGATAGGTTTGTATATCTTCGTGACAATCATCAAGGATTAAAATTGTAAATTGCTTCTTTTGGAGCATAAGAAAAACTCATAGGTTTGATAATGTATAAATGAAAAATGGATTTCATTTTGAACATCAGAAAAATTTCTTAACGAGGAATTTATATTTTAATTAAATAACCATAACATCCTATATAGAGCTTTCAACATCTTTTTAAGATTGAGACGATTAGCTTTGAAAAAGTTAAGACGGCTTCTGGTAAAAAATTTACCCATTCCGAAAAGCCCCTAAATCCCCAATTCTGGGGACTTTGATTTCAGACCCCCCAGAATTGCGATGCACTGAGCTTGTCGAAGTGGCGGCAGGGGGCTAGGTAGATTCTTTAAAAGTCTCCTAAGGTAAAGTGATGGTATTCAACCAATAGTCAATGAGAACGTGTATGGACTGCTTAAATTTTTGCCATTCCATATTTTTGACTAAATAACTATTTGCTCCCAAGCGATAGCATTCATGGATATCCTTGAGATTATGAGATGTCGTTAAAATTACTACAGGTATGTGTTGCAGCAACGGATTTTGTTTAAGAGACTGCAACACATCTTGCCCATTCATGCCAGGAAGATTTAAGTCTAGCAAGATCAGAACAGGAAAGTTCTCTGGGTAAGCTGGCTTTTCTAGGAGACATTCCTCTAAATAGGCAAGCCCTTGCTTACCATTTTGAGCGCGATGTAGTCGGATTTTAAGAGGGGACTGCCGAAAGGAGCGTTCCAAGGCCTCAAAATCCTCGTTACTATCCTCTACGACTAGTATCAGGGGTGGGTGGAGATGGGATGGATGTTGGTAGTTGAGAGAATTCATGCATAGTCCGATCTCAATCATAGATTCGGTTTAAAGAATGTTAAGTCTATACCTACAGAATATTAGCAAACTATAGCCTTAAGTCAAATTCTTTGCTGAGGCTGCTGGAACCGAAAAGTAGAATGTGGTGCCATGTCCTAAGGTTGATTCGATCCATATCTTCCCGTTATGTCGCTCTACGATTTTCTTAACGATCATCAGACCTGCCCCAGTCCCACCGCCATACTCGTCGTGGGTATGCAACCGCTTGAAAATCTGAAACACATCACTATAGTGCGATCGATCGATGCCGATCCCATTGTCTCGGACATAAATAATTTGAGAATCCGATTGAATGTCAAGTTGGGGACGTTCTCGTCGCAGGCACTCAGCACCATCCGAGTCCAGACAGCCAATTTCAATTTTTTTGAGTGGACTCTCGTTATACTTGATCGCATTACTGACCAAATTTGTGAGTAGTTCGCTGATTTGAGATCGATCGGCAACAATTGTCGGTAGGGGATTTATGGTGATATCCAAACCATCACCTGTAGTGATTTTGAATAGATCGCGCACTTCCTGAGATAAGACATTTAGATCGATCGGGAAATTGGCAAGTTCGGAACGTCCCAACCGCGAATAATGCAGCAACGAGTCGATTAAAAGTTCCATGCGGCGCGTGAGGCGAGTGAGCGTTTGCAGTTTGGATATGCCCTCTGCATCCAGAATTTCGCCATAGTCTTCCATTAAAAAACTAGAGTAATTATGAATTCCGCGTAGTGGTTCCTTGAGATCGTGGGAAGCAACATAGGCAAAGGAGTCTAGATCGATATTACTGCGTTCTAACTCGATATTCAGTTTGGAAAGTTCGGCGGCATGACGTAAAGTTACGTGAATAATCGCATTGCGAAGTTCTAGAGCGGCTTCGTATTCGCAAAGTTTCCACGGTAAAGCTGTATATCGCACATTTTCCTGCCACGCGGCAAAAGATTTTCGCGGAGAAAGTCGCACTTCGCCTCGATCGTCGACCGTTTTTGGCTTACTGGGATCACCAGCCCAAGTTATGGTCTGAATTACTTCGGGACGGAACCACAGGATATAAAAATTTTGAGTGCTGGCGATCGCCATTGCGAGCAGACCACTAGCAACATCGCAGTAAGATTGGGCATCTGCGTAATCTTTGACTAAACAGACGCTCTGGACAATGTCATCAGTTTCCAAACGGGAAACCAAACTGGCAATCAGGGGCTTGAGCACATCTTGACTGGGAGTCTTACCTAAAATCACAAACTCGTCTTTAAAAGAGATGGCCGCGCCAGTTGCTCCGACTAAATTCAATAAATCCGTAGGAGATTGAGTTAAGGCAGTTAAAACATTGGATTGTTGGGAGATAGACTTAAAAAATGATGTTTTGAGGGTATTGAGTTCGATCTGATAGTCTCGATCTTGGAGATCGCCTTTAGCATTTATTTCAAATGCGCCCATTTGACCGATGAATTCACATACGGTGCGGAGAAAGTAGGGGATCATTCTTGGTTCGCTATGATGGCAGGCAATCAGTCCCCACAATTGTCGATCGCGCATTAACGAAATCGACATCGATGCTCGCACTCCCATATTTTGCAGGTACTCAATATGAAGAGGGGAGACGCTCCGCAATATTGACCAACTCAAATCTAGGGGAGCCTGAGTAATGGGATTGAGTGCGGGCATCAGGGCAACGGGGGTATAGCCAGCATCTGGTAGTAAGCGCAGGTGATTTATGGTATAGAGTTGTCGCGCTTGCATGGGGATATCGGATGCGGGGTAGTGCAATCCCAAATAAGGCCCTAGGTCGGGGCGCAGGGCTTCGGCAATTACTTCTCCAGATCCTGAGGGACTGAAGCGATAGATCATTACCCGATCGAATCCCGTAATGTGGCGGACGTTGGTGACTAATTGGGTGCATAGTTCATCGAAGTTTGTCGCTTTTTGCAAGCCTTCCATTGGTGCTTTGACCTGTCGGTAAAAATCGAAATAGGTCAGATCGTCTCGTTCGGAAAGATTGGGTTGTCCGCGTATGGCTTCAAACTCGATCTCTAGGATCGCTATAGCACCCATACGATGCACAATGCCGTAAGCGGCGATTTTACCGTGAGGTGTATTCAGTTCGATTCGTAATGGGTTGACGTGGTTAAAGTCTCCAGCCAGACATTGCCGAACGGTGTAGATCTCGTTCTCGCTCAACAAACAACTCAAAGGTTGGTTCAAATATTTCTCAGGTTTCAGCCCCAGCCATTCGTAGGTATTCTCACTGACTTGGACGATTGTTAAGGCGGGTTCATGAAGCGCAAACAAAACACCGTGAGGTTGAATGTATCCTGAAATATGGATCGGTTCTCGATCGCAGTTAGTGGCATCGACACGATCGTTTGGGCTAAGCAAAGCGAGGGATTCAATGTACGGCTGAGTCATAGCTATAAGGAAAAGTTATAGCTATTGTAACGTGCTGCAAATCAAAGGAAGTATTCCGATCGGTAGATAGTTTTTCGATCGGTTCGATCGACTCAACAATCATCTTCTCAAGTTTGTGATTAGTCGATCGCTCTGTTTTGTTGCTATGAGGTGCGATCTGTCTGTGGCTGTGGTGATAGGCGATCGGTCGCTGATATTAAGGTCGAAAATAGTACAATGACTGAGAAGCAATTTTTGATAAAATGCCATGCTCCAAACCTTAGATGCGCTGTTCGATGGCGAAACCCTTATTCCTGAGACACCTTTGAATTTTGCAAACTGCCAAATCTTTAAAATTGCAAGGCAATCCAGACTGGTCAGAAAACATAGACCAATATCTGTACGGAGAAAGTAATTCAGAAAATGCATGAAGTTTTTTTGGATACATCCTTTGAGATCGCCTTATCTGCAACCACCGATCAAAACCATGCTATAGCAGTTAATCTTGCCGAACAGATAGAACTTCAAAATCTCTATCTCGTTACATGGCTCACTATATTGGCAAATTCTAGCCTTAATTTAAATTTTTTCTAAGGCGGCTGGAACCAAAAAGTAGAATGTGGTTCCATGCCCTAAGGTTGATTCGATCCATATCTTCCCACCATGTCGATCTACGATTTTTTTAACGATCATCAGCCCTGCTCCAGTGCCGCCGCCATACTCGTCGCGGGCATGCAACCGCTTAAAAATCTGAAACACCACATCAAAATGAGATCGATCGATGCCGATGCCATTGTCGCGGACATAAATAATTTGAGAACCCGATTGAATGTCAAGTTGGGGACGTTCTCGTCGCAGCTCCTGAGCGGTCTCCGAGTCCAGACAGCCAATTTCGATTTTTTTGAACGGATTCTCGTTATATTTGATCGCATTACTGACCAAATTTGTGAGTAGTTCACTGATTTGAGAGCGATCGCCAACAATTGTCGGTAGGGGATTTATGATGATATCCAAACTATCACCTGAAGTGATTTTGAATAGATCGCGCACTTCTTGGGCTAGGACATTTAGATCGATCGGAAGATTGGCAAGTTCGGAACGTCCCAACTGCGAATAATGCAGCAACGAGTCGATTAAAAGTTCCATGCGGCGCGTGAGGTGGGTGAGCGTTTGGAGTTTGGATACGCCCTTGGCATCGAGAATTTCGCCATAGTCTTCCATTAAAAAACTGGAATAGTTATGAATCCCGCGTAGTGGTTCCTTGAGATCGTGGGATGCAACATAGGCAAAGGAGTCCAGATCGATATTGCTGCGTTCTAACTCGATATTTAGTTTGGAAAGTTCGGCGGCATGACGTAATGCCACGTGAATAATCGCATTGCGAAGTTCTAGAGCAGCTTCGTATTCGCAAAGTTTCCACGGTAAGGCTGTATATCGCACATTTTCCTGCCACGCGGCAAAAGATTGGCGCGGAGAAGGTCGCACTTCGTCATTATCATCAACCATTTCTGGCTGATTGGGATTGCCGCACCAAGTTACGGTCTGACTCACTTCGGGACGGAACCACAGGATATAAAAATTTTCAGTGCTGGCGATTGCCATTGCGAGGAGACCACTGGCAACATCGCAGTAAGATTCGGCATCTGGGTAATCTTTGGCTAAACAGATGCTCTGCACGATGTCATCAGTTTGCAAACGGGAAATCAGATTGGCAATCAGGGGCTTGAGCACATCTTGACTGGGAGTCTTACCTAAAACCACAAACTCGTCTTTAAAAGAGATAGCCGCGCCAGTTGCTCCGACTAAATTCAATAAATCCGTAGGAGATTGAGTTAAGGCAGTTAAAACATTGGATTGTTGGGAGATAGACTTAAAAAATGATGTTTTGAGGGTATTGAGTTCGATCTGATAGTCTCGATCTTCAAGTTCCTCTTTGGCATTTATTTCAAATGCGGCCATTTGACCGAAAAATTCGCATACGGTGCGCTGAAAGTAAGGGATCAGTTTTGGTTCGCTATGATGGCAGGCAATCAGTCCCCATAATTGTCGATCGCGCATTAACGAAATCGTCATTGACGCTCGCACTCCCATATTTTGCATGTACTCAACATGACATGGGGAAACGCTTCGCAATGCCGACCAACTCAAGTCTAGGGGAGCCTGAGTGATGGGATTGAGTTTTGGAACAAGCGCAACAGGAGTATATTTGATATCTGGTAGGAAGCGTAGGTGATTTAGGGTGAGGAGATGTCGGACTTGCGTCGTGAGATCGGATGCGGGATAGTGCAATCCCAAATAAGGCACTAGGTCGGGGCGAACAGCTTCGGCAATTACTTCTCCATCTCCCGATGGACTGAAGCGATAGATCATTACTCGATCGAATCCATTAATGTGACGGACGTTGGTGACTAATTGGGTGCATAGCTCATCAAAGTTTTTCGCTTTTTGCAAGGCTTCAATTGGGGCTTTGATCTGTCGGTAAAAATCGAAATAGGTCAGATCGTCTCGTTCGGATAGATTGGCTTGATCGGGTGTGCGTTGTCCAAATTCGATCTCTAGGATCGCTATGACACCCGTACGATACACAACGCTATAAGCGACGATTTTACCGTGAGGTGTATTCAGTTCGAGTCGTAATGGGTTGACGTGGTTAAAGTCTCCAGCCAGACATTGCCGAACGGTGTAGATCTCATTCTCGCTCAACAAACAACTCAAAGGTTGGTTCAAATATTCCTCAGGTTTCAGCCCCAGCCATTCGTAGGTATTCTCACTGACTTGGACGATTGTTAAGGCGGGTTCATGCAGCGCGAACAAAATACCGTGGGGTTGAATATATCCTGTAGTATGGATCGGTTCGAGATCGTAGTCAGTCACATCAACACGATCGCTTGGGCTAAGCAAAGTGAGGGATTCAACATACGGCTGAGTCATAAGTATAAGGAAAAGTTATAGATACTATAACGTGCTGCAAATCAAAGGAAGTATTCCGATCGGTAGATAGTTTTTCGATCGGTTCGATCGGTTCGATCGACTAAATAATCATCTTCTCAAGTTTGTGATTAGTCAATTCGCCATAATCTAAGGCTACTTTTCCTTCACTTTAGAGAATGTTCAAGTCAATAATCTAATTACAAGAAGTAGAAGTGCGATTACGAGCAAGCCACCATAGAATATGAACATTCGATCGCCGAACCACTTTGGCAAGAAGAAAATGTCGGTTGTTTGACCACGATAGGATTCCAAGTTTTCGGCGTAAATCGTAAGGGGACAAGTCCAATTGTTGGCGATGAGAACGATGACTTCGATCGAGAATAAAGCGACAGAGATCCATGTGAGAATCGAGATTCTGTCAGCAATAACTTCATACAAGAGAACTGCCATGACTGCATTAAAGAATATGAATATTGCGGTATGTAAGAATCTGATGAAGTCGATCGAGCGCAGCATTAAATTTGTTCCTTATCTCTCGTTTATTTTTCCGATCCCCTCAGCCTTCTTGTTAACCGTTTTTGGGCTTCCATAGTAGTCGATTTCCCCTACTCCAGATGTGGTTGCATCTAGTTGTCCCGTCGCATATACCTCAACACTTCCGACACCTGATGAATTCACCTTCGCGTTGATAGCGCGTAAATTCTTCGCGTCCAAACTTCCAACACCATCCACTTTAATATCCACTTCTTTTGTTTTGCCTGATGCACTAATACTGCCAACTCCGCGCAGCACGAGTTCCACTCGCTCATTCTTGACGTTTGATAGATTTGCCTCACCTACCCCATCGAAGACGAACCTTTTAACATTGGGAGTGGATACAGCGATCTGGAGTTTTTGCTGGGGGCTGTATCCTTTGCTGGGTCGGATGTACAAAGTGCCGTTTTTAACTTCAGTAGTAATTAATGGGATGATATTATCGTCACCACTGATTTCGAGGCTCTCCTGCCCTTGAGAACGCACTTCGATCGAACCGACAAATTCTACATCTAGGGAATCGAAGGAAGCAAGCGATCTTTTCTCAGTCTTAGCAGTGCCACTTCCTCTAACATTGGAGGAATTAATAATAAGATTGCATCCCGCCAAGCCGACTGCTAATCCGATGCTAAGTAGTTGTAATGCCTTCATACGATCTTTCTGTTTTGAGCTTTTTTAAAGAAGATGCCAACCAGAATTGTAGAAGTGGGAAAGGCGAGAAACCATATCTCCAATCCTGAAAATATGAGAAATGGTCGGTCAAATGGTGTAGAGATCGCTATCCATTTTATCCCCATGATTTCTCTCTTTCATCACTAGAATCTAAGCGATCGCATTAGCTGGCATTTCGATCGAAGTTTTTCTGCCAGAAGCCTCAGCAATCCAAATCGCGATAATCTCACCATTTGAGTTCTCTCCAGTTAAAACTTCAGTAGGTGAATCGATCGAATGCCCATAGGTCATTTCATCTTTTCCGATTTCGATCGCCAAATTATCACCTTTACCAGGTCGATCGTAAATCATCGCTAGCAAAGGTGAATTCTTAATTAGTTCTTCATCACCAAGTTCAGCATCGATCATTTCGATCGAGATGTGCTTGCCGCGATGATCTGTAGAGAATCGATCGAAGAATTTACCCCAATCTGCACGCGGTACAGACTTACTCAGGTCGATTTTGTTCATTTTTTTGATTCCTCATGAAAGGCTAGTAAGACGGAACAGTTGCATATTTACTAAGTAGGCTCTGTTCACAATTACTATGACAAGTGGTTGTTCTATTTCATGTGTGAGTTGATTGAATACGATACAAAACGTAAAAGAGATTCTTTTTAAAAATGAGAGTATTAAAATACGATCGTAGTATTTGCAACTGCTAGAAAATTAGAGGGTTAAATGAGAAATCAACCAATAAATTCAATCGCAGACAAAAAGAACACCCCCCCTGAATTATTCCAAGGATTAACTGAAGAGGAAGCGATCGAACGCCTCAAACAAGAAGGCTACAACGAACTAGCTAAGTCTCAATCTCGAAACATTTTGTCGATCGCTTGGGAAACGATAAAAGATCCGATCTTCCTATTGCTGGGCGGCGGCGGTATCATCTATTGGATTTTAGGCGACCTTCAGGAAGCATTAATTTTATTAGGTTTCGTCTTTTTTATCACAGGGATTAGTCTCTACCAAGAAGGTAAAACCGAACATGCCCTAGAAGCCTTACGCGATCTTTCCAGTCCGAGGGCTTTAGTAATCCGAGATGGACAGCGCCACCGAATTGCGGGACGAGAGGTGGTTAGGGGTGATGTCTTGGTGCTGGCAGAAGGCGATCGAGTTCCTGCGGATGCCATTGTTCTGTCCTGTTCAAATCTCTCAACCGATGAATCATTACTAACTGGTGAATCTCTCCCTGTACGAAAAGTTGCCTCCGAAGACGAGGTGAAGATGTCGCCTCCTGGTGGTGATGAGTTGCCGTTTGTCTATTCTGGAACATTAGTAGTGCAGGGGCAAGGAATTGTTCGAGTTCAGTCGATCGGTTCTCAAACAGAGATGGGGAAGATTGGTAACGCTTTGCAAAAAGTGAAGTCTGAGATCACGCCATTGCAAAAGGAAATGAATCGGTTAGTAAGCCGTTTGTTTGGGATCGCCTTATCTTTGTGTGTGGTGATCGTGATCGTCTATGGATTGACCAGAGGAGATTGGCTCAAAGGAGTTCTCGCGGGTATTACCTTGGCGATGGCAATTTTGCCCAATGAATTTCCCGTGGTTGTGACTATCTTCTTAGCTTTAGGAGCTTGGCGGATTTCTCAGCACCATGTCTTAGCTCGTCGATCTTCCGCCGTGGAAACTTTGGGTTCTGCGACTGTACTCTGTGTCGATAAAACTGGGACGCTAACTCTGAATCAAATGGCAGTGCAGCAGCTATTTCCTTACCAAACAGAAAGTGGGCAACCCTATGATTTAGCAACGCATCCACAAGATCCATTACCCGAAGCCGTGCATGAGCTAGTTGAGTTTTGCATTCTTGCCAGTCAAAGAGATCCATTCGATCCGATGGAAAAAGCATTTAATCAATTGGGTAATCGCTATCTCGCTAATACCGAACATTTACCAAGAAATTGGGTCTAAAGCCCCGCCGTTCTAGGGCGGCTTTTTCTTCGCATCCTGCAATACTCATAGCCAA
>ENA-ORBV01004948-ORBV01004948.1-microbial-mat-metagenome-genome-assembly--contig:-NODE-4948-length-24998-cov-5.064363_pt1 | contig 24998 bp, 29 predicted proteins | sample MGYA00237777_ERZ505514 | MGnify/ENA primary metagenome ERZ505514 (study PRJEB26160, sample SAMN06269048) | microbial mat metagenome | isolation source: Oligotrophic lake microbial mat | place... | reverse complement strand
GTGGGTGGTGGGACCATTGGGGGTCCCAGTGGGCACAAAGGGGGGCCGAGAAAGCAGAGGAAATTTGGTTGAGAAGGTGGCCACCAGAGGAAGCAGAGGCAAACAGGTTGCCAGAGAGAGGAAGCAAAGGCAGTGGGGCCCCCACATGGGGAAGGAGCACAGACATGGGGGGAGGGGAGTGGAAGCAAAGATGGCCCCAGTGGGAGCAGATGCAAATGGGTCACCAGAGGGAGCAGAGGCAATGCAGTTGAGATGACAGCATCGGCTTTGGCTGCTTTCTGACTTCTCTTTTCCACAGAGCAAACCAGGTCTTTCTCCCTCCTTTGTTGTGCCAATTCACCAGGCTTGGGTTTGGTCCTGAAATTGGTGTTCTTGTGTTAGGGTTTTGGTGGGCTTTCTTTCCTTCAAACTGTTCTTGCAAGATTTTGGTGACCTTTGGGACATGCTGAACTCTGCCCCTTGCAAGTGTTTGGACAGGGCTTCAGCATCATCTGGAAGATGGGTTTTCCCAGTGGCGGCCTGGTGATCAACGACGATGCAAAAAATTCCACACAGCATTGGCTTCTCATGGAAGTCCACTGCACAATGACAGGGTCGTTGCCGGCCTTGGCAGCGACAATGTTTTTGCAAGTGCGAACAAGTGCATCGCAATCCTTGCCATCCGATGTTGCTCTTCTTGTTGCCTTCTGGAGCATGGCAGTGGAACTTGCAGCAACTTTGGTCTGAGAAAAGGGATTCTTCCATTTCATCAATGGCTTGCTGCCATTGTTCCTGGGTGACACCTGCCTGGGCCTTCATTTCCTCAAGCTGTGCGGTGGCAAGATCCAAGTCAGCCTCTGTCTAACGCCCCAATTCTGCTTCCTTGTCCATCACAGTCATTTGGGTGTCAACAGACCTGATTGTTGCTTCTGGCGCCTCTTTCTGCGCCATCAAATTCTTGCACTTTGCTGCCCGCTTTGGTTCATTGTTCTTGAAGTTGGCTAGGTCCTTGGCATCCTCCTGCTTTGCAGTCCAAAGGTCTGCAAGCCTCTTCTTGTCAAAAGTCATGGAAGGGTCAGGGGTTGGAGCCAGAGAAAGCAGAGGCAAATGAGCCAGCAGTGGGAGCAATGGGGTGGGTGCCTTGATTGCCAGGGGCTGGAACTGGCATGCCAGGGGAAGCAAAGACACATGGGCTGGAGCCAGGGTCACTGCCGAAAAAGTTTAATTTGGCTAATTGAAGCTTAATCTTGCATGACGTTTTTTAGTCAATGTCAGTGAATGTCCCCAATGTCTGCAGACATTCTGCATGTGTCAGTGAATGTGTTCTGATGTCAACAGACATTCTGCAATGTCGGAAAACGTCTTCTAATGTCTAACTGTGTCTGCAATGTCTAAAGACATCATGTAAAAAACGTCTTAAATCACAAGAAAGGTGAATTTGACCTATGGATGACCGCATGAACATGGTTCAAATAGCCAATCTGCAATTGTTCAATTAAACGTCCTTTTTCTTGTCAGAAAAGGTCTGCACATGTGTTGAAATGTCAGCATTGTGTCTGAAACGTCTTCCTTAGTCTGAAAAAGTCTGCAAATGTCTAAGCAATTGTCGAATTGTCTGAGCATGTCAGTTTTGTCAGCAAAAGACGTTAACTTAGGTGCTGGAATTGAACATTAGACTTTTTCGGTAGTGACCCAGAGGAAGCAGAGCCAGCGCTGGGAGCAGGGGCGGGGTTGAGGCAACTTTGGCCACTGACTTGTTTCTGTTTCACACGCTGATGAGATGGTTCCTGTTCTTCCTTCCTTGTTCCAAATCACCAAGTGTGGGTGCAGGTCTGTGTTTTGGCTTGCAGGACCCCATTTTGCGTTGGTGACATGGACTGGGGTTGGGACTGTGATGCCAATGGGGCTAGGTGCAGGACTGCCCATCTTGAAACCCTTGCCCACAGTGAAGCCACAAGGACCAGGACTTTGACTTGGATGGGGACTGTGGTTGCATGGGGGCTGGTGCAGTTGTTGGGACTCTTGAAGTTGAAGCAACCACCAGAGAAACCCTGATTGGGATCTTGACTGCTCATGGTGACTTGACTGGCACTTGAACAGACACCAGGAGGATGGGGGCTTGGATGCTTGGAGACACTTGGAGATGGATGGAAAGCGGCACAGCAAGGCAGCACAGAAAGACGCATGGCACACGACATGTGGTCGGCACAAGTGCACTGCAAGACCCAGTGTGGCAAGATGTGAGACAAAACGCACAAGGTTGGGGATCGCAAGACGCATCGTGAGACACAAGACACATCCGCAGTGCCGCATGGTGCCGCATGACAGCACCGAATGGACACACCATGCAGTGCAGTGCCACAAGAGAACTGCCGCAGCACTGAACAGATGTGCCATGCAGTGCAGCACCACTGGTGAAGTCCTGCTGCACAGCAAAGCAAGACGCATCTCGCAAGACATGTCTTGCAAGGCGTTGACATCAACGTGCCACTGGACAGAGGACTTTGAGTTTTTGGTTTTGTGAGAAGAAAGTGAAGAAAAAGTGAAGCAATGTTTTTGTGTTTTTGAGTTTTGGTCTGTTGTCTGTGACCTGCAGAACAGAACACAAAACTCAATTTTAGCATCTGTTTTTGACAGGTTGTGTTGACTTGGCATGTTTGCAAGCTGCATGGAATTGCGGCCAAATGAACTGCTCTTCTTCACATCTGTCCCAAAAGACATGCCTGAGGCACTCTCATGACTGTCATCATTGGTAGTCAGAAACTGACAGACCGCGACGGAACCTGGAACCTCAAGCAAGGCTGCTGATGCTTCTTTTCTTTGGTTCCTCGAGTGAGGCTGCTGATTTCGTTTCCCACAAGTGTGGCTTCTCTTCTTTGGTTCTCTGAGTGAGTGAGATGTCGAATGTCCGTTAAGCATGAAGAGAGTCTTTGAGTCATCAGCAGAACAAGAAGCAGCAACTGGATAGTTCTGGAGAATTGCTGCACACACCATGGGTCAGAACTGAGAACGCTGCAGCAACTGCTGCAACAAAAGCTGCCTTGCCAGCACACATCAAGCAGGGAACATTCAAGTGACTTTCCTCGTGACTGTCATCATTTGTGTTCCGAAACTCGGATCAGACCGCAATGGACAACAGTGCCTTAAGTGAGGTTGCTGATTTTGCTTCCCATGAGTGCAGCTTCTCTTCTTTGGTTCCTCAAGCAAGGCTGCTGATTTTGCTTCCGATGAGTGTGCCTTCTCTTCTTTCGTTCGTCAAGCAAGGCTGTTGACTTTGTTTTCCACAAGTGTTGCTTCTCTCATTCCTTCACATCTGAGTGAGATGGGGATTAATCATAAAGCACGAATAGAGTCTTTGAGTCAACAGAATAATCAGAAGCAGGCTGGGTAGTTGCACAATGACATGGATCTTTCTGCAGTGCACACTGGCAATGCAGCAATTTGTTCTGATTCTGACATGGCAGATCGTCTGTCCACTGTACGTAACTGCCGTTTTTGCATGTACGGCGGCAAAGGTCATTGTTCGATGGAGATCTTTGCTGGAAAGAATGACTGTGCCTGTTATCCATTGCGTCCCTTCGCTTCATTGCTCTTGGTTATTTTCGAATTTGTCAACAAAAGCAATCTCATAAGCTCTATGCTAGCTAGTTAGCTAGCCAATGCAAAAGTCTAATACAACATTGCCAAAGATGGTGTCCACAATAGCCACAGCTACATTCACAGCCATACCTATAGATACCGATGTAGCCATCCCTGTACGGCAACACATGGACAAGAACAAGAAGCGCACTCGTCGTCGCCGTCAAGGACACAATTCTCTACAAGTCCTTTTCTTGGCGTTTTTATTACTACTCGCATGTGTCACGACGGCCAAGAAAGATCCCGACTTGTATGAAATCTTGGGCGTGAAAAAGACCGCCACAACGAAGGAAATCAAAAAGGCCTACCGCAAAAAAGCCCTGGATACGCATCCTGACAAACGCAAAGATATTCCAGCCGAACAAGCGGCAGAAGAATTTCACAAGGTAGTTCATGCTTTTGAAATTTTGAGTGATGAAAGTTCCCGTAAAACGTATGACAGAACAGGAAGAGCTCAACCCAATGAAGGCGGAAGAGGAGGCAATCAACAACAACAGCAATGGGGCGGAGGCTTTCAATTTCACTTTCGTCAAGGTGGTGGTAGTTACAGGTCAAGACAATGGCGTCTCAAGGATCAATTCAAGGTGCAAGAAGCCATGAGTCGGGTCATGCACATTGTGTCTCTGACGCAGTTAGAAACGGTCATGTTGGATGACAATGATGTTTTGGAACGCAATTTACTCATGGTCTTTGTTACGCCACAAGGCGTCGAAGAAAATGTCGATGACGAAATTTGTTTTCCGTATCCCTTTGCGGCCATGTCGGAACAAGGTGCGTTCATTCTTGTTTTTTTGGTAGAGTTATGGAAGTGTTTTGTCTTCAACTTTTTTCTTACACTCACACTCACACTCCTATTCATTACAAACACTTCTACTCTCACCCCCCATTTCTTTACACAGGCCTTTGGTGGGAAGATAAATTGCAAACCGTCAAGATTCGCTACAATAAACAAAATGCGCTTACCAAATTCTTTGGCATTCCTCATGGCGATGAACTGAGAAAATCCGGCAAGGCCGTTTTTGTTTTTGCGCGTCGGGGAGAACCGCTGGTGGCCAAGTCCTTTTCCAAATTGACCACTTCCAGCAGAGAAGTCTTTGAAAAATGGGTTTGGAAAGAATTGGAAGTCACCGTCGAGTTTGTCAATAATCATACTCACAGAGTAGAACTCTTGTGGATGCACGGCAGTCGAGGCTCGACCAAAATGTATTTGGAACCAGGAGAAACCACCGTACATACCACCATGCTCACCCATGAATGGTGGGTACGAGAGTAAGTACAGTATTTTGTGGAGTTGTGAATCGCTTACGTATGTATGGTATTTTGGACCACACGTCGTCTCACAAATTATTCCATTTCCTTTTATGGTAGTGACCGAGTCGATCGACGAAAAGACTCTCCCGGTCGATATCGCTTATCCGCTCAAAGTATGGTCGCACGATGGAAAATTACTAGTGATGAAAAATTTCAACGACTCATCATTCATCCCAAAACGTGTATTGATTTGTCAGGGCATTGTCCCTTTTGGGATAGTCAACGAGAATGTCGAAAGAATCCAACCTTCATGGCAGAAGTATGTCCTTTGACGTGCAAATTGTGCAAGGAAGATGAGGATCAGTACAAATCGCATGATGAACTATAAAGCTTCCAGTGAGTTTGCCATCGGATTCGAACCCTAGGGTACCATGCAAATGGCAGCTGTCGGCAGATGGAATTTTTAAACTCAGGGACGACGCCTAAGAGGGTAAATCGACGTGCATCTCTGCTGACGCGACAATTATACCCTTAAAGCAAGACACACACACAGTCATACATACAGCACCGCACAGTACATAGCCCCCAACCTTGGAAAGTAATGTGATCCGATAGACTCAGTGGTTTTAAAATTCAACGATACTGTATGCAAACAGATGTACTAGTACCGAGAAAAAAATTGCAGTGATGTATTGTGCCGCATAAATTATAGTATGAGTATTACCGTATTATGAATGAATGGCATGTAATTAACTTACGCAATATCACAAACACAAAGCAGATACACATGCAAATATCAAGGCACTGGATGAGCATCATCCTACGTCGCTCACTGAGAGACGTTTCCTTTTTCCTTTTCTCGGGCTTTTCGTAGCGTTACAGCACCCATCTACTGTCTCTTATTCTTTCTCGTTGTCGGTGCTGTAGCTCGTTGCTTCATATCACGAATCCACCAGGCCATCAAAAGTGGCGATCCCACCAAACCAATCAAGGCGGCTACTACCAGTGAGCATTGCAAGGCAATATTGGAGGGCAGCAAGGCATTTTCCAATCGAGCCGCCGCATCGACCCCCAAATACGTCCAAAGGGCGGTAAAAAACAAACCGTGCAAAGCGGTCGCCAAACAAAAGGTCCAAAAACTAATATCCACGAGACAAGAAGATCCAAAGTTTTTGAACAATTCTGGAAAGCAACTAAATTTCATCAACATGGCCACTTGGAAGGGAGAATGCACTGTTGTGGATTGATTGATGACCGACCAGACAGGATTTTCATTGAGTTTGGTTTGGACCAGTTGAGACAATAGTCCACGTCCCAATCCAAAGGCGGTATAGGCACCCATCATTTTACCAAACCCACTTGCCAAGAATCCTTTTTGAAATCCAAAGACCATCCCTGCGGCAGTTTCTACTGGGATCGTAGAAAGACCACAAAATTCCCACAAGGCCATGCCTAAAATATACATGAGAAGGGCGTGTGGTTTTTCTTGCAAATCCCTGAGGAGCGTCAATGCATGTTCTTGAATGTAATGGCGATCCGTCAAAGGTTTGAGCTGCTCGCGATAGCGAATCAAGAGAGCTCCAATTACAGCCAAAGGTATGCCTGTTTTGAGGAGGGTTTGATAGGGAATACCCGCAATGGAAAGGCCAGTAGGAGGAGGGGCTGGATTCTTGTTCCTGTTTCTGTTGTGGATCCCGCCACCTGTAGCTTCCATAGCCTGTACAGAGGCATGATCTGTTTCACCATTGGGACTGCCAGTAGCTGATCCTCCACGTGTAGATTGAGCTTGATGACTTCCTAGTGGGGCTTCATGTTCAGGTAATCTTGCACGTTGTTGGTCCTGTTGCCTTTGGGAAGTTGGAAATAGATTCCATCTTGAGCGAAATCCCTGAACATAGCTACTAGAGCTCGAGGTGTGCTGTATTTGCTTTGCTGATCCATGTGTCGATAGCAGTACAAGTGTTGCTAGTAGCAGAGGTAGACCTGTTCTGGTGGCTGTAGTTACGGTCATCTTATTTTAGCTAGCAAGGTAAGCAAGCAGAAGTAGCAGTATTTCGATCTCAGTTTTGCAAGGGTTACTACTGCTCTAGCACTTGGCTTTTTGTCTCTTCCCTTGTCTGTCTTGATGTCTACGAAGCTATTGTCTGGTACTAGTACTGTGACACGACACGTGTATTGCTGTCTCTATTGCACAACCAGGATTTCTCGCATCCTGTCCACCATCCATCACAAACGTAATTTTCCGAAACAAATGAGCGATATCGTGAGAAAGGTCAAACCGCTCCGCGTCCATGACTCGCTATTCACCACACATAATTTATACAAAGCAAGTGTGCTGCCAATTGCAAGTGGACAGATGGAAGGACGACCAATCTTCAACAACATGTGGAATGGAAACATCTCATTTAGGGCTAAGGCTATATCCAACGAAAGAACAAAATTTTGGTCAGCCTGTGCACAAAAACGGCGAAAGAACGAGACGTTACCAAAGATACGCCCCAGCAGATCACGGAGAGGTCACGGGGGGTTTCATGTCACATACTCGAAAAAAAGGCCAAGTCCCAGGTTGTCATTTTTGGCAGGATTTGAGATGGTTCAGCTCGAGGCGTCGTTATTGTGATAATATCCAGCGTCTGTTAAGCTTGTGAATATTACTTTCTGCTCATAAAAGGCAACTCCAAAGATTGATTTGGGTGTCTTTAATCCTTGTCACTTCTTAGTCAAGCTTTTACAATTTTATTTTGCTGCAATTTATCAACCATGATGCATGTCACCAAACTCGTCGCCTTGATGCTGGCATTGGACACCATCTCCACTGCCAGCGCAAACTTTCTTTCGGATTTTCTTCATGGAAAAAACACTACTACAAGTACAGAACACGTCCAAAGAAATCTTCAAGACGACGAGTTGGTGGAATTCCCTTGCAGCGCTGACCTAAAACCATTTCCTTCCTATATTGAAGTCCAGTTTGATGGACAGGAAAAGCTTCTTTCCAAACACGAAAAGCTATACTTGGAACAAGGATTTATAAGAGCATATGCCGAAACAATGTGTGGTCGCTGTGATTTGTATCAACGCACTTTGAACAAGGGAAACTTGAATGTCCAGCCTCCCCGACCCAGTTATCGACAAGCCACGTCCGCGGCGGGTGGTACAGGATCAGCCGTAACTCCAGGTCAATCCTTTTATGATGTGGCCGGATCCTGTCGCGGTTGTGCAACCACCGATTCGGGATCTTTTAATGCTTTCAACAATGCCTTTCGTCGTCGGGGTCTGCAAGAAAAACGACGACCTTGCCAAAGGAAGCAACGTTCTTTGAAGACCGTAGAATGGTACGACGATGACTACGTTCCCGAAAAAGAAGAAAAGATGGACATTTGCACCTGCCCGGCCGGGAGTTTTCCTGTGAACGAAGAGACGGGACTCCCCGAATTGGAACCGGATACACCGACGCTGGAAGAATTCCAAGAGGCGTACAATGTCATTATTCAATCCTATATTCGTCAAGGGCTGGTGGAGAACATTACTTCCGTTTTAAATTTGATAGAGGTGGAGAATAATCCCGACGGTGCTCCAACCACGAAATAAAGCGTGGAGGAACGAGATATCATCATGCCGTAGGGATCACAATAGCAAATACGAAAGTTGCAAACGAATAGTAAATAGCAGTAAAATAATATAATTCAAAAGTAGATTTTCTATCTGTCTAGGGCCTATCGCTCTATCTAGACCTTCCGGTTCAGCTTTTGGCCAAGGCGTGGACTTTTTCCGGTTCATTGTGGCTGCCAAAAAAGGATCAATAATTTGCGGTCCAAAGTATCATTGAAGCTCTAATTAGAAACAACGATGGAGTGAAAGACACAGCTGGACATGCAGATGAGCATTCAATAAAGTTCTCCTTCAGAATACAAACGGTAGGACCCTATTTGTTACCATGTTCCCCCCTCCTAACTTCAGACAATGAGACTGTTAGTACCATGGAAGCTGAGAATAAGCATTGTGCCAGATGGAGAGTGATGCGTACCCAAAAACCACAGGACTGAAACGCATCAGGCTGGTAAGGTCAGCCAAAGAAATTGGATTGCTGTGGAAACACTTGAAGGTTTTTGCACAACCTGTTAACAATGAGGAGTGAGATGAACACATTGAGTGCTGCCTTGACATGGGCGACATGGGTGCATTAAGTTTTCACCCTGGGTTGCCCAGACAGAATAGATGTCATGATCAATCGAGGTTTTGTCACATTTTTCATGTTTGAGAGAATGATTATGATGTTTTCTGTTGAGACAGAAAAATAACTTTACAACTTGGTTTGTAGTCATTGTCCATTAAATGTTTTAGAGGTGTGCATCAAGGTGCCAAGTTGCTAGCATTCTTGTGTCTCACAATGTTGCTATTTTGTCATGCCCTTTTGGCAGAAAATCTCTAAAACCTGCTGTGTTGAAAGTTGGTGTGACAGTTGTCTTTGCCTAGCCGTTGTCTAACTGGAAGCACTGTGAGGACCAACAAAAAGAAAATATTTTATTGTTGTTTCCAGAGCAATTGCATCAGAAGCAATTCCAATCAATCACCATAAATCAGTCACTCTTTGCTGTGCAGCATGATCTTAATCATGCAGCGACTGAAGCTCCTACAAATCCGATCAGAAAAGTGAAAAAGCAGACCATGAAGTTCATCCCGTTTCTTTCATTTTGAAACTTCAATTTTTGTTGTCATTGAACACATGCTCACATGCTGTGACAGCTTGCATCTGTTACACATTCTTTGTCCCTGGCATCATGGTGATGATTTTGTTGTTTGGTGCAATCATGCCATGGTTCTTTCAACCCCAAAATCTGTCATTTGTTTTGTGCACTGATGGAAGCAGAACAAACCATTTTTTTTGTCAACCTTTTTCTACTTGCATGTCAACTCTGTCAAGAGGAAATGCCGGCATTGTCATTTCCCAATTCTTTTTGGATGCCAGTTTTGCCGTGGTCTTCGCACTTTGGTGGATGTCCATTGCACCCTTTGATGACACACACAACATTTTGAGTGTGGGGAGTTGACATGGGGACACCGCCACTGCCTTGAGTCCCCTGCTAACCCTGATTGCTCATTTTTGTCTCGTGCAGATCATGTTGCCGGTGAATGAGGTTTTGTCATTCTTAGTTTTTCCACCAAAACCTTGCTGGCCTGGATTGGATTTGGCGGTGTCTGCCGTTGATGCTAGCCACGAAAATGGAGTTCGCGTGCAGTGATGGACAGTGAAAAGATGGATGGATGGTAACGATGGCCACCTCACACACAACTGTGTGGCAATTGAACCTGTTCTTGCATTGTGGTCAAAGGAATCGGAAAGAAAGAAGAAAAATTTTATCTGCATGACTCATTCACATGTGTGTTTTGAGAAAGAAACAATGAAGATTTTGTGATTTATCTGCCATTAACTCAAGTCAGCAAGTCTCTTTGCAAGAAAACATGGGAGCTGATGCACGGAAGTGAGATTGTGCAGGTGCATCAAGACTAAGAACTTTGCGTGTTGAACTTTTTTCTACAAAAAGAAGTGATTTGACCACTGCCAATTGTCTCATTTTCATTTTGTTTTGCCACCACAGGAATCACACCTGTTGCGACGGTCAGTCTCTGGGGTTGCACAACAAACAACCAACACTCACCATCCAACCATTTCTTCATTCCTCGCAGCCTAAGCTTCAAGCTGGGTTTCACACGCCTCTGTGAATGCTCGGACGTGAACAGCAGTTTCACCATCATTGTTCCTCACAGCTTTGAGCACAGTCCGAGGCAGAGCAATGCTTAGTGGATTTGCAGCAGCAGCTCAGATTGCATTTGTCAAACGGGCATTTTCCTGCTGCACACTCTTCAGCTGCTCCTCCAGTTTTTTATCATTGAACGTGACCTTGTTCATGTCGTGCTCCAGCTAGTTGAACTTGGCAAATTTCCTCATGACAAATTGTGACTGAAAGGAACAAGCAGTCATGAAGCGTCGCCAGTGAAGTGAGTGCACTTCTTGTTCAGTCAAAGCAGATTTCCAACACATCATTCTTCTGCCCAGAAGCTGAATGAATTTGACAACAAATGCAGAAGTGAGAAGCAGCATGACAATGTGCAACAGATGCAAGCATGTCCTGCAGTGTGCGCCCAGCCATGCATTCTCTCGCCACGTCCTATCATGATGGGAATCAAAGCTGCTCATTTGACAGCTGGGACAAGCTTAGCAGTGAGAACGGTGTCCTGGCAGAGATCCTTGCCATCTTTTCTTTGCAAGAGTTAGAGAACGCACTCCAACTCAGTTTTTAAGGTGTTCGTCTTGTTCAAATTGGGAGGAACCCGTTCGAACAATCTCTCGGCATCTGGATCTTCAAACAAAAGATCCGTCTCATGCTTGGTGAGGCCAATGACAACATCAGCCACTGTCAATGCAATGTCACCGTCTTTGCATCTGAAAGCTCTCATGGCCAAATCTGCACCTTTCTGTGCAAGACAGGTGGCCAGGGCTGACATTTTGCTTGGAGACTGTTCAAAGGAACAGAATCCCCCAGTTGTGTCACTGAAAGGAGAGATTGTGAGATGAAAAAGTTGTCTTGTTATTTTTAACTCAGACATTTTTTTGGCGCAAATCGGGACTGCAATTTGATGAAGTGCATCCGTCACTGAAGAACATGCATGAGCCCACTGACTGCCATGAACACATCATGCTTGTTCAGATGTGAAAAATGCGCATTCAGGGAGCAGACAACCTCAAACCACACAAAACATTTGTCATTCAGAGAACAAGAAGCTGGCAAAGTGACATTTTGCTTTGACTGCTGACACAAGCTCATTTGCAGACAAAGACAGCTGCAAAAAAAAGTTCAGTGTTCAAGTGGCATGACCACAGGTGAAAGACAGTCTTCAAAGGTGTTGTCATGCAGATTCCTAGGGCAAGCAGCATTTTGAACAAGAATTTAAAACCGCGCAAATGTGTCTGCATGTTCAACTTTGTCTTCAAAACTGACTGCTGACTGTGCCAGCAGGCAACCCTGCAACATTTGAGCAGAAGAGGACAGCAATGGACAAAGGCGGATGAGATTGCAAAAGCATGTGTTTGCCTTGAAAAAAAAGTTGGGGCAGCTTGAATGGTCACTGCACCCGCAAGTCCGCAGGTGTGTTGCCACATTTCAATGGTGCAATTGACGTCTGACATCCGATTGCAGAGATGTGCTGGAGGAGCATGATCGCAAAATGGAATTTTGTGCGATGTTGTTGTTGTTGCTCCTTCGTGTCGGGAATGCAACGCCAGACCAAGATCAGGAAAATGCAGAAGCAGCTGCTCATCTTTGCATGTGTGCGTTGCAGACAAGGAAACAGCTGTTGTTCACTCACAGCAGAATTTCATGTCGAGCACGCCAATCTTGGAAAAAGTGCTGCGTCACAAAACGGCACATGATCCATCTGATGCTCAGTCTTTGACGTCAACAGATCCCTCACCTGAGCAAGTGTCTGTGAGCGAGTTCACCGCATCTGCAAAAGAGCAACCCAGAGCAGATCCCGAGGGTGCTGGTTGTGTCATTGCTCATGCGATCATGCTGATGTTGACATTGCAGTGACAAAAAGGATCCATTCTGGGACTGGCCCCAATTGGCTGAAGGTGAAGATGATCCAGCGAGCCCCTGTCGACAAGAAACAACAACTGAATTTCAATCAAATTTGAGGCAAAGGCCAGTCAACCATGGTGGGAAGCAGCAACCAGGAAGAAAGGCAATTGAGACCAGATGCATGATCAGTCGCAGCTGAAATGGTCCGTCTGCGCATCATCTCAAGGCGAGCATGCAAGGTGATCATGACACACTTGTGCAAGGTCAATCAGCAAGGTCAATCACCACAGCAAATGTTTCCAAAGCCGAAGTTGCATGGGTGGTTGACAGAGTGAATCAATCCATTGCTGAGAGTGTCGACGATGCCAGGGCGCAAAAAAGAACTCTGAGGGAACCCTTGTGTCAATGGGTGGACACGCATGTGCCAACTGCTTCATGCTTCTTGTGGTTGCAATCGCGTTTGTAGTGACCTGCACATTTGTCAAAATTTCTCCCAAGGCATGAATGCTTTGACACGTGACAACTTGCTTGAATGTCACTCCTGGAGCAGCAATCAAAGCAGAAGTTCCACAGTCAAAACGTTGCCCAGTTGCTGGACAGACGCGTGGATCATGAAAACACTTGTGATCAATCAGTGTCCCATTGGGATGCCTCACAAGAACAGCAGAAATGATCTTCTCTGAACACTGACACTGGTGCAAGTTCATCGTTTGCGGATCGAGAGAATGAACTGCCGCCAAACATTCTCAATGATCCATCTGAGCATCCGACAATGACACTCTTGCCTGCAAATGATGGTCAACTGATGAGATTGTGATTCCCATTGGAACGTCACACCTCACAAGGCAGAATGGTGCAGCTGTGTCCCATGGATCATGTGTTCCCATCTGTCACAGCGAATTGAGAAGAAGAGCTGCATGTGTGCAGACACAAAACTGAGTCCTGCCTTCACAAGATTCAGACTGCATGGGACTTGTTGGTGACTGAGGTCTGTCAAACTTCAACAATTGTCATTGAGCAAATGACAAGCAAATGCGTTGTGATCGTCATCATGCTTCTGACAACCATCCACACAGCCAGGCAACAATGCACACGTCCTCTCATGCCGCCCAGCTCTGTTGCACAGGTTGTCTGGAGCTGTTCAGCAGTGTCTGCTGCTGCACCATGTCTTGAAATGTTGTTTTGTTTCTTCTGTTGTGTCACTTTGCCTCCCCAGCATGTTTGACATGGTGAATCACAATCCTGACAAAGTCTTTCACAATGATTTGATTGGCCTCATTCTCAACAATGCAGAGGCATGGAAGGAGCTCAAAGCCATCCCCATGGACAGCACCAATCCCATCTTGAAAAAATGAGTCACAGAATCAAGGGGTGTCAATTTGACAAAACTGAAGCAAGAAGCTGAAGCCAATCCAGACAAGTGCGACCAAGCCATCTTGAATTTTTTCTGAAGAGAATTTCAGAGGACCTTGCAACTTCTTTTGGTGCACCAAAGAGTGCAGATTGAACACCACAAAATTAGCACAAGCTCATGCTCGAGTCAAGACTGGCATGCTATGGCACCATGTCATGATTCGAACCACAATTGAGGCTGAACCTCTCTGTGAAGATCTGGTGAGAACTGAACTCAAAGAAAGATGGCTGTCCTGTGAAGCAGTCAGCGATTGGGTGTCTGGCAAAGAAACCCAAGCTGACTCAACGGCACAGTTGTTGTTTGATTTTCATGCGAAGCCCCAGGCGAGGGCGCCGGCAAAGAGTGGTGACCAGGGTAGCAACTCTGAATGCTCCAGTGGTGGGGCTGCCAAACTGGTAGCTAAAACGCCTGCCGGGAAGAAGCCTTCTGGGAAGAAGCCTTCTGGGAAGAAGCCTGCTAGGGAGCCAACAGTCAGCTTGCGCCTCGAGTCTTCCGCAATTGAAATTGGCAAGTTGAAGTGCTTTGCCCAAGAAAAAGTTGCAGAATGGTGTTCTGCTGGAAACATCACAATCATGGCAGCCCACCCTGACCTGAAGGGAGAAGTGGGCATCGTCCATGCGACTGACAATGAAGGCTTCCACACCGACTTGGCTGTTCACTTGACAAGCAAGCATTGCCTTTGGCCACCCAACAGTGGGGTTTTTGAAGATGTTGAGCCAACTGACTTGTTGGGCTTGGTTGCAACTGAAACATCAGCCATCCAGTCTTTTTCATCCCTAGAGAAATTTCAAGAATTCAGTGAGTTGCATTGTGATGGCCTTCCTTCTCCCCCCCTCCCTGCAACGACAGGCAAAGGACACAAGAAGAATCACAACCATCCTGAGCCAAAGGATGACAACCCTCCTGCACCCCAGCTGGATTGGAACTTAAAAGTTGAGGCCTTAAAAACACAGCTCATCAAAGCAGAAGATGAAGATGCTTTGTGGTCATGAATCAAAGAGATCAAAAAAGCAATGGAGGTTTCAGGAGAGGAAAATGAGCCATTGAAGAAGCTCCTCAAAAAAGCTGAAGCATTTGCTGATTGACACATCAACAGGCTGAAAGGCGTGAGCTAAGTTTGAACTCTGATTGTTCTGCTACAACTTTGTTGGCTTCAGCATTCTTTCCTCCTTTGTAGGCATGTGGTGCAACAGTTGCTTCAGTTGTTGGATCCTTGCGACAGGAAGGCCTGTGTCCAAAAGAGTGCCATTGTCTGTGTGATTCATTGGGACCATGACTGCCTGTGTTTTGGTTTTTCTTCACTTGGTGCAGTTTGAAAATGTCACCAGGTGTGAAGAGGATCTCCCTGTTGCCGTTGTCCACTGAAGCAGCAGCAACTGACAGCACCAAGTTGTCAGGGTTCTTTCCATGTGAGGCTCCAGTGAAGCAAAACTTTGCATCTTTGGACAACCGAATGGATGCTGCCTGACATTCACATCCTCAACTGAAGCAAAGATGTGCTGCTCCTTTGAATTGCTGCAATTGCTGCCAAAATGCTTCACTTTCCACACATTGGTGTTGAAACTGTCATTGTCCGGTGTCAGGATGATAGCAGCAATCTTGTTTTTTTTCAAACTCAATGCAGGACACTTCTGTGGCAGGTGCACACTTGACATCACAGCCATGCTGGTGCTTCTGGGAGAGCTCCTCTGCAGAACTGAAAGGTTCAATCTGGAGCACCCACCATGTGTTCTCTTTTTCTTGCCACCATTGTTTTTCTTGCTTCCTTTGTCTGACCACATGTTGTTTGTGTCAGGAACTTGCTTCAACGTCTGATTTGCATGCCAGGCGAGTCCAAAAGAGTTCATAAATTGCAACCCTTTTCTCAATCGCTTCACAATTGCAAAAACGCTCATGAACATGAACCTTTTGATCCGGCAACAAAAAAATCAGTTCACAATTAGTGTTCTTGTTGAAAATGCGTTCATGAATCACAAAAGGGTTCATGTTTATGAACTGTTTCTCAAGGGTGTCAAGCAGGGATGCTTAATCGGTTCACAAAATCGGTTCATAAATTATGGGCTCTTCTGCTGAAAGACTATGACAAAATCGGTTCACAAAAGGGACCCTAAACATGAACCGTTTTTTGAAAAATGGGTTCACAAACAATCGGTTCTTAAATGATCGGTTCACAAATCACATGGCTCCTAATCAGTGCTGCTCTGTGTTGTGGCAAGTTCCAGGATTGACATGTTGTGTGTTGATGTTGTGCGCTGTTGTTGCCAACACAATCCTTCTTTGCTGTGCTCTTTGCGACACTGCACTTTCTTCCTCAATCGTCTTGTCATGTTGCAGACTTGGGTCCTTCTGCTCTTGTCGCCATCCTCTTGTCACCTTTGATGCAAGAAGGGTTCTCATTTTGTGTGGGGGCTGCAGCACATCTTTTCCTCGTTCTTCCTCTGCCAGCCATTAGCCCCTCGTTCATTTGACTCTGTTGTTGCTTGTTGTCTCATCTTGCCACCCTGGTGACCAACCCAGCGACACATCAATGCCATGCACCTGACGGAGCAGTCCACTGGTTTCATCACTTGTCGACCCAGCCAGTGCACAGTTCAAAGACCAACAGTTTGTCATTCGTTGCCGAGCCAGAAGTTCTCCACATCGGAGCAGAAAGACTGACTTTTCGAACATTGCTGCACTTTGCAGGTTGCTTTTAGTTCCATTCTTCCACATCAGCCGTTGGCTGCCTAGCTAGAATTTTCAGACCGTCTGTTCTGTCAGAACTGTCACTTGATTCATGTTGCAATCCTGTTTTTTTGTCATGCTGGCAAAATGAATGTTTCAATCAACAACAATGAGATTCAAAGCTGTCGCTGTCAAGCAAGGCAGAAATGGGGAAACACAATTGGAAACACATTGGGCTTGCTGCTGACATTTCACTTGTGCACAGCTGCAATTGTGCCAGCCAGGAACTTCTTACAACCCCTGCTATGGTGACAGAAGACAACAGAGTTTTGCATGTGTTGATCATGTCTCTGTCATTGTTTTGATTGTGTCAAACTTCATGTCTGTGCAGTTTTGAATGGGTGGAACACACTTCAACAAAAACAGTGGTAGGAAATTAACTGTTGACAACAACCAAGGTGTTTACACGCCTTCGCTGTGCTTCGCCATAACATACCGGTACACAAGGTACCGGTAATGACAGTCACCTGGTGCATGTTAGTCGGACTTACAGCTCTGTTACCAGTGCTGCTGCTGCTGCTACTTCTATTGGCTACTAGAGTAGCTAGCTAGTAGCTAGCTAGCTAGCTAGATAAGTTACCTTCGGTACTTTACAAACTGGCTGGATTGCTGTCGTTCGACACCAGGGAGAAGGAAGCAAGATACTGACTGGATCATAGCTCTATTGCCACACCAACACAAGCTACCTGGTAGTACATGCAGCTGCAACGGTTTTACTTTCTCTATCCAGTCCTTTACTAGCTCCCAAGTGGCGATCTACACACTGTAGTGCAAGAACCACCAACACTGGCGAATGCATGAATGGGGCTGGTAGAAGAAGAAGAAGACGGAGAAGCTGCTGCTGCTGCTTCTCGTGCGTCGCTCGACAGCAGTGACCAAGATGGTGAAGACCACGCAGCCGCAGACGTCAGTGAAGATTTCTTGTTGAGAATTGCCGCCGAACGAAGTCATGGTCAAGACAGTAATACTGTTACCACTACTACTGGTACTGACAGCAGTGTGAGTGAAAAGGACCAGAAACAGAGCCCCCATGATGGAAGTACCAGTACAAGCACAAGACGCAAGCGCACCCCCACCACTGCTGTTAGTAGTCCGCGAAGTCCTGCACGAAGTCCTGCACGAGTGGCTGCACTGGCAGATGCGAGGAGCAGGAGCCGTAATAGGAACAGGAACAGGCAATTATCCCCGGCTAGCCATTCCACAATCAGCAATACCCTAGGGTCCCCAGCCAGTGACATAGCCAGTGCTTCTGCCAATAGCACCGTTGCTTCCTCGGCCGCCGGTGAAGCAGACCCTGTATTTGATGAAAGCATTGATCCTATACTTTTGCAGAAGATTGTCAACAGGCAAGAGCATGGACTAAATGAAGGGGGGGCTACTTCGCCTGTACAAGAAGAAGGAAACGAAGGAGAAACGGTACCAAAACGGGCAGGTCCTACTAGTATAACTTCACCTCAACTACAACCAACAGAGCAGCCTCAAAACACTACTGATTCCGGACCCATGCTTTCCTCTGCAGAGCGACAGCAACATTTTCCAACACAACCTCAACGACAAAGAGAGTCACTGAATCCGGGAGCGTATTCTGTGCAACCCGGGCGGAGACAAAGGAGAGATCTAGCACACGCAGACTCTGCAGTGACCGGGGGGTCATCTTTTCTGTTCCGGGATGAACCAGTGAGTGAAAATGAAAATAATAATGATGAAGTGAGTGCCTTTTTGGTCGAAGCCAATTTGGTGGAGGATCAACCGGAAGTGGACCAAGAACGACTTGCACAAGAAGCATGGGAACGAGTTATACACGATATGGTCGATGCCGAGGCAGAAGTCATCTTAGAAGAAGACCCGAAAGTGCTACTCCAGCGTCGTAGAAAAAAGCAATGCCTCTTCGTATCCGTTGTATTGCTCCTGGTCGGTCTCATAATTGGACTCACCGTAGGGCTCCAACCAAAGTCGACACAAATATTTCTGACGGGATCTCCCACATTCAGTCCGACTATGCAGCCTACAACAAGTGCGCAACCGACAAAACTTCCAAGCATATCTCCTTCCACCCTGCCGACTGTATTGCCTTCGGAACCACCGACCAATATTCCATCTCTTGTACCCACGACAAGTTCCAATCCTTCTTTGGTACCCACCCCCAGCCCTTCCCGGTTACCCTCTTGGAGGCCACCCGCACTTCCCACGAAAGTTCCATCAGAAGTTCCGTCTATAAGTCCTCAACCGTCTTTATTACCGACAGGCGTCCCTACCAATGTCCCCTCCTCTGTGCCCACAAATGCACCCGATAATAACTTTTGCGACCAAGCTCTTGTCCTGGCGGCGGGAGAAACAGCACGGATTGAAAATCTATATGCCATACCAGCCTCCTTTGGCTTGGAGGATGTGGAAACATCCATTCCTGTGACTCCAGCTTGGACCAATGTGCCAACGTATGGTGAGACAACCAATCCCTATGACACAACCGGGCCAACTGTCAATACAAAAACAACCACAACAGCCGCGGGCCCCGCCACAAATAGTATCAATACGACAAAGATAACCATACCCCGTGATGGCGATGATGAAAAGGACAGCAATATTTTTAGTATGGAATCCTCGTCTCGTCAAGCTTCTGGCGGGATAGGAGAGGATGGATCCGTGTATCATTTTTGGGTGGACTGTTTCGTTGGATTTGCTGTCAGCGGGTACGTACCGTACCGTATCGATTAGTGTGATGTACCATGTTCGCGTGGCGTTGCGACGAAGTATACTAAAAACAAACACCAACATGGATCTTGTCTCGTTTGGACCATGCCCATCATCCAACAACATATTTAAAGCCCTGGTCGTTGGTTCAAGGTTCAAGTACGTTGTCCCTGATTTGTTGTGTGTTTTTAGTTGATATATTCGCTGGCTGCCCATAAGGTCTCACCATACGGCCGAATCGGTGGATTTCCTTCCAATTGATTCTCTTCACATTGAAAAATCCATGGTTGTATTATAACGAACGCTGCTGACGCTATCAGGGGATTGGACCTGTCACTGCAACCGTCTGCGGCGGAGGAGCACAGGGGGCGGCCATTCAGGGTGCGTACACCTAAGTGCCCAGTTTTCAATTCAGCTTTTGTCTCTTCATCCATGCTGCTTTTCGCAGAGAGAATTGATTGGGACGAATATGAGTCGAGGTATATAATCATACTAAGTTGCTTCTTGTTCCATTCCACTATCAGTGTACCAGGATGCTACGGCCTGCCCGTCTCCAATGATTTGCGCTAATGGTTTGCTGAGTGAATCAAACACTTCACCATCTTGTCATGCTGTTTCATGGACATCTGTCATTGGGTCGGATTATTTGATTTTGGTGGCAGAACGAGATGGAAGTTCATTAGAAAATCAGCCTCTGGACGTGAGTATTCACCGCAATGACGAATGTGCCAATGCCTCTCCTGTGACGGCTCAAGGTGGTAGCAGATATACAGCAACAACCATTGATGCCAACGTATCATCAAATGTAACGACTTGTGCGTCGATTCCCTCCGGTCCTGGGCTTTGGTACACAGTCCAAGGCACTGGCGGTGACATGCGAGCCAGTACTTGCGAAGGGACCGTGATTGACACCCAACTCTCTGTATTTCAGGGCACTTCGTGTGATACTCTCGAGTGCGTGGATGGGAATGACAATGCTTGTGCGACTCAAAGCGCAGTGTTGTGGGCGTCTCAGAGCGACAAAACGTACTACATATTGGTTCATGCCACGTCTCCTGGGACGTTTAGTCTTTCCCTCGAAGGTGAATCACGCGAAGGGTTGCCCCCGAACGAACGGTGTGCCAACCCAGAAATTTGGGAAATTTCTGCATTGGCGGATACATACATTGACATTGCTATCCCATTGGACAGAGCTACGCTCGATTCAGAAATCAATATTCAAACACAGTCATGCGGTCTCAGTTCTTGGATAGACAGAGGGAAGCTTCGCGGTTTATGGTACAGTGTTGATGGGACGGGTGGGACTATGGGGGTGAACTGGAAAGTCGACGATAGTGCACACATTGCTGCCTACACAGGAGGCTGCGTTGATCTGCGATGTGCCACTGATGAGGTGAACGTGGACACAGCGAATGCAGCGACTATAAGCTGGGAGTCGAATCCAGGTGAACCTTATTTGATCTATGTTTCTTATCAAGACGACGCTTATTTTGGCAATTTCTCTTTGACCCTTTGGGCTCTTGATTGAGGCAGCAATTGGTGCAAAGCAGAACTTAATTCAAATTAAATAATCTATCCAGGTGAAGCTGCAATGACCTGTTAGGGTTAAGGCTGCGTAAACGATTGATCTCGGGTATGACGTCACGTCTGTTATCAACCGGAACCAATCACAGTTTTTAGTGTTGTTGCATAAAACCATGGCAGGACTGCTCCTCCTCATAGTTCGTACTACTAGTGCGTAGGTACAGATAAATCCGGGACCAGCACTCCAGTCAGATCTTTGCTACTCCAACTGCTGCACTTGCATGTTGATGGAAGTCCATGAAGCATGGGACTCCTCATGGTTCACAGCACTTCACCCGCGCACAGCACTCCGGGTCACTGCCGAAAAAGTCTGATTTCGCTAATTGAAGAACTAATCTAGTGTGACGGTTTGCACTTGTTGTCAGTGATTGTCATGAATGTCTGCAGACATTCTGTTGATGTCGGAAAATGTCAGTGGACATCCGCAGACATCTGCGCATGTCGGAAAACTTCTTCGAATGTCTGCATTGTCCAAATCAAACTCGGACATCAAATGGAAAAATCGTTTGTCCTAAGCAACAAAGCACATTCATGAAGAGATTCAACAGCAAAACACACTGTTATGTCTGAAACAAGCATTTCATGTCTGGCTGTGTCACGAAAGGTCTTTGATGGTCTGTGAAAGTCTGGCAATGTCGGGAAACGTCTTCGTTTGTCTGAGCATTTGGCTGAATGTCAGTTGCTGTCTTAATTGTCTGAAAATGTTGTTTTTGCGGTTGTTCAAATCACAAAATTGGAATTTGTTGGAAATGACCCAGACTGCGCTGTTTTTTCAGGTTTTCCCCGTGCACTGAGCAAAAACAGTCAGAATGACGGCATCTCAAACGCCATTTTAATGCATGCATTCGCCACGTGTGTGATTTGTGTTCGAGACATGAGAAGTTAACAAACATGTTGGCGTCAAAGACAACAGCAGCAAATGCACATCACAACAGAAAAGTCATCAAGCAAATGCGCGTCATGAATGAGGCAAATGCGGCCAACATGGGATGACATCATCAGTGACGATGAGCTTCTCACCGGCGTTGTCAAAGCGATGCATTCTTGCGTCAACTCTCCTGGTCCTTTGGCGGACTCAGGGATGTCTGCCTTCTTCTCTTCTTCCTTCACTTCCATGTCCTTTCTGCCGAGCCTTTTCCCGCCATTGGCCAACACAGGAGCGCCATCTGAGTTGGATCTTGTTGGATGAAGAGATCTGTTTGTTTGTTGCCATGCACCAAAACAGATCAGTTTGTTAGAAATTGTAAGCACTGCTGCAGTGCTGCTAGCCATGGTTGTGGAATCTTCGAGAGTCTTCCATGTTGTTGGCTAAGCTGCACTTCAAGCTGCCCACAGGTGCACACCTGCTCCTTGTGGAACACTAGCTGCACTTCCAACATTTTGTTGGACCTGAATTTTGATGACTCAAGTTTTCCAGCAGAAGCTCCTGGAACCTGCTGCAACCCTGCTGGCAGTTCCTTTGACATTTTGCTTTGATGTGCAAGGCCACCACCCATTTGCAAATCGGTTCATGAACAATTGTGATCTCTTTTGCAAAAGGACTTCAAAGAAATCGGTTCATAAAAAGGACCACAATTGTGAACCGTTTGGAAAAAAATGGGCCACAAAATGAAAGGTTCATAAGAAATCGGTTCACAAATCTCCTAGTCATTAACCAGGCAAAGGGACACAAAACATGAACCGATTTTCAAAAGGTTCCCAAATGCAAAAAAGGTTCACATTTGTGAACCGATTTTGTGAACCAATCAAAAATCGGTTTGCAAATGTTGTTCTCATTTTGAAAGTGTTCACAAACTGAAAACCATTCACAAGCTTGATTTGACATCAAACTCAAATCAAACCAACAGTTTCCTTGCTGGCCATTGCGTTTGTGGCAAGTTCCTGTGGAATAGGAATCGCCAATCCGTTCGATTTTTCGAACGACTCAATGGAGAGGATTTGTGAAGGGGGCACTTCTGCAATTTTTTGGCTGGCCCTCACTGAGCAAAAACAGCACATGCTAGGTGATTTAACAAGTTCAGCACCGAGCCAAAAATGTCACATCAGAAACCATGTTAAAACATGCTGGTGCAAATGCACACGAAATTGTGCAGCATGGACATTTCCATCAAATGATTCAACTTCTAACAGACATGGAAAGAAAATTTGATTCACTTAAGACCACATGTCACACCGGGTCTCCATGCTTGGGATGCAATGCACAGGAGGGGAGCCACAAGTGAAGCGAGGAGTGAGCCGACTGGCCGTGCCACACATCTGCTTCTCCATCAAGACATGCTTTGCTGCACCCCTCTTGGGCGAGAGCGAAGCGCAGCTTCACGCCTCTAGCTTCTGCTGCACCCCTTACTGAAATCCCTTTGATTTTCCAACCACTTTGAGGGTGGATTTGTGAAGGGGTTAGTTGTGCAAAAATCGAACTGCTTTAGCTCGCACAATCACACTGCTCAAAAGACGTGGACGCACATGAGAACGTTGGATTTCTGGATTGTTGTTCCCTCGAATTTCTGGATTCACTGTTGTTCCCTCGAAAACTTGAAAATAAAATAATAAATCTCCAACGCCACATCCACAACGTGAACGACGATGACGAGTTCAGTACTCCGTGTTTTTGTACAGTTACCATCCATTGATCGTAAAGGGAGGGTCTTCCGTGGATCAGCTGTATGGCACTAGCGATTTACAAGACAGCAGGGAGTCAATGAATCGAATAGAATATTCAAGACACAACGACAGTATCTGCACCCTGTTTATGTTTCGTTTGAAAGTAATGCGACATGCAATCCATTCCAGAAGATGATGATTTGTCGTTTTCGGCTACCGACAATGTGGTGGTAACATCACAAGAGGCAATAGTGGGCAAGCGTTTAAAACGTGGCAGAGCGAAGAAAAAGGTAATGTCGAATTTCTCTCTTGCTCTTCCTCGGGGCCGTTTAAAAAAAAATTATTTTGATATTTTGATGTGGTAAAAAACCGTTACCTCAGTTTTTCCCATTTCCCTTTCTTACCACAAAAATTACAGAGAAGGAACAGAAGAAAGATGTCCGACACTCCAACAAATAATGACAACAGCAACGATAACCCTCAAAATGGTACGTGAGCGTCGATGTATTTGGACCAGAAAGAATAATATCGCCTCTCACGCGCCTTCATTGGTTCTCAGACGATAAGAAGAAGATTATAGAATTTCTTCAAAGTCTTGATCCCAGCGATCGACGTATTTCTGCTGTCTCGAGTATTCTGCGTTGCTGCGATCCAAGTGCACGAGTGGCGATTATTGAGCATGTGCAAAATATGGATCCCCACGCGCGTATTGGTATCGCCTTAGACTTCATCCACCAGGAATTGGCCGATCAACCTAATACTCAACAAAATGTTTTGCACCGGCAGCTGAGCTCGCAAAACCATGACGGCAATGAGAGTTCTTACAACAACGAAATCGCGTTGGATGTGGGCACTGCCGGCGAGCAGCAAGCAACTGACAACGACACTACACAGCAGCAGCCTCGAAGTCTGCCTTCCGAAGATGCGCCAAGAGCGGCAATGACAAATGTGGCCACTTCTGGCGAACAGCAAGTAGCTGGTGACGATACTGCACCCCGGCAGCCTGAACGTATGCCTTCTGAAGATTCGTCAACATCGTCAATGACAGAGTCCGCGTCGACAGAGTGAGTCGGCAACTATGGATAGTGCAGAGTCGGAGGCTATGGCTACAGTGTCGGAGACTATGAGTGCAGTGTCGGAGGCTGTGGCTACTGAGTCGGAGGTTGTGGCTACTGAGTCGGGGGCCAAGGCAGACTCGCCCACCAAATAGAGCCCCATCAATAAAAGTACACGGTTTTTGCCACTTTGGACCAGCAACACAAAAGAACTCACGTAGGACAATAAACAGTTCACTGTTAAAAGCGAAAACAACTTAAAAGCATTGTAGGGCATTTCCATTGTGAAAGACTTGATGATACTGGTAGCTCTCAATCATATTGTACAAAAATGGAAAACAAGTGTCCTGGTACTCTGATGCACTATTTGGGGTGCTGCACTTAGAAGCATTGTCCATTCACAAAGATCTGTAACTGTCTCTTATACACATCTCCGAGCCCACGAGACTAAGGCGAATCTCGTATGCCGTCTTCTGCTTGAAA
>ENA-ORBV01004944-ORBV01004944.1-microbial-mat-metagenome-genome-assembly--contig:-NODE-4944-length-25010-cov-9.984158_pt1 | contig 25010 bp, 23 predicted proteins | sample MGYA00237777_ERZ505514 | MGnify/ENA primary metagenome ERZ505514 (study PRJEB26160, sample SAMN06269048) | microbial mat metagenome | isolation source: Oligotrophic lake microbial mat | place... | reverse complement strand
ATCCCACCCACCCCTGATAGCCGATCGAGCAGCGTGACCCCTTCTCGCGGTGGGCCCAGGACCGTCACCGCGTGGCGAGTTATGCACCCGGGTTCTCGGCCGGCGATGGCGCCGCTGACGAGGCAGTGCGGGAAATAGTCGAGGACCGCCCCTACCGAAAGTCCTTGCGGGTCGGCAGACTGGCCACACCGACGGGGAGGGGTCTGTCATGGCCGATCAGGACGTGCCCAGCCGCTTCGACCGACACGTGGGGAATGAGGTGGGCGTGACGACCTCGCACGTGATCAAGCCGCTCACTCCCGAGACCTTCCCGGCGTGGTTGGCGCTGGCTCAGAAGCACAACGGGGTCTGGGGTGGGTGCTACTGCTCCTACTTCCATGGCGACACCGAGCGCACCGTGAAGATCGAGTACGACGGGCCAAGCTTCAAGCAGCGGCTCGTGGCGGAGGGCGTCGCCCACGCGGCGCTCGTCTTCGATGGCGAGGACGCGATCGCGTGGTGCGAGTACGGCAGTCCGGTGGAGCTGCCGAACATCTACCACCGCAAGCAGTACGACGCGGGCGAGCCCGCACCTGCACCGTGGCGCATCACCTGCTTCTTCGTCGACCGTGATCACCGACGGTCGGGAGCGGCGAGGGAGGCGCTGGACGGCGCGCTCGGGCTGATCGCGCAGGCCGGCGGAGGCGAAGTGGTCTCGTTCCCCAACGAGCTCGTCCCTGGCAAGAAGACATCGTCCTCGTTCCTGCACAACGGCACGAGGGCGATGTTCGAGAAGGCAGGGTTCACGTTCGAGCGTCACATCGGCAAGCGCAAGACCGTCATGCGCAAGACGGTCGCTCCGGCCTCGCCGGCGTAGGCGAGGTCGATGGCGGCACTCAGGTAGGACCCCTGACAGCACACCCGCGTGTTGAGGCTTCGGCTGGGCTTCCGGTCATGGTCGCTCTTCGGTCGCGTTGCCTGATCCGGCCGGGCGGGTCGCGGTGGCCCGGGACAGGCCGGTCAAAGCGGCTGCGGTCCGGGTCGTGACGTGGACGGCGACCAACTGCCGGTAGGTGGCCATCAACGCCTCGTGGGCGGCTGCTCGTCCGGCTCGCTCCTGGAGATCTCCTCCAAGAGCTCTCGTGCTTTTCCCATGATCTCCAGCGCGGCCTCCGTCCGCGCCAGACGACGCTCAGAACGGCTCAACTGTGCGCACAGGCTGGCGATCTCGACCTGATCAGCATTCGGACGCCCGACCCTCGCCCCCGCCGGTTTGCCCTCCAGCAAGCCACCATCACGTAGCCGCCGCCACTGCGTGACCTGGGAGGAGTACAACCCTTCCCGGCGCAGATACGCCCCGCCGCCGCCGGAGTCCCCGGACTGGCAGGCCTGGTCACTCGACATCAAAGATCATCTCAGGATTCTCGCCCTGCCAGGCGATGGGATTTGCAACGAGCTACTGGCCTCACCCAACCCTGACAGGCAGGGACATCGGCTTACACACATGACCTCGAGCAGGCCGCCCGTCACACAGGACATTGCATCGCCTGAGGTGGGTATACAGCCGGTCGAGGATGTCGACCCGGTGCTGCAGCTTGCGCAGTGGCATGTCTCCCAGCGCCGGCACGATCGTCCGCCGCACGTAGCCGGCCGTCGTGTACGCGGTGGACACCTCGTGGTCGACGACCTCCATCCACCGTGTCAACAACACCTCGACAGTGGCCGCATGGTCCGGCGTGCTGTCGGCCTCGACCTGGGCCAGCATCCGCACCCGCGCCGCTTCGGCCGCTTCGGCCGCCTGGTGGGTCTCCTTCGAGTACGGCTTCTTGCCGGTGATCGGGTCCTTGCCGGCGTAGACCGCAACGCGGTGCCCCCCGCCCCGCAGCACCTCGACATGACCCGTCCCCGTGACCTGACGGTACGTCCTCAACGGTCAGGGATTCCATCGCGGATTCCACGAGTGATGATTGGAGCCTCGGCAACGACCACCTGGATGGCCTCTGAACTGCTGTTATGTCAGTAGGGCGGGTGGGGCTCGAACCCACGACCGACGGATTATGAGTCCGCTGCTCTAACCGGCTGAGCTACCGCCCCGAGATCTGGGAGCCTACGACAGGCGAGCGGGACCTGTGGCTCTGTCCACGTGCCGGGCCGGCCGTGCGGTAGTCGTCGGCACTCTCCTTGCAGCCGCAGCAGGGCGGCCCTACGTTTCGGGAGTGCCCGATGACAACCCGTCCCCGACCTCTGCGCCAGAAGCAGTCTCGACCGAGCCCTCACCAGCGCAGACGACGGTCCTCGTCGACCCACCGCCACCGACCGCACTAGTAGCAGCGCAAGTTGACGCTACCCCCGCCGTCCCCGGTCCCGTCGTCATCCTTGTCGGCCTCGCCGCCGGCTTCTTCGTGCTCGGGGCCATGCGTGCGTCTCAGGACATCATCGCGCCGGCCGTGCTGGCCCTGGTCATAGCCATCGCCATCTCGCCCATGCAGAGCTGGCTGGCATCCAGGATGCCCATGTGGCTCGCAATGATCATCACGATTCTGGTCACCTATACGGGCCTCCTGGCTTTCGTAGGCGCGGTCGGCTGGTCGCTCTACGCGTTCGGCACCACGATCACCACGTACCAAGACGATCTTCAGGCACTCCTGGAAGACACCACGGCCTTTCTCGCTGGTCGCGGCGTCGAGCGAGCACAGATCGACGCCGTGATCAACAACATCGATCTCGGCGCGGCTGCCAATGTGGCGCTCAACGTCGCCGAGGGCCTGTACGGAGCTGTCACAATCCTGGCATTCTCACTTACCTTGCTCTTCTTCATCCTGATCGACAGCGGATCCTTCGGCCGGAGGTTCGCCGCCATCAAGCGGATCAGGCCCGCGGTCGCGAAATCGCTGTCCGAGTTTGCGGTGGGCGTCCGCCGCTATTTGATCGTCACGACTGTCTTCGGTGCCATAGTGGCTGCCGCCGACGTCATTCTGCTCACTATCCTGGGGGTCCCGCTCCCCCTGGTCTGGGGAATGCTGGCGTTTCTCACAGGATACATCCCGACAGTCGGTCTCATCATTGGCTTGATTCCACCCGTCCTCATTGCGCTACTAGCCAACGGCTGGGAAACAGCGCTCATCGTCCTGATCGGTTATCTGCTGCTCAACAATGTGATCCAGTCCTTCATCCAACCGAAGTTCATCGGTGACGCAGTGGGACTCAACATCGAGACGTCGTTCTTCTCGCTGGTTCTCTGGGGTTTCGTTCTCGGCCCGCTGGGTGCCCTGCTCGCGATCCCCATGTCGCTCATGGCCAGGGCGGTCCTCACCGACAGCGACCCGCGTCATGTGTGGTTGTCGATCGTCACCAGCGACAAGGCGCCGCCCGAGGGTGAGATCGCCCGCCTGTCGGCAGAAGTCAACGGCCCACCTCGTGGGGTCGTCAACGCGTGAATCCTTCTCGAAACCTTTAGCTTCACGACCGGCCAAATGAACAAACGGAAGAGTCTCATGGGAGCTGAGACCGTAGGTAGGAAGCGGCCGCCCGGCGAAGACGACGCCACCAAGCCCGGTCTGCCGCTAGCAACGTCACGGCAGCGTTACGGCAGTGGTTGACGCCGTGATCCCGACTGGGCCCCGACGTCGCGGCGAGGGGCGGATTCGTCAAACAAGTGAGCCAGGGCGACAGGAACCGATTCTCCTGGAGGGGGCGCTTGACCCGGCCTGTCATTTTCCGGTTTCTACCCTAAAATATCCCCCAGACCTCTACGGCGCCGTCAGCGTGCTGTCGCTCGTCCTCGCCTCAACAACGTCATTCAGTCGGCCATGCAGCCGAAGTTCATCGGGGATGCGGTCGGCCTGAATATTTGCATGTCATTCTCCTCGCCCGAGGTCGAGGTCGATCGTCTGGCTCACGAGGCGAGACACGTCTGACCGTCAGGGCGGTCACACGGTATTGGTGCGACCCGCGACACGTTTGGGACCGCTCTCCGGGGTCGGATGAACGATGAGATTGCTCTCACTGACGATCTCGATGCGCTTGGCATCACCATCAGCTTGCGCAAGCGCGGCCCGCCACAGCACGGGGTTGGGCTTGATCACCGTAATCTCGTGCACCTTCGCCTGGCCCGCTCGGGCCACCTTCTTCGCCACCTGGCGTCATCTCCTCAGTGCCAACGTTCACGTCACCAGGCGCTCAGTGTCTCACGATCGACCTCCGCGACTCGTGATCGTGTCAGGCATTCGAGCCGGTGCTGCGTCTCACCGCGCGAGGACTTCGTCCAAGCGCTCGTAGCCCTCCCGTACGCCGGTCTCCATTCCGCTGGCGACGAAGGCGTCCCGGTCGGCGAAGGAATCGACGAGCGAGGTCGCGGTGAGCCTGGTGCGGCCGCCGCCGAGGTCGGTGAAGACGAGCCGTTCCGGTGCCACGCCGTCGGGCATCCCTTCGAAGGTGAAGGTCTGGACGATGGCTTCCGAGGGTCGGACCTCGTGGAAGCAGCCGTAGAAGGAGGCGCTCATGTCTTCTCGGGCGAGTTCGTACCGGTAGGACCCCCCGGTGCGGCAGTCGAAGTGGTCGATCCGCTTCTGCATACCTCGGGGGCCGTTCCACTGCGAGAACAGCTCCGGATCGGTGTGCGCGCGGAAGACCTGCTCCGGTGAAGCGTCGAACTCGCGGATGATCCGGACCAGCGGGACGTCCGGGTCGAGGCTGATCTCCGTCTGGCGGGTTGTCGTGGTCATGTCGTCGCTCCTGCTCTCGTTGTCTTCTGGGGGTGTGATTCGACCGGGTCGGGCATGGCCGCCAGGACGTCGTCGAGGCGCCCGTAACGCTCCTCGGCCTCCCGCCGGTATCGCTCGATGCACGTGGTTACGAGGTCGAAGACATGCGCCTGAAGATGCACCGGGCGCCGCTGCGCGTCCCGGCTCCTGGTCACCACGCCCGCGACCTGCAGCACACGCACGTGCTTGGAGACCGCCTGAAGCGTCATGTCGTATGGCGCGGCCAGCTCGTTCACGGTCGCGTCCCCCCGGGCCAGCCGCGACACCATGTCGCGACGGGTCGGGTCGGCCAGGGCGGAGAGGACTTTGGACAGTGCATCCACCAGCGCGTCCTCCCTGTTATCAACCTCGTGGTTGATAACCGTAGAGGATGGGACCCACGTTGTCAACCACGTGGTTTATGACGAGGACACAAGCCCCTCGAACACACTGGTCAGCATCGGGGCGCCGGGACGGGGCGGCGGCCAGGCGATGGCCCAGGTCTCGCTACGCAGCGACCTTGCCAGGGGCTCGTCGGCCGCCGCAGGAACAGTCGTGTAGGACCACTGCGAGCGGCGGGCCCTGATTCCCGCGACGACACGATCGGAGATGACGGCGGTGTCCACCTCGATCCCGATCGTCTCGTCAGGGACCCAGCGGAAGTGATACAGCTGCTCCGGGCCCGACGTCGGCAGCCCGGCGGCGGCGAGGTCGCCGTTCCACCGCTCGAGGCGCTCACGGCGGATCCCGGCGTGCAGCAACCGACGCAGGCCCGGACGGCCGACTCGCGCGTGGCGGTGAAAGGCTTCACAAGCGGCCTTACCGACGGTGATGTGGTCGGGGTGGCCGGTGAAGCCATCGGGGCCGAAGGTCGCCACGACGTCGGGACGCTCCTCGGCGATCACGTCCGCGATGAGGTCGGTCAGGCAGCCTGGCGTCAGGTCCGCCAGCCGGCCGTCCGGTAGGCCGAGCCACACGATCCGGTCCGGGACGCGACCGACGGCGCGCCACGCGGCCTCGTCCGCCAATCGGCGCAGGGCCCCCAGGTCGTCGCGGCAGATATCGACGTCGGGCGCGATCTGGCCACCTTCGCCGTCGGTGGCGATGACGAGGACGAACCTCAGGCCAGGATCGTCGCGCAGCAGGGCGACGGTGCCGGCCATGACGAACGCATCATCGTCGGGGTGCGCCCCGACGAACATCAGGGTTGCGGGGCACCGCGGGTGCGACCGCATCGAGCGCTGGGTTGGGAGGTGGGTCGAGCGGTGTCGCGACGGCGTCCTGACCTGCTGCTTGGTGCTCCGGGCCCGCGCTGTGGTCGTCATGTGCTGAGCCTCTGCCGCACCCGTCGTCGGGCCATCCGCCGAATTACTCAACCTGGGTACTCATAGCGGCGGCCGCTAATCACTAGCCTTCGTCGGGTGGAGGCCAGCCTGAGCGGCCGCGAGACCGAAATGGCCGCCCTGGCTCTCCGACCGGACGGCACAGAACCACGTCCAGCACATCCTCACGAAGCTCGGTCTCAACAGTCGGGTGCAGATCGCCACGTGGTACCGAGAAGAGGTCTCGTAGCCGCGGCCGATCGTGGGCAACGCCCGGGCAATGCTTGTGCCGTTCAGCCCGCCCCGACGGGCCCTTGGTCCGATGCTGTTCCGCCTGCTCGCGGGCGAGACTGATCTGGTCGTCGTTGTCCACAGAAGGGATACGCTCATGAAGGTTCTCGTCGTCTATGAATCGATCTTCGGGAACACCCGCGACATCGCGCAGGCCATCGCCCAGGGATTGGGCTCCCTTGCCGACACCGAGGTGGAGCTGACGGAAGTGGGTTCGGCACCGGCCTCGGCTGACGGCTTCGACCTGGTCGTCGTCGGCGGTCCTGTTCACGCCTGGCACATGACGTCACCGAGCACGCGGCCCGGTGCCCGTGACCAGGCGCGGGAGGCGGGCCTGGGACCGGTCTCCACCGGCATCGGGGTACGCGAGTGGCTTCATGCCATGGCACCGGCCGTTGCCAGCCAGTCAGCCGCCGCCTTCGACACGGCGGTCACATCCCGGTGGTTCCCGGTCGGATCGGCCGCCAAGGGCGAGGCGGCGCTGTTGGAGCATTCGGGGTACCGGCTCGTGGCCGAGCCGGAGCACTTCCGTGTCGAGGGCACCGACGGGCCGTTGATTCCGGGCGAGCTCGAGCGGGCCCGGGAGTGGGGCGCGGCGCTGGCCACGGCTTGAGCCGACGCGGCGGGAGCACCGACAAGGGTGCACCGACGGCGTGCCACAGTCATTGACCGGTTAAGCGCACGACCACGAAGGGCGACGGACACCGCTGATGAGTGACACGACGGTGGCAATGCAGCGGCCCGAGCCGTGGTTGGTCGATGGCGAAGAGGTCGCTCGATCCTCCGCCACGAATCCGGCCGGCGGTCTCACCGCGAGCGAGGCCACCGAGCGCCTCACCCGCGACGGCCGCAACGAGTTGAACGCGACCCAGAGAGTGCCGCAGTGGCGAAAGCTGCTGAACCAGTTCGCGGATCCGCTGGTGTACCTGTTGCTGGCGGCGGTCGTCGTCTCAGCCGCGGCGTGGCTCCTGGAGGGCGCTGCGGGCCTACCGATCGATGCCATCGTGATCGGCGCCATCGTCGTGCTCAACGGAGTTCTGGGGTATGTCCAGGAGCGGTCGGCCGAGAACTCGGTGGCCGCCCTGCAGGGAATGTCGGCGGTCAACGCAACGGTGCTCCGCCACGATCACCTGGCACGGGTCCCGGCATCCGACGTGGTGGCCGGGGACATCCTGGTCCTGGCGGAAGGGGACGCGGTCGCGGCCGATGCCCGCCTGTTGGAGGCTGCCTCGCTGTTCGTCGCTGAGGCGTCGTTGACCGGGGAGAGCGAACCGGTATTGAAGAGCACGGCAGCGCTGAGCGGGCCGACACCCCTGGCCGACCGCGTCAACATGGTCTTCTCCGGCACCGCCGTCACTCGGGGGCGGGGTCGTGCGGTGGTGACGAGCACCGGGATGCGTACCGAAATGGGTCGCGTCACCACCCTGCTCGGGGAGACCGAACAGGAACGCACACCGCTGCAGCAGCAGATCGACGGCGTATCGCGCCTGCTGGTACGGGCGGTGATCGTGATCGCCGTTGTGGTGATCGGCGCGATCCTGCTGACCTCCGATATCTCTGGGCCGACCGACCTGGTCGACGTCCTGCTCGTCGGCGTGTCACTGGCCGTGGCCGCGGTGCCCGAGGGCCTTCAGACGATCTTGACTGTTGTGCTCGCCCTCGGCGTGCAGCGCATGGTCAAGCAGCGGGCGCTCGTCAAGCGACTGTCCTCGGTGGAGACCCTTGGCTCCACGTCGGTGATCTGCTCGGACAAGACCGGCACCCTGACCAACAACGAGATGACGATTCAACGGATCGCGACGCGCTCGGGTGTGGTGGAGGTCAGCGGCGCCGGGGTCCGGCCGGATGGCGAGGTCACCCTCGACGGCGCACCCCTCCCGGCAGGGCCGCTGCGAGACGAGGTCGCCGTCGTGCTCGGCGGCGGGAGTTTGGCCAATGACGCGACCCTGACCGAGGAGAACGGTATCTGGACCGTGCAGGGTGACCCGACCGAAGCTGCCTTCCTCGTCGCGGAGCGCAAACTCGGCACCAGCGAGCGGCGCGCCGCCCGCTTCACCCGGGTCGGCGAGGTGCCCTTCACGTCGGAGCGCAAACTCATGAGCACTATCGAGGCCGACGCGGACCACGATTCGCACGCGGTGGTCGTGACCAAGGGTGCCCCGGACGTGCTGCTGGCCCGCTGCAGGTACGAGGGCCTCGGTTCACTGACCGAGGAGCTGAGCGACGCGCGCCGCACCGCCATCTTGGCGCAGGTGGACAGCTTCGCCGCTGCCGCGCTGCGCACCCTGGCGGTCGCCTACCGGGTGAGCGAGGGCACCAGCCGACCGCCGGCTGACGAGTCCATCGAGCACGATCTGGTCTTCGCCGGCGTGGTCGGGATGATCGACCCGCCCCGACCCGAGGTCGCTGTCGCCATCGCCCAGGCGAAAGTTGCAGGCGTTCGCATCGTCATGATCACGGGCGATCATCCGCGGACCGCCTCGCGCATCGCCGCGGACCTGGGCATCACCGACCCGGGGCCAGCCAGCGAGCCAGCAGTGACCGGCGCACAGCTCGACGCTCTGGACGACGCCGCATTCGCCGAACTGACCCGCAGCGCTTCGGTCTACGCCAGGGTCGCCCCGGAACACAAACTGCGCCTGGTCGACGCGTTGCAGGCCGAAGGCCACGTCGTGGCCATGACCGGGGACGGGGTCAACGACGCGCCAGCGCTCAAGTCCGCGGACATCGGCGTCGCCATGGGCATCACGGGGACCGACGTCTCCAAGGAGGCGGCCACGATGATTCTCGTCGACGACAACTTCGCCACCATCGTCGACGCGGTACGCGAAGGCCGGTCCATCTACACCAGTATTCGAAAGTTCTTGCGCTACCTGCTGTCGTCGAACATCGGCGAGGTGCTCAGCATGTTCCTCGGTGTCGTGGGCGCGTCCGTCATCGGGCTGGACGCCGGCCCCGAATTGGCCGTGCCACTCCTGGCCACCCAGATCCTGTGGATCAACCTGCTCACCGACTCCTTACCTGCACTGGCCCTGGGTGTCGACCCCGCCCAACGCGACGTCATGCGTGATGTGCCACGGCGCGCCGGCGACCCCCTCATCGACCGAGAGATGTGGGTCGGGGTCCTGTTCGTGGGGCTCGTCATGGCGATCGCCACCCTGCTCACTATTGACTACAAGCTCCCTGGCGGCCTCATCGAAGGTTCCTCGACCTTGGATCAGGCGCGCACCGCAGGCTTCACCGTGCTCGTCCTCGCCCAGCTCTTCAATTGTTTCAACTCACGTTCGGACCGGGCCAGCGCCTTCACTGGCCTTTTCACTAATCGCTTGCTGTGGGGGGCCGTCGTCGCCTCCGCGGCCCTGCAGGTCGCCGTTGTCCACGTACCGTTCTTGAATGAGGCTTTCGGCACGACACCGCTGAGCGGCGACGACTGGCTGGTCTGTGTCGCCGCGGCAAGCTCCGTCCTGTGGTTGGACGAGCTGAAGAAGCTGATCGTCCGCACGACGTGCCGCCGACGCGCCGGACGCCGTTAGGCCCATCCGCAGGCCACGATGGGTCTTCACGGCGTCACAGGTGTGCCCAGGAGATCACCGTCCGCAGCAACAGGGGAACCACCAGCGACACGGATGTCGCGCGTGAAGCCACCTACGCGCTCGGCAAGCTGTCGACGTTCCGGAATCGGTGACGGCCAGCGTCCACGCTCATGTGATCGAACCGTCAGGAGTCGTCGACTGGCAGTTTCAGCGCACCGGTGCGCAGCGCCCGGGTCGAAGCACGGGGCATCTCCGTCACGACCGACGCCGAGGGCATGGTCCACCTGACCGGTCACGTCCGCTCACTGACGGAAGGACGTCAGGCCGAGCAAGCCGCATGGTCGTCGGACGGCGTCAGCACCGTCGTCAACGACCTGCACGTCAAGTACTGAGCTGCTTCGGGGCACGAAGGCGGAGCGAGACGTAGGCCGCGGCGGCGAGCGGGATCGGCAGCCAGAACTCCGCGAGCCGCCACGTCGCGACCCCGACGACTGCATGGCCCTGCGGTAGCCCGAAGACGATCAACACGGCCACGAGGGACGCTTCCACGACTCCGAGACCACCCGGAGATACGGGCAGCAGGGCGAGCATGCTGGCCCGGCCGTAGCCGACCAGCAGCCCACCCACCCCCACGGACTCGCCGAAGGCCCGCAGGAAGACCCACCGGGAGGCGGCGTCGAAGAGCCAGTTCGCCGACGACAGCGCGAGCGTTCGCGCAAGGAGACGGCGGTCGGCCCCCAAGGCGTCGAGCCGGCCCACGACGCTGCGCACGAGCCGCTCGGCGGCGTCCGGGTTGGCCCCCGGCACCCAGCGGGCCAGGCCCCGGATCGCGCACGGTCTGCTCGCGCCGGCGGAGCAGAAGGACGACGACGAGGGCAGCAACGGTCACGAGGACGGCAGCTCCCACGGCGGCCAGGAGTAGTGAGGCGTCGCCGACGGCGACGGGGAAGGCAATCAGCAACCCAGCCCCGAAGACAAGTGCCAGGACGACGGCGGTGCCGGCGCGCCTGGATCGTCGTACCGCCGAGGACGTCCGCCCCGTCGACGCCGGCTCTGGTGAACAACCGGTACCGCAAGGCAGTCGACGTCGCGCCGCCGCCGGGGACGACGTGACTCAGACCCAAGGCACTGACGTCGACACGCAGGGTCGTCCACAGTGTGGGACGGGATGCGGCCGGCATGAGGCTCCGCGTGAGCATCGAGTAGGCGACGAGGGAGGCCAGCTCGAGGAGGAGACCGAGGACGAGGAACTCGGGCGACACCGTGGACAGCAGGTCCACCGCGGACCTCGCCCCTGACAGCTGGGGAACGACGCCGAACATGACGACGAGGCCCAACACCACAAGCGAGAGGGCATACCGAACCGACGCGGGTATGTGACGCGCACGGTGCGCCTGCGACGTCCTACGCATGTGACCTGTCAGTCCCTCGTCCGGTCGATGACGTCGAAATGCTCGACGAGGGTGTCGGCGGTCCAATGAGAATAGTAAGGACGGTCCCAGCCAGCACGTCGGTCGGACCCGCTCGTCACTACAGTCGGCTCCAAGCCATCGTCACCGAGATGGTGTGCGCGACGGTGAAGAGAGCAGCGACGGCGAGATACATCCAGGGCCGGTAGCCGCGCAGACACCGAACCGACGACCCCCAGCCGATTCCCGCGAGGAAGAGGATCGACGTCCACGCGGGTGCCGTGAAGCCGACGACACTCGTGCTCCATGTGCTGGCCGGTGCCCAGATGACGGCAATCCACGCGGCGATATACCCGGCCAGCCCCCCGACGTAGATCACCAAGGCAGTCCTCGCGCCTGCCGTTCTCAGGGAAAGCGGCATCAGTAGCGGCGTGCCCACCACCACCACACGAAGTGCCGTCTCGATCACACCGAGCCAGTCAGGGATGCCGGCTCCGATGCTGCCCGCCGCCAACGGCTCGGGGAGTCTGCCGGTGAGTGCCAGGTCCAGCGCCAGGACCGGCACGAGCAACCAGAACCGGTTCTGGGTCCACCGCACCCATCGCCGGGCAGCGAACAACCCCGCCCGGTGCTCGACGTCGTCTCCGCGCCCGCTCGTCGACGGCGAGCGGAGCAGTTTCATGATTGAACGGTTCGCCCGTCGAGGGCAATGCCGGAAGGGACGAAGGTCCCCTCGCGGCCGGGATAACCGTCACCCTGGCCGGGACTTCGCGTTCCTTGTGGCACTGGACCCGAACAGGTGATCCGCGTAATCTGAGAAACAGCTCGCCGGTAGGCGATGCCGTGAATCCCTTCGGGAGCCGCACCGTGAATGTTCTGCCGAACCTGAAGTTCGTACCGATGAATCTGAAGTTCGCGCCCAACCTGACTATCAATGCATTCAATGGAGACCACGACAGCCGCTCCTCTCCACGGCGATCAGCACAACGTCGACCCGGACAACGTCCCCCGGTCTGGCGTGATCAGATGTCCAGGGCGAGTTGCTTCGCATTGGGAAGCGCTTTCACAGTCGGCTCGGTCTACGCCCGGAGCAGGTACCTGCGATGGGGGGCGACAGCAGAGGACGTCCAGATAGCACTGCCGGGTGACGGGCTGCTGCGGCGCTGCGACGTGAGCGCGACCCGCGCGATCAGCATCGCCGTTCCCCCGGTCGCTGTCTGGCCCTGGCTGGTACAGCTGGGTCAGGGACGCGGCGGCTTCTACAGCTACGACTCGCTGGAGAATCTGTTCGGCCTCAACATTCACAGCGCCGCCAATGTCGTGCCCGAGTGGCAGTCGCTCGACATCGGTTCGGCCGTCGACTTCGCACCGGGCGTCGGTCTGCGAGTGGCTGAACTCCAGCCGCAGCAGGCACTGGTTCTACGGGGCGGGTTGCCGATAGCAGGGCCGTCCCCCTACGACTTCACCTGGGCCTTCGTCCTGCGCCCCGGACCGGGCGAGGGGACCCGGCTCATCGTGCGCGAGCGGTATGCGTACCTGTCGTGGTGGGCGCCCCTGATGGTCGAGCCGGTCGAGGTCGTCAGCTTCGTGATGAGCCAGAAGATGCTGCGCGGCATCCGGGACCGCGCGGAACATGCAGCCGCCGCAGCGGAGCTCGTACTGTGAGCGTCATCGGCAGCACCGTGAGCGGCGTTACGCCGACGGTGACGCCCCCGCGCGGCAGCCGGGTGGGAGCCGTCGTCGCCCTTGTGATGGGCCTGCTGCTGCTGGTCCCCGGCGGGCTGCTCACCGCGCTGGGCACGAGTGGACTCATCGCCGAGGCCAGGCGCGACGACACAGGCTTCGTGAGTTCCAGGACGGCGCAACTGTCCAGCTCCAGCGCCGCTGTGACACTCAGCGACCTGGACCTCGACCTCGACGCCGAAGCGACAGCGTGGATCCCGGAGCGCCTGCGTGAGGTCCGGTTGCGAGCCACGTCCACCGACGACGAAGACGTGTTCATCGGCATCGCACCGCAGGCTGAGGTCGACGCCTGGCTGGGACCGGTCGCCCACGACGAGATCGGGACGATCCAGCGCGGCACCGTGGACTACCGACGCCACGACGGCCGGCCCGATGCGGGGAGCCCGTCGGATCAGACCTTCTGGGTCGCCTCGGCCGAAGGCACGTCGACGAACGAGGTCATCTGGCCGGTCGAGAACGGCCGGTGGGCAGTGGTCGTCGCCGGGGCCGACGGTGCGCCCGGCGTGGCAGCAGCGGTCGACGTCTCAATTCGAGCCCCGGACCTGACCGCCGCGTCGGCGGGCGTGCTGGCCTTCGGACTGGTTCTCCTCACCACGGCGATCGGCCTGGTCATCTTCGGCGCGGTCGAGTGGCGGCGCCGAGCCATCAGGAGTCCTCATGAGTGAACCGAGTCCGGCACCGACAACCAGCAGGTGGAGGACCGACCAGTGACCGCCGAACGTCTCAGCGACCCGCTACAGGCCACAGCGTCGATCGGCAGCGCGCCACAGTCTGACCCGTGGCGCGGATTCACCGGTCAGCGGTGGCGCGACATCATCGACGTACGGGACTTCATCCAGGACAACTACACGCCGTACACCGGCGGTGCCGACTTCCTCCGTGACGCCACTGCCCGGACTCGCTCGCTCTGGTCGAGGTTGACGGCGATGTTTCCCCGGGAGCGCGAGCTGGGCGTGTACGACATCGACGTCACGACGCCGTCGAGGATCACCTCTCACCCGCCCGGCTACATCGACCGTGAGGACGAGATCATCGTCGGCCTGCAGACCGACGCCCCGCTCAAGCGGGCGATGTTTCCCAACGGCGGGTGGCGGGTGGTCGAGGCCAGCCTGGCCGCTTACGGTCGCGAGCCCGACCCGAAGATCCGCGAGATCTTCACGACGTACCGCAAGACACATAACGACGGGGTCTTCGACGCCTACACGCCGCGGGTCAAGGCCGCCCGCCACTCGCACCTCATCACGGGCCTGCCCGACGCCTACGGTCGGGGCCGGATCATCGGTGACTACCGTCGGGTGGCGCTGTACGGGGTCGCCCGCCTGGTGGCGGCCAAGCACGCCGAACGCACCGCACTGGACGACGCACCCATCAGCGAGGACCTGATCCGCGACCGGGAGGAACTGGCCGAGCAGATTCGTGCCCTCGGGGACCTGGTCGAGATGGCGGCCGGCTATGGCTTCGACGTCACGCGCCCGGCCACCACCGCGACCGAGGCCGTGCAGTGGCTCTACTTCGCCTACCTGGCAGCGACCAAGGACCAGAACGGTGCGGCCATGTCGCTCGGGCGCTCCTCGACCTTCCTGGACGTCTACCTGCAGCGCGACCTCACCGAGGGCACGCTGGACGAAGGGGCAGCCCAAGAGTTGGTCGACGATCTGGTCATCAAGCTGCGGATCATCCGGTTCCTGCGCTCACCGGAGTACGACGCGTTGTTCAGCGGCGACCCGACGTGGGTGACCGAGTCCCTCGGTGGCATCGGCGAGGACGGCCGCCCGCTGGTGACGAAGACGAGCTTCCGGTTCCTGCAGACGCTGTACAACCTGGGCCCGGCACCCGAGCCCAACCTCACCATCTTCTGGTCGCCGTCGCTGCCGGAGCCGTTCAAGCGGTTCTGTGCGCAGGTCTCGATCGACTCCAGCTCGATCCAGTACGAGAACGACGACCTGATGCGCCCGGCGTGGGGTGACGACACCGCCATCGCCTGCTGTGTCTCACCGATGCGGGTGGGCAAGCAGATGCAGTTCTTCGGTGCCCGGGCCAATCTGGCCAAGACCCTGCTCTACGCGATCAACGGCGGTCGGGACGAGATCACCGGCGCCGTGGTGGCGCCCGGATTCGAGCCGGTCACCGGTGACGTCCTGGACCATGACGACGTCGTCGCACGCCTGCTCGCAATGATGACGTGGCTGGTCCAGACTTATGTGGAGGCCCTGGTCACGATCCATTACATGCATGACAAGTACGCCTACGAGCGGTTGGAGATGGCGTTGCACGACTACGCCCCGCAGCGCACGCTCGCGGCCGGCATCGCCGGGTTGTCCGTGGCCGCAGACTCGCTGTCGGCGATCCGCGACGCCCAGGTGACGGTGATCAGGGACGAGAGCGGCCTGGTCGTCGACTACCGGGTCGACGGCGAGTACCCCGCCTATGGCAACCACGACGACCGGGCGGACGGGATCGCCCGCTGGTTGGTCGAGACGTTCATGGCCAAGCTCGCGACACAGCCCACCTACCGGGGCGCCGTCCATACCCAGTCAGTCCTGACCATCACGTCGAACGTGGTCTACGGCAAGAACACCGGCAATACCCCGGACGGCCGTCGGGCGGGTGCACCGTTCGCCCCGGGCGCCAACCCGATGAACGGTCGCGACCGGCACGGCATCGTCGCCTCGGCACTCTCGGTCGCCTCGTTGCCGTTCGATTCGGCCGCCGACGGCATCTCCCTGACCAGCACCGTGACGCCGAACGGCCTGGGGCACCACAGCGAGGAGCGGGTCGCCCACCTGGTCGGCGTCCTGGACGGGTACACCGATGCCGGAGGTTTCCACATGAACGTCAACGTGCTGGACCGCGCCACCCTGGTCGCCGCCATGGAACACCCCGAGGACTACCCGTCACTGACCATCCGGGTCTCCGGGTACGCGGTCAACTTCGTTCGCCTGACCCGCGAGCAGCAGCTCGATGTGATCAGCCGAACCTTCCACGGCTCGTTGTGATCACGCGGTCGCCGACCCACGTCCCCGCGGTGAACGCACCCGGGACCGGGGTGATCTATTCCTGGGACACCTCGATCGGCGTGGACGGTCCGGGCACCCGGTTCGTGGTGTTCACCTCGGGCTGCTCGTTGCGGTGCGTCTTCTGCGACAACCCCGAGAGCTGGCATCGCAGCGGCGGCCACACGGTGACCGTGACAGAGGTGATGACCGAGCTGGCGCGCTACGAGAGGTTCATCGCCGTCGCCGGGGGTGGACTGACAGTCACCGGTGGCGAAGCGCTTTCGCAACCGGACTTCGTCGCCGAACTCATGCATGCTGCCCACGAACGCGGCATCCACACCGCGCTGGACACGTCGGGCTACCTCGGGGACGACGCGAGCGACGACCTGCTGCACGACGTCGACCTGGTCCTGCTGGACATCAAGTCGTGGGACCCCGAGACCTACCACCGGGTGACCAAACGGGAGCTTGCGCCCACGCTTCGCTTCGCCCGCCGCCTCGCCGATCTGGGCAGGCCAACGTGGCTGCGATTCGTGCTCGTGCCGGGCTGGACGGACGAGCCCGCGAACGTCGACGGGGTCGCTGCCTTCGCTGCGAGCCTCGGCAACATCGAGCGGGTCGACGTGCTGCCGTTCCACCGGATGGCGCTGGGCAAGTACCGGGCGTTGGGGATCACCTACCCCACGGCTGACGTCGAACCCCCGTCGCCGGAACTCATCCAGCGGGTCCAGGACCAGTTCCGCAGCCATGGCCTGGTGACCTACTGATGCCGCAGTCACTGGACGCACTGATCGCCGCCGTGGATGCGGTGCTGGCGGAGTTGGCCGATGCCGAGGCCGGCAGGGCAGAACAGATCGCAGCTGTAGCCGAGGAACACCGCCTCGGCGCCGTCAACCTCGTGCGCTACGCCGCCCTGCGGCAACACGACCGCCGCCCGCTGCAGAACGACCTGATGGACATCGGCGTCACGTCCCTGGCCACCACCGAAGCTGACGTGGCAGCGAAGGTGGGTGCGGCACGCGACGTGCTGCGGGCGCTACGAGGCGATGCCGGGCCGTGGGACCTGGCGGCGACGAATGCGGCCCTCGATCTGGGGGACAAGATCCTGGAGGCCAACACGCTGGCTGTCTTCGGCTCCACCCGCCCAGCCCGGCCGACCAGGATCATGGTCACATTCCCCAGCGAAGCCGGCGACGATCCCGCCCTCGTCGATGCCTTCGTCACCGCGGGCATGGACATCGCCAGGATCAACTGCGCCCACGACGGGCCCGCCGGGTGGGCCCGTATGGTCGAGCACGTGCGCCTGGCCGCGACCAACTCCGGCCGGCAGGTGCTCGTCGAGATGGACCTGCCCGGCCCCAAGCTGCGCACCGGGCCGATCGCCGACGGCCCCGCACTCGGACGGGCCCGGGTCACCCGGGACGACACCGGCCGCACGGTCGTGCCAGCCACGATCTGGTTCACGTCCGTCGACGTGCCGACCGATCCGCCAGTCCACGATGCAGCAGCTACACGCCCAGCCTTGGCCGTCGCAGTCGACGCCGGGTGGCTCGCCGCCCGAGCGGTCGGTGACGCCGTCTCCTTCCGTGACACCCGCGGCCGCAGGCGCACGTTCACCGTGACCCGAGCAGGAGACGACGGGGCGTTGGCGCAGAGCGCCCGCAGCGCCTACCTCACCAACGGCACCGTGCTGTCCTGCCACGGCGAGCGGACGGCGGCCTCGGGCATCGCCCCGGTCCCCCGCAGACTCAGCCTGGCCGCGGGTGACCGGCTCGTCCTGACCACGGACCTGACGCCGGTCGGCCTGCCAGGTGCCGACGAGGACGCCCGCATCGGCTGCACGCTTCCTGCCGCGGTTGACGCCATGCGGCCCGGCGACGCCGTCCTTATCGACGACGGCGCGATCGGTGCCGTCGTGGAGAGCGTCGCGCCCGGCGAGGCCACGTTGCGGATTCACCGGACCAAGCCCGGCGGGCAGCGTCTGGGCGCCCAGAAGGGCATCAACCTTCCCGACACCGTGCTCCCGCTCACCGCCCTGACCCCCGACGACGAGGCGCAGCTGCCGTTCATCGCCGAGCACGCCGACCTGGTCGCGGTCTCGTTCGTCCGAACCGGTGACGACGTCGCGCACGTGCTGGACCGGTTGACCGCGGCCGGCGCCGACCACCTGGGGCTGGTCCTCAAGATCGAGACGCGGCAGGGGTTCGAGAACCTGCCGTCCATCCTGCTGGTGGCCATGCAACATCCGCGGGTGGCCGTGATGATCGCCCGCGGTGACCTGGCCGTCGAGATCGGGTACGAGCGGATGTCGGAGGTGCCTCGCCACATCCTGGCGCTGTGCGAGGCCGCCCACATCCCGAGCATCTGGGCAACCCAGGTGCTGGAGAACCTCACCCAGACGGGGCAACCGACCCGCGCCGAGATCACCGACGCCGCTGCCGGACAACGCGCCGAGTGCGTCATGCTCAACAAGGGCCCCCACGTCGTCGCCGCCATCGCGACGCTCGACGACATCCTCACCCGGATGGACGTCGTGCAACGCAAGAGCCGGACCCTGATGCGCCACATCCACTCATGGGACCCGCAGTAGCCCGGGCTGCCACAGCGGCGCCGGTGTCCGGAATACGTCGTGCCGCCACTCGGTCGGGCACCGACGTGGCCCAGGAACTCGGAACCTCGGCGGGAGCAGGTCTGACATCCGACGAGGTGCTGCGTCGGCAGGCGAAGTTCGGCCCAAACGCGGTGGCGACCCACCACGCCCGGCTGCTCACCGTGCTGGCCAACCAACTCCGCTCACCTCTGCTCGGACTGCTGGTGATCGCCGCCGTGGCTTCCTACCTGGTGGGCGAGCGCGGCTCTGCCGTCATCATCGGCGTGATCGTCGCCCTCTCGGTGGGCCTGGGCTTCGTCAATGAGTACCGGGCAGAGCGGGCCGCCGAGGCGTTGCATTCGGCGATCCATCACGAGGCAGTCGTCATCCGTGATGGGCACCCGGCCTCGGTGGACGTCACCAGCCTGGTGCCTGGCGACATCGTCGAGCTGCGCCTCGGGGGCATCGTCCCCGCCGACGTCCGACTGCTCGAGGCCACCGGGCTGGAATGCGACGAATCCGCCCTGACCGGGGAGTCGGTGCCCACCGAGAAGGGCATCGATGCGGTCGTCGTCGGCACCGCCCTCGCCGACCTCACCGGATGCGCGCTGATGGGCACTGTGGTGCACGCGGGCAGCGGACGCGGCATCGTGGTGAGCATCGGAGTCAATACCGAGTTCGGTGCGATCACCGCCGGCCTGAACACGCATCAGCTGGACACCGACTTCCAGGTCGGGCTGCGCCGGTTCTCGCTACTGCTGGTTTACGTGGCCGGAGCACTGACCGCGTCGATCTTCGTCATCAACGTGGTGCTGGACAAGCCGATCCTCGACGCGTTGCTGTTCTCCCTGGCCATTGCGGTGGGGATCACGCCACAGCTGCTGCCCGCCGTGGTCTCCACCAGCCTGGCCGCCGGATCGCGGCGGATGCGGCGCCGAAAGGTCCTGGTCAAGCGACTGGTATGCATCGAGGACCTCGGCAACGTCGACGTACTGTTCACGGACAAGACGGGCACCCTCACCGAGGGTCGCACCGCCTTCATGCGCGCCGTACCGACACGTGACCACGACGTCGAGGAGGTGCTGAGGTGGAGCATGCTGTGCACCGATGCCATGGCATGGGACGGGGGCGCCGGCGTCAATGCTCTCGACCGTGCGCTGTGCGATTCCCCGGCGGCCGTCATGCAACGCGACGCCTTGACGGCGTGGACGCAGGTCGCGCAGCTGCCGTTCGACCACGATCGCCGGCTGGCGTCCGTCGTCGTCCGCGATGCGAGCGGGACGTCGACACTGGTCACCAAAGGCGCACCCGAGGCCGTACTCGAGCGTTGCATCGACGTGCCGGCCGCCGCCCGCGCCGCCCTGGCCGCTGAGTTCGCGGCAGGCAACCGGGTCGTGGCGGTGGCGAGCCGTGCTGCCCCCGAGCACCTCCCGCTGTCGACCAAGGACGAACGCGACCTGCACCTCGTGGGCCTGCTGGTCTTCCTCGACCCGCCCAAGCCGGACGCTGCGGCCGCCCTACGTCGCCTGAAGGACCTGGGCATCACCGTGAAGGTCATCACCGGTGATAACGCGATCGTCGCGGCCAAGGTGTGCCGGGACCTCGGGCTGGGCGCGAGCCTCGGCCTCGCCGAGGGTGGCAACGACGGCACGAGTGGGGTACTGACCGGGGCCGACCTCGACGCCCTCGATGACACCGATCTGCCCGAGGCGATCGCCGCCACCACGGTCTTCGCCCGAGTCAGTCCCGAACAGAAGGCCCGCATCGTGCGCGCACAACGTGGCAGGGGCAGCGGAGTGGCGTTCCTCGGCGATGGCGTGAACGACTCCCTCGCACTGCACGCCGCCGACATCGGCATCTCGGTCGACTCGGCCACTGATGTCGCCAAGGACGCAGCCGACGCGATCCTGCTGGAAAAGGATCTCGGTGTCCTCGCCGACGGCGTCGTCGAAGGACGAGTGATCTTCGCCAACACGATGAAGTACGTCCTGATGGGAACCTCCAGCAACTTCGGCAACATGTTCTCCGCCGCTGGCGCGTCGCTGTTCCTGCCGTTCCTGCCCATGCTGCCCTCGCAGATCCTGCTCAACAACCTGCTCTACGACGTCAGCCAGCTGGCCATCTCCAGCGACAACGTCGACGAAGAACAGTTGCGCCGCCCCTGCGGCTGGGACATCGCCTTCATCCGGCGATTCATGTTGTTCTTCGGTCCACTCAGCTCGGCTTTCGACTTTGTGACGTTCGGCGTGATGATCTGGATCTTTAGTGCCGGGCCGGAGCGGTTCCACTCGGGCTGGTTCGTCGAGTCGCTCGCCACCCAGACCCTGGTGATCTTCGCTATCCGCACCCGGCGCGTCCCCTTCTTCCGCAGCCATCCCAGCATGCCGTTGACCCTGGCCGCGTTGAGCGTCGTCACGGCGGGCGCGCTCCTGCCCGCCTCGCCGCTGGCCGGGACGCTCGGCTTCGAGCCCTTGCCGGCGGCGTACTTCCTCGCGCTCGCGGCCATGGTGCTCGGCTATCTCGTCCTCATCGAGTTCGGCAAGCGCGTCTTCTATCGGTCGGCTGGCAGACGGGAAGCTCCTGCACCATTCCGCCAGGACGGCCGGCAGCACCTGCGTCGTCGGGCCGGCTACTTCACCATCGCCCGGCGTCTGGTGAGCCGGTGACGGCGCCCGCGCAGCGGCGGGACCGTCGAATCCTGCGGGCCGGCGGTGAGATGGCCGCCCTGGCGGAATGCGTGTGAGCAGTAGCACCCTCATCGGTGCCGGGGCGCAGCCACCCTCATTCGCGGGTGGCCTGCGTCAGCACGGTCTCGGTCATGACCTCGAAGAACCGCTCGGGTTCCTGGAACGGTGATCGGTGCCCCGAGTCCTCGAACACGATCAGTTCCTGTGCGGCGCCCGGAGGATCTCGAACCATTCCGCGGCGGGCTCGGCGCGGCCACGGGTCTCATACCGTCCCTGCACCAGATAGACGGGGACGTCGAGCTCGCTCACCTGGGTACGGAGATCGATGTCCTGCATTGTGGATACATGACAGTGAAGACGTCCAGGAACGCGGCCAGGTTATGCAGCTGCTCCAGGAGGGTGTACTCCTCGTAGAACAAGTTCTCCGAGAACCCCGCCGCGCCCTCGGCTGCACGACTGTCGTCGTACGGATAGACCTCGTGCTCGTACGCCAGGGCCGATTCGTAGCCGCGAGCGCCGCGTTGTCGGACCCCCACGAATTGCCGACGAGATAGACCTTCCCCTCGCTGAACCGCGAGAGCAGGTATTCCGTGACCTCGATCATGTCGCTGACCGCCTCGTCCAGCGTCCCGCCACACGCACAGGGACCAAGGACCCCACCGTTGCGACCGAACGGCACGTGCGCGCCCGGTGTCGACGTGACAGGCTCATGTCATGGCAGACGGGATTACCTTGGTCACGGGCGCTAGTGGCACTGTCGGTGCCGCCGTCGTGCGCCTCCTCCGCGCAGCCGCCGCGCCGGCTCGGGCGGCCGTGCCCAGACCCCAACCGGACGGCGGCGACACCGTGCCGTTCGATTTCGGCACCCCAGATACGTGGCCGGCTGCATTCGCCGGTGTGGACCGGCTCTTCCTCATGCGGCCTCCGATGATCACCGACGTCAAGGCCTACATTCGGCCCGTGGTCCGCTTCGCTGCCGACCACGGTGTGCGGCACGTCGTCTTCCTGTCGGTGATGGGGGTCAATCGCCTGTTCCCACATTGGCGGGTAGAGCGCGATATCGAGGAGACCGGCCTGCCGTACACCTTCCTGCGGCCGGCATTCTTCGCACAGAACCTCGTGACTGCTTATCGCCACGACATCTCTCATCATGACCGCATCCGACTGTCATCGGGCCGTGGCAAGACCTCTTTCGTCGACTCGCGCGACGTCGCAGCGGTTGCCGTGGCGGCCTTGCAGGACCCGAGAGCTCATGTCGGCGCCAAGCACGTTCTCACCGGACCGCACGCACTATCGTACGACGAAGTGGCGTCGATGTTGAGTGCCGCGCTCGGGCGGCCCGTCCACTATGAGCCGATCAGCGCTCTGCGGTACCGCAAGGAACTCCTCGCGCAGGGTCAGGAGTCGTCATTCGTCAACGTTCAGCTGGTCATCAACGCGGTGGCGGCGCTAGGACTCGCGAGTACGGTCACCGACACGATTCCCGAGGTCCTTGGTCGAGCGGCCACACCGATGCGCACCTTCATCGCCGACCACGTCGAGATGTGGTCTCGGGCAGCAGCAGACGACTCGTCCGGGTGATATGCGCTGCGTCTGGGCTCACCCCTGTGCGCGTGACGCGAACGTGGCGAGGTATGACGCCCACGTTCGTCACGTGAACAGTCAGGAGACGGTGGACTTCGGCTGCGGGTGGATGCGGGTGCCCTGCCAGCAAGACGCAATTCTGGCAGCCCCGATAACTGTCGCGATCGCGAGGTGCGACTCGTTTAGCGGCTGAACAAAGCCGTCACCACCAGCGACTCTGCGGCGCCGTTGCGACCTGCACCAGCAGCTACCGCCTTGACTTTGCCCGCGTCGGCGGGCCCACGGAGGTCAACGCCCGCCCGACCGCGTTCCACGATGCCGCCGTCCAGCGGGACGCCCCCTATTCCCAACCACTCCGATCCGTGCAACCGGCGGATCTCCGCCCGTTGTCCACGCTCAGAACCCCAGCTTGCCTTTCGCTCGTGCGGACGCGCCTCCCGTCTCGGCGTGGTGAAATTCGACAACCGTCGACTCCTTAGCACCAATCGACCAGGGTCGCCATCGAAAATCCACTACCGCCACCGGGAAGCTACTTCGCCGTTCATGTTGTCCGGCGAAATCAAGGTCAAGAAGGTCACAATCGCCGTAGCCGTGACAACATACATATTACAGCCAATATCCAAGATAGGAAGTTCGACTGGCACCGTCAGGTAGATCGAAGGTGCAGTCCCAGCCAGGGTACGGCAAGATCTGCCAACGGATCGAGGAGGATTGATTCGCCTTCCTATCGCATTCGAAGGCCGCTTGGTCCGCTTGAGGTTTATAATAGCTGGGACCGAATGCAGACAGCAAGACGATTACGAACGCCGCGAGAAGCGCGCCGACTACCCTTAGCCGGCCGGCCCGGCGACGAGACATGACTCTATTGGCTCCTGGCCTCTCCATCAGAAGAGTTGATACGTCACTGTCGTACCGCGAGGCGTCAATTTCCAGGCCGGGATGTACTTGTCGGTTGCTTTTGCGAAGATACAGTAGGCGGAGTAGCAGGTTGCAGGCGTGCGCTCGCCCCGTTGGATGTTAATCTTCGCTTTGAGCAGCGTCGAATTTCCGGGGTTTGCGTAGAAGTATGTAAAGTAGCTGGTTCCGGTTGTAATCTGGTCAGCATCGGCCGAACCTATCGTGTACACCAACTCATTTCCGGAGTCAAAAAGAGTAGTATCGCGATAGCTTCTAGGGAGGTTGGATGACCAGCCCTTGATAACCTGTGGTTGATAGAAGGAGAAACCGCCGTAGTTGTAGGTTACGAAGTCGGTTTCCCACGTGGCGTATCGACATGCCTGGAAGTTCGCCAGCCTGGCTTCTTATCCCGATGCCCAAGAGAAGTCGGTACGGCCGTAGCGACTTCCCGGATAAACAGTGGAGAAGTTGCCGACGGCAGCGATGCTCGTTGGTCGCCATTCGTTGCCGCACGTCCCTCCCGAATAGCGAGACGCTGAAACATTCGAGTCAGGCAGTGCTACCGGGCGAGCTACACTCGCTGAATCACTCGTCGCTAGGAGTCCGGGTGGGACGACCTCGGGTCGCGAATAGACATCAAGAGCAGAGTACGTGAACGTCCCAGACTCGATGGAGACCATCGCCCCTCGCACTGAATCTGCGTACGTCGGCGTACTCCGAGCAGACGAAGCCGACGACTTTTGAGTCACCTGTGTCGCTGCACCAGCCGTGCTACCAGGATCCTTGGGTGCGATGGGCGGAGTAGGTAGGGGCGTCCGCGGAGCGCTTTCCATTACTCCCGCCAAGGTTTGCAACGCCGACGCATCAAGTTGAGCGGCCTCCGGCATGCTCCCGCTCGTCGGTATGCCGACGGTAATGACGCTGCCATCGAAGACGTAGATCTCGGCGATTACATCCTTGACGGCGACACCGAGCTCGGCACTTACAGCCACAACCTCTGAGGCGCTAAGGAGCCGTATGTAAATAACATATTACACGGCGTGGCTTACTGGCTCTTATCCGTAGAGTGAATATTCTGGTGTCATGTCGGATGAGCGTTCGGTGGAGTTCGCGGCGATGAGTGGACGGCTGGCTGTTCTTCTGCCTCGATTGAACGAACGGGATCGACGTGTGGCTTTGGCGGTGGAGGCGACCGCGTGGGGTTACGGTGGCATTACTGCGGTGCATCGGGCGTGTG
>ENA-ORBV01004943-ORBV01004943.1-microbial-mat-metagenome-genome-assembly--contig:-NODE-4943-length-25011-cov-5.340218_pt1 | contig 25011 bp, 19 predicted proteins | sample MGYA00237777_ERZ505514 | MGnify/ENA primary metagenome ERZ505514 (study PRJEB26160, sample SAMN06269048) | microbial mat metagenome | isolation source: Oligotrophic lake microbial mat | place... | reverse complement strand
TTCCTCTCCTGGGTCAAGCATGGCCTCGGCAGCGCCGCGCTGGCAGGGCTGATGCTGCGCGACGGAGCGCTGCGCGCCGCGACGATTCCCAGCGAGGCCGACGATCTGCCGCCGCACCATGAGCCGAAAGCCAAACGGGCGATTCACATCTGCTGCTGCGGCGCAATGAGTCACCTCGATACCTTCGACTACAAGCCGGAACTGATCCGACTGCATGGCAAGTCGCTGGTTGCCGACGAGCGGCCCGACGTGTTCTTCGGTCAGGTGGGCCTCTTGCGCGCGCCCGACTGGGAATTCCATCAGCGGGGCGAATGCGGGCGTTGGGTGAGCGATCTGTTTCCGCATCTCGGCGCAGAGATCGACGAACTGACGTTGATTCACTCGATGTACGCGGAAACGTCAAATCACACGCCCGCCACGTTTCAGGAGAATACGGGCTTTCGGTTGAACGGTTTTCCGGTGCTCGGTTCCTGGCTCTCCTATGGCCTCGGTTCCGAGACCGACAATCTGCCGGCGTTTGTGGCGATTCCGGACTCCCGTGAATTTCCTGCCGGCGGCTCGATCAATTGGTCGAACGGTTTCCTGCCGGCGCGTCATCAAGGCGTCGTACTTCGAGCGCGCGGGACGCCCATCGACGACTTGTTCGCCGCGCGCCCGATTGCGCCGTCGCAAGAGGCCGCCACGCGCGCGTTGTTGCAATCACTCAATCGTCGCCATCTCGCGGAACATCAAGACGCCGATCCGCTGGCCGCGCGGATGCAGTCCTACGAGATGGCGGCGCGGATGCAAATGGCGGTGCCGGAAGTGGCCGACCTCGCCCGCGAAACTGCCGAGACGCAGGCCTTGTACGGATTGGAAAAACCCGAGACCGCCGACTTCGGCCGCGCTTGCCTGATGGCGCGCCGGTTGTTGGAGCGCGGCGTGCGCTTCGTGCAACTCTTCTCCGGCGGCACGTTCGGCAGCCCGCGGCGCAACTGGGATGGCCATGAAGACATGAAATTGAATCACGGCCAGGAAGCGGCGCGGCTCGATCAACCGGTGGCGGCGCTGTTGAAAGATCTGCGCCGGCGAGGGCTGTTGGAAGATACGCTGGTCCTCTGCACGACGGAATTCGGTCGCACGCCGTTTTCGCAATCGGCGGATGACGTCGTCGGCAAAGGACGCGATCACAATCAACACGCCTTCACGGTCTGGCTGGCCGGCGCCGGGCTGAAGCGCGGCCTGAGCTACGGCGCGACGGACGAAGTCGGCTACAAAGCCGTCGAGAACCGCGTCCACTGGCACGACTTCCACGCCACGGTGCTGCATCTGCTCGGCATCGATCACGAACGCCTCACGTACTATCACAACGGCATTCGCCGCCGCCTGACAAACGTGCATGGCAACGTCGTGCGCGAGCTTTTGGCGTAGTTGGTAGGGTGCCCCGTCCCTGACTAGACTTTTACGCGCTTCCAGCCGCCGTGGAGGAAGCGGCCAGTGATCAGGCCGCAGCGAAGGTAGAGGTCGATCACCATCGCGTACCACGCGCCGGCCACGCCGAGGTCGAGCCAATCGGCCATCAACCAGGCCAGCGGCAGGCGGATGCCGGCCAGCCCGATGACTCGGTCGAGGAGAACGATGGTGGCAATCTCGGTGCGGCGTCCACCATGCCCGCCAGACGCGAACCAGATGCGGACAATGTCGCTTCCAATGGTTGGAAGGAGGAAATTGGCGGCGTTGCCGATGAGCGTCAGTCGAAGCGAATTGCCCAAGGTCACGTGGAGCGCCTGCGCCTTCGTGAGAATGCAGAAGCGCCACGACGCCATGGCGAAGCCGGCAAAGAGTGCGGCCAGGGCCCCCATCGTGAGGGGCCAGTTTTTCACCAGTCCACCCAATGAACGCCACTCGATGGTCCCGCTCGACGCCAGATACCAGATCATTCCCGCCGCCAGGGCGAGGCGCAGAAAGGGCCAGAGCCGACGCCCGACGTCCCGGCCGGGCAACGGGCTCACGCTCCGGTCGCGGGGACCGCGAGCCGTTGGTAGATGCGAATGGGCGGATTCACCACCGGGTGGTCGAGTTCGGGGCGGGGCAGCCAGGTAAACAGGGGCGGGGTCTGGAAGACTGCCACGCGCTGATATCCTATCGACCCGTCTTCGAGCGCGCGAAAGATGGCCGGCGGACAGGAGACGGTGTAAGGCTTTCCTGGGTTTGTATAGTCCGGCACGATCACGATGAAGCGAGGGCGCCGTTCACGCCACGCGTCGGCAATTGCACGTACGGCCCGCTCCGTCGTGTCGGCGCGGAACATGCTGCCAAGAAACGGAATCGCCTGCCTCGACGAAAGCGTGGCCGGCATGGGAGGGTTCTTGTGCTCCGATCCGAAATACTCGAGCGCCTCACCTGGTCGCGCCTCGCGGGCAAGCCATGCCCCAGCCGCATAACGAGAATCGCGCAGCATGACGTAGGTGAGGTCACACGCCCACGAGACGAGCACGAGGGCGGCGGCCGCCGCGAGCCCTGAAGCCGGCACCCGCCACATAGTACCACGTGCGTCCCACGCCACCATCGCTCCACGTCCCGCGTACAGCGCCAACACGTACGCAGCAGGCATGAGGTAGCGTAACTGCGCCGTGCGCGCCGAGAAGAAGAGCACCGCCAGATAGCCAAGCGCCGAGAGCATAAGAATGGAGTCGCGACCGCCGTGCTTGACCACGGCGATCAGCGACGCGACGGCCAGCGCCAGTCCGGGCCAGCTAAGAGAGTCGGCGAGGAATCCGGTCAGCCGCCCCAGAAGCGCGAGGTGCCCGCTAAGCGTACGCGGATAGTACGTGACGAACACCACGCGGTTGGCTTCGAGCTCGGTGAGTCGCGAGCGAATGAAGTCGATGTGCGCACTCCATCGCGAAAAATCCACGAGCATCCCGCTCCCCACTGCATACGCAAGCAACGCGCAGCCTGCACCAGCGAGGGCGACCTTCCAGAAGGCCCCCGTACGCCAGGGTGTAGCGGTCGTTCCCGGGTCGCGGAGCAGCAACATGACCACCGGAGCAAACGCAAACGACGCAAACGCTGGCTCCTTGGTGGCCACGGCCAGCCCGACGAGAACGCCGAAGCTCACCGATCGACGCATGGAAAGGCCGTCGCGCACGATGTGGGCAAAAGCGGCCAGGCCGGCCGCCGTAAAAAAGAGCACGGGCACGTCGACGTTGGAGTTGCGCGCGTAGTAGAACACGGGGTACACCAGCAGCGCAGACAGCGCGCACGCCACCCCGCTCCGCTCGTTCCACAATACGCGCCCGGTTTCGTATGCGCACAACACGATGCCCACGCCGAGCAGTACCGAGAGGAAGTGCGCGATGGCCGCCAACGTGGCCATGGCCCGGACCGGGTCGGTGAACCCGTGTGGGTAGGCCACCGTGGGATTCTCGATCTGTCCCGTGACGAATAGATAGCCCATGTACGGCGTGAAGGCCCCGAGCACCATGAATGGGTGCAACATGGGATAGCCGAGGTTGGGATTCTGCGAGGCCTTGGGGTGCAGGATGTCGTCCGCTTGCGCGAGCGGGCCTAACGGCGGTTCGTCATCAACACCCCAGGTGTTGGTCCGGTCGGCGGCGGTGGCGTGCGGCGCGCCCCACCAGAAGCCGGGGGCATACGCAAGAAAGGCGATGAGCGCGAGGATGAGTCGTGTTCGACCGGCACCGCGCGTGGCTCGCGCTGCGGGCGCGTGCGAAGTGAGGTCCATCAGCAAGTCCCGTCGCTCAGCGAACGGCGGCGACAGCGCGTCCTTCACGCCGCGGTCGAAGCCGGTCGCCGTCTACAAATGCCTGATACCAGAGCTCGAGCGAAAGCAGTCCCCACAGCGGTCGCCCGAAGGTGGCGTCCCGGCCAAGCAACTTCTCCACGCCGTCCATGCGATAGACACCGCGCTGACGCGCCCGATCGCTCAACAGCACGTCGCCGACAAAATCACGAATGGGACCGCGCAACCACTCGGTAAGCGGTACCGGAAAGCCCATCTTGTCGCGACGCGTGAACACCACGTCGGGTATGAAGGGCTGCACCGACTCGCGGAAGATACGCTTGGAGTCGCCGCCCTTGAATCGCATGGCCGGCGGCATCCGTGTGACTAACTCGGCAATGCGATGGTCGAGCAATGGCACGCGCGACTCGAGCGAGACCGACATGCTGGTGCGATCCTCGACCTGCAACAACGCCGGCAGCAGCGTCTTGAGGTCGAAGTTGGTCATCTTGTTGAAGTACGACTTGGTGGACGGGTTGTTGAAAATCTGGGCGTACGACTCGAACATCCGGCCGCGCGACGCGGGCGTCCACACATCGTCGGCGATGAGTGTCTCCGCGTCTTCGATGCGCGAGACCAGGCGAAAATAACGCTGGTCCATTTCTTCGAACATGCCGTCCTTGAAGAAGCTCTGCAGCATGGGGCGGTACTGCTTGAGCATGCCAAGACTCGGCGCGATGGAGTCCCACGACACCACGTACTGCGAATCATTCCCGGTGCCGTAAATGGCGCCCTTCATGGCCTGCTCGAGATAGGCAACGAGATAGCGGGCGTACCCGCCGAACAGCTCGTCGCCTCCCTGACCGCCTAACACAACCTTCACATGCTGGCTGGCGAGTTTCGACACGCTGTACTGCGGAAAGAGTCCGGGTCCGGCGGCCGGCTCATCCATCATGTACATGAGCCAGGGAAGGGTGTCGGTGAACTCGCGGGCCGACGGCCACACCTCGTGATATTCAGCGCTGGCGTGGGCCGACACCGCACGCGCATAGTGCGTTTCGTCGTACTGCGGCCCCTCGCGAAAGGCGCCGGTAAACGTCTTGAAGGTTCCCGGATAGTGCTTGGCGGCCAGCGACACCACGGTAGACGAGTCGATGCCACCCGAGCAGTGCGCCCCCACCGGAACGTCGCTGCGGAGCTGTAGTCGAACGGCGTCGTTGAGGACCTGGACCAATTGCTCGCGGTAGTAGTCCTCGGTGTGGTGGAAATCGAGCTCGTAGTTGTAGTCCCAGTAGCACACGTCGGCCGGCGCGCGGTCGCGGCCGGGGCGGAAGGTGAGATAGTGGCCGGGCTCCAACTTCCGGATGTCGCGGAAAAGCGTGCGCTCGCCAAGGCAGAACTGGAAGGTGAGGTATTCCTCGAGGCCCTGGCCGTCGGCTTCTGCCCGTACCAGTCCCGTATTGAGGATCGCCTTGGGCTCGCTGGCAAAGAGCAGTTCGCGATCGGTCATGGTCCAGTAGAACGGCTTGATGCCAATGCGGTCGCGGGCAGCGAAGAGGCGCTGCTGGCGCGAGTCCCAAATGGCGAAGGCGAACATCCCGTTCAGCCGCTCGAGGCAGCGTTCGCCAAGCTCCTCGTACAGATGGAGAATGACCTCGGTATCGCTCTGCGTGCGGAAGTGGTGGTGCCGCACGAGTTCGCGGCGCAGTTCGATGTAATTGTAGATCTCGCCGTTGAACGTAATCCAGATGGATCCGTCCTCGTTGCACATGGGCTGCTGCCCCGTGTCGAGATCGATGATGGCCAGCCGCTTGTGGCCGAGGGCGACCGGGCCGTCGATGTGCGTGCCCTCGCCGTCGGGCCCGCGGTGGGCCAGCGAATCCAGCATCACGCCTAACGCTTCCGCGTCGGGCGCATGGTCACGATGGCGAGAGACTATTCCGGCAATGCCACACATTCGCGCTTGATTTCGAGAGTCTCGACCGGGCGTCCGTCCGGGCCATACGCCGTAAGCGCCCGCTCGGCCACGCGCTGCTTCCAGAGCGTTCCCAGCGTTCCCCACGGGTAGATGTACTTCGCGATGAGGACCAGGTAGCCTAACGTGGTGAGACTCGTGACGACCTTGCTCTCGCTCAGCTTCTGGTCGTACCGCAGCACGAAGCCCACTTCGCCCACTCTCGCTCCCATCATCTTCGCCTTGATGATCTTCTCAACCGTGCCGGTGAATCCCATGCCCTTGAGGTCGATGAAGCGGTTACCGTAAATGTCGATGGCGTCCTTGAGCCACGCCACGCGGTAGGCGCGGAACCCACTCGTATACTCCCACACGCCCTTAATCGGGAAGACGATTTTCATGAGCGTGTTGGCGCCGCGGCTGATGAACTGGCGATAGCCGTCCACACCGATCTGGTCGCCGCCGGGCGCATAACGAGAGGCGATCACGACCTCGTAGCCCGCGGCGAGTTTTTCGCTCATGGGGATGATGTACTTGGGGTCGTGGGTGTCGTCGCAATCCATGCGCACCAAAATGTCGTGCCGCGTCCCCACCTCGGCGACGTACTCGAAGCAATCGCGAATGGTCTCGCCAAGGCCGCGATTCCGCTTGTGCGTAATGACATGCATGGGGTAGCGCTGCACCAACTCGCGCAGGATCTCCGGCGTGCGATCGCGACTGCCATCGTCGCCTACCACAATCTGATATTCGGCACCGAGCTCGCGCATGGTCTGATCGATCTTCTCGCTCAGGGGTTTAAGCGCGTCTTCTTCGTTGTAGGCGGGCAGGACGATGTAAATCATGCGAGAGTGCGCTCCTTCAAGTCCGTCAGCGGCGAAAGGCCAACCCGGCGTTCCGCGATTCGTTCGATACTCACCCTTCCCCCGTCGCCAAAAACAATCATCTGAGTCAGCCGCGCGGGACGTCCGGACGACAAGGCCTCGCACCACCCCTCCAGTATGGGAGGGGCGACACTGCTCAACTCATTTGTGTGGAAATACTTCGCTGAACCCATGTGCATCGGTAGCAAAGACCGTTCAAGAGAGGTAAAGGTGACACGAACCCTCTCCTGCGGTACAACCTCGTCGTCCAAGACGACGCGACCCTCTTCAAAGACAATTGACCGATGAAGTGTCCACGGGCCCACTTTGCGTCCCGTAATAAGTCGAGCAATTATCATGCGACGAACCAGCGCTCCGAGGCGAATCGATCGGAAGACTGTGAGGTTCAAGCTGCGGAGTACCATGAACTTGAGCGGTGTCAGCACCTCATGCTTCATGGCCGCGAAACGGGTCGACACGCCGACACGATTCGCCTCGCTTTCGCTGTCAGTCGTGGACTCGCCAAGTAGGTGCGAGACCCATTCGCCCTCGTCCGTATCCAGCACGAAACCGGAGTCCTCATACGCCAGTTCTTCCGATAGCCTATCGAAAACGCGCAGAACGCCGCCCTTGGAGAGGTTGGTGACGGCGAAGTAGCGTTGCGTGGCTGCAACGACGACCCCCGAATCGTCGAACCGCGTCAACACATCACTTCGCTGGCAGGGGAGCATCGGGTTGGCCAACGGTCGCGGCCGTGCCACAGTGGCCGCCACGGCGTAGCTGAAGGTCAACAGGGGAAGGTTATCGTCGTCGCATCGTAGCGGGGTTACCACATTTCCCCGATCGAATCGGTCGCCTACGAAGTCGGCGATTGCGGCGGCCAGTGGAAGGTGAGGGGCGAGGAGTTCCAATCCTCCGGGCGCGTACTGGCTGGTGTGGCGACTTCCGTAGTTCCCGCCTATCGAGCCGTCGGGGTGAACGCAGTGTGACAGGAAATGCACACTGCGCGACAGCGCCGAGCGAAGGGCGGCGTTTGGACGTTCGAACTCCACCAGTGCCAGGTACGTAAGGCCGAAGGTTTCATAGCCTGGGTCGGGGCCCCGATATTCCTCGAACCAGCCGTCGCGCGACTGGTGTTTGAGCACCTGGGCCACCACCTCGTCGCCGCGCGCGAGCAGCGTGTCGTCTGCCAGCAGTCGGCCGGCACGCAGATAGGCGAGCGCAAAGGCCGCCTGGTGATTGCTGATGAAGGCGTAGTCTTCATCGGACCGTGCGGCGAAACGACAGGCGCGGCGGATACTCTCGCGCAGGCGGTCGCGCAGGGCATCGGGCAATCCGTCGCCTAACGATTGAGCCGTCGTGGCCAGGGTCATGACCATGGCCAACGTTACCCCGTGGTCCTGCGAAAACGGGGTGAAGGAATCGAAGGCGCCGTTGCGATGCTGCCGGTCCAGGGTGGCCGACACCGCGTTGCCTAACCAGTCGGCAAGCCGTGGCTTTTGCGCATAGATGTTTTCCGGATGTGGCGTGCGGTAGAGCGTGGCCAGCGACATCATCGATGCCTGCCACATGTTGAGGGGAAAGTCACGAAATTTCCACCCCCAGTGTACGCGATCGAAGCTGCCGCGCGTGGGGGAGCGGGGCTCCCGGTCGAGGAGACTGAGCAGACGGGGCGCCACGCCGAGCAGGACGCGCCAATAGCGCGCCGAGGGGTCGTTAGGCGTCGGCATGCTCGCTCGAAGCGTCCATCTGTTTCACGTAGTAGCGCATTTCTTTCCCCTGCGCAGTGGCGGTCCCGATGTGCCTGGCCCCGCAGCGTTGCACGAATATGGTGCTTGGCACGTTGTCCGGGGGAACCACGACGTACCACGACCGTACGCCCGCCGCACGATAGGTGGTCTCCATGCGCGCCATCATCATGTGGGCAATACTCCCGCCCACCGTGGCTTCGAAGGCCTTGCTGCGATACTGCGGGGGAATGCCGGCCACGATCCACCACCCCCGCACGCCGGCGAGAAAGGAGAGTTGTTCCCCTCCCAGGTAGCGCAGGTTGCGAAGAATCGCGAGCAGCGACCGGGGGCGCTTGACCACGCTCTTGATGGCGGCGAGCGCCAGGCCGACCGGGTGCCGCCTGACGAGGAACGAGGTGAGGGAACTCGCCTGCGACGTGAAGACGTGAAATCCCACCGTGGTCCCGTCGGAGCGCGCCACATCGCAATGAAAGTGCGGATTGTCGAGGCTGAGCCGATAGAAGGCGTCGGCCATGAACTCGGCACCCACCGTGGCCAGCGAGTAGCCATTGCGCACCGGGTCGCCTAACAAGTCGAAGTGCATGCGCCCCAAGTCGGCGCAGTCAGCGTCGCGATACCGCTCGATGACGAAGTGCGTCATGCCGGTGGTGAGGTGAGGGGCGCGGCCGGTGTCGGCAGGTCGAGCTGTGGTGCGTCGAGCTGTAACGCGATGGGAGACGCTGCGTGGGGAAGGGTGTCATCGGTGGAGGCAGAATCGAGGGCTCGCTCTCGCTCGAGGAACGCCTCGCACATTTCTCCTGGGGTCATGCCGCGCACCGTCTGGTCGAAGTTGGACTCGGCAAATCGGGTGAGCCAGGGCCCGTACTGCGGATAGAAGTCGGCATTCATGCCGCGTGAGTGATAGTCCACGATCACCACGCCCCGCGTGTCGCGCGCCACCTGGAGCAGCGCGCGCGCCGCGCTCTCGCGGTCGGCTATGCGGTTCCGGGCAAGGCGACGATCAAAGTGGTCGTCCATCCAGGCCGGCGGGAGTTGCACGGTTGGCACTTCGCGCCCGATGCCGGAATGGAAGACGCGATAGGGATGACAGATGCCGCGGCGGAAGCCCGGATAGTATTCCAGGCCTAACGACGAGTCGTAGGTCAGCCCCGCCTCTCCGTGCCGTCGCAGCGTTTCATTTGGCGCCGCCGGGTCCAGGTGCCAGTAGTGGTGGCGGTTGCCCGCGCACTCCACTCCGGCCGCCTCCGCGATGCGTTGCACCTCTCGGCGCAGCGTCTCGGCGCTCCGGTGCGAGTGAAACGACGCGTGGAGCCCGATTTCGCACCCCGCGTCCTTGAGTTCCGCGAAGAGTCGTTGGAATCGGGGACTGCGCACATCATAGAAATCGTCCGGCGTCCCCATGGCGTACTGCAGCAGCGATCCCCGGCGTGCCATGAAGTAGAAACAGGGCCTCGTTCCGTACCGCGCGGCTAGGCGGACCCATTCCGCAAAGGTCCAGAAGTGGCTCTCCCCAGTTACCACGCGCTTCGCCAGACCGATACCTCCCAATCCGCGTGACCTGAGGAGCCGCAGCACCTCGATGGGGCGGATGATCTCCGGGTAGTCCACGTCGTGCGTGAAAGCAAACCCAATCCGCGTCTTGTCACCCTCCCACGCCCAAGGTGTCGCCCGCGTGCCGGACGTATCGAGCGTCTGCCGAAGCTTGGCTGCATACAGGGACACCAGCGGTCGCGCCAGGAGTCCATCACGCACGAGTACCGACGCGTCGAGGTCGAGATCGTCGAAACGGCTGCGCGGGTACGTCGGCTCCACCGCTCCGGTAAGGAGCCAGTACCCGGCAAAGACGACGTCGGTGGGAAACACGAGGTGCTCGGAGTCGTCGCGAGGGTGGGTTGCCGACTCCCCGGCAAAAAGGAGAAAGGGCAATCCGAGCGCTGTCGTTGATGCGGTCGGCTCTCGCTCGGGCGCCGAGGAGAAGGGCCACGCGACTGCGGGAATGGTCACCCGCGCCGCGACGCTGGGGGGGGGACGTGGACCATAGTAGACGTCGCAGGCCAGTCGGTCGTCATACCAGGTGAAGCGCGTCGCGAAGCCGGCGGTACGCAACAGCGTGCGCAGGGCGTACCGCGCCTCGGCCAGCGACGCGCTCGAGGCGCGATCGATGGCAACGACAACCGGTTCACCAACCGGTTCACCAACCGGGAGTTGTGTCATGCCGAGTTGCGGATGGCGCGGGTTCGGGCGTTACGCACGTCTCAAAGGTAGAATTGGATGTCTCGCGACGAGGCGTCGTTGGGCGTTTTGATGGAACAGGGCCCGGCGAGAGACGCGGCATCGGCGGTCTCAGCAACGGGAACGCCGATTGCAAGGAATGCACCGACCGCAAGTTTCGGAATCTCTATCTACAAGTTGATGACCCTGAATCGTGCAACGCTGCCATCCTTCCGCCTGACGGAACGTTGCGAATGGCGCTGGATTTTCTCGGCTTTGATGCTGACACTCGTCGCCACGTCCGCGTCGGGCCAGCCGGTAACCAGGCCCGACACAGTGGCGCTGGTGGGAGGAACGGTCATCGATGTGGTTAGCGGGTCCCGCATGGGCCGTTCCACGGTCGTCTTCGCTGGCGATCGGATTATCGGGGTTGGAGCCGCAGGCCTCACCCGTCCGCCCCAAGGGGCCCGGGTGGTGAATGTGAGCGGGAAGTTCATCATCCCCGGCCTGTGGGATATGCATGTCGAACAGGCGCTTCCCCTGTGGAATCGCGCTCCAGTGGATTCAAATGCCGGCTTCTTTCACCCTCTCTTCCTTGCCTATGGCGTTACCGGCGTTCGGGACGTGGCGGGGCCGCTGGCGGTGCTCAAACTATGGAGTGCGGAAACCGAGCGTGGGGTACGCATAGGGCCTCGTTTGGTGTACACCGGACCCAAGATCGGCATGGGACCGGTTGCGCCCGGTGCGCCCTTTCCGATTACGAACGAAGCAGACGTCGCGCGTTCGCTCGCGTTGTTGAAAGAGGGTGGGGCGAGCGGTGCCTACATCCTCGAGCTGGACCAAGCGCTTTACCCCGCTCTCATGCGTGGGGCGAAAGCGGTCGCGCTACGAGTCGAAGGCAATATTCCGTACACGACAACGTTGTGGGCGGCGTCGGCCAATGGCCAGCGCGTAGTCGATCATCTGGACGCGCTCCTTCCGTCGTCGAGTCCGGACGAGGGTTCGATTCGGAGGGCGCAGCGTCTGGCCGACGAGAAGCCGTGGTGGGCACGACTGGCATGGAGGGTGGGGGCCATGCGTCCGCCGAAAGACGCGCCGACTCTACCGCTGGAAAGCTGGAGCGCGGCGCGTGCCAACTCGCTGTTTGTGCACTTGGCGGCGAATCATACCTATCAGGTACCCACGCTGCGTCTGCTGGGCACGGTGAACCGGTCGGCCGATTCGGCGATTCGTCTGCCGCCGCCTCCGCTCGAGCTTCGCGCCCCGCGTCATCCGTCGGATGGGTGGCCGAGTGCGCCGTACCCATCCTCTCACCCAGTGGCACGCATGCACGACAAACTTGTGTGGAGTGTGGGTGCTATGCATCGCGCGGGCGTCCCGATTCTCGCCGGTTCGGACACACCCAACCTGTACGCTGCTCCAGGGCTTTCATTGCATGATGAGTTGGCGCTCCTGGTGCGCGCAGGCCTGTCGCCGCTGGACGCCCTGCGGAGCGCCACGTTGCGCCCGGCGGAGTTCCTCGGCGCAACCGACACGTTAGGCACGGTGGGCGTGGGTAAGGTGGCGGACATGGTGATACTCGACGCCGACCCCACGGTGAACATTGCCGCATCGCGACAGATCGCGTACGTGGTGGCCCGTGGGCGGGTGTACAACCGTGCCGCACTCGATTCGCTCCGCGCGCGTGGCGTCGCCATGGCGGCGGAGATCGCGCGCTACTGGGTGGCGAAGCGGGGGGCCGGGAAATGAGCCGCCCGCAGTACATGCGCGTAGCCGCGTCGTGTCTGGTGGTCGTCCTCGCCGTGGCGCTGTTGGCGTGTGACGGTTTTGGGGGGTCGACGATTGTCGTGTCGCCTAACGATAAATTCCAGGTGATGCGGGGGTGGGAAGCGCACGTCGGGGGAATGCCCGAGTGCAACCAGACCGCCTGGAACATTGCCCGCGATCGGGTGCTCGAACTTTCGGCCAATGACCTCGGAATCAATCGCGTGCGCGTCCCCCTTCGAAGTGGCTTCGAGAGCCCGGTCGATCACTTCACGCCCTACATGCGCGGCGAGTCAACCTTCGACGACTGGAAGCGCACCTGGACCAGGCCGGAGAACGATGATGACGATCCGTTCCACGCCAATCCGGCCGGCTTTCAGTGGGCCTATCTCGACCACACGATCGAGACCGTGGTGCTCCCATGGCGGGAGAAGCTCAAGGCGCGCGGCGAGAATCTCTGGGTGAACGTCCAATACGTGGGCGGACGGAATCCGGTCCATGCCACGAACCCCGAAGAGTATGCGGAACTTGTCGTTGCCACGTTCGAACACCTTCGCCAGCGCTTCGGGTTGACGCCAAACTCGCTGGAGATCATCAACGAACCCAACATGCGGGGAACGTGGACGCCCCAGCAGGTGGCGCGCGCCCTGCTGGCCGTCCAGCCGCGGCTCGCCAGGGCGGGCTTCAATCCCGAGTTTGTCGGTCCTTCCACGACGACGGTCGAGGCGTCTCTCGAATTCCTGAACGCAATGTTGACTATTCCTGGCGTGCAGAAAGTGCTGACCGACGTGAGTTATCACGGATACGGCGGTGGGGAACCAGCAGTGCGTCGGTTGGCCGATCGCGCGACTGGATTGGGCTATCGAACCGCCATGCTCGAGAAGATGGGCGCCGACGAGCACGACCTGTATCGGGACCTGACAGCCGGCCAAGTCTCGGCGTGGGGGCAATTCGGCATGGTGCACTGCACGAAACCCGACTCCGGCGATGGCGGCGGCGTGTACATCCGCATGGAACAGGTCGATCCGGAGCACCCGAAGAGCATGCTGGCGACCAAGTCTCGCCGGCTGCGGCACTACTTCCGCTACGTGCGGCTTGGCGCCTTCCGGGTGGGCGCGACGGGCGGCGACACACACGTCCAGGCAACCGCGTTCGTGAATCCCGATGGCAAGCAGGTGGTAGTGGCAAACGCCGACCGTGACAGCGAGCTTCGCATTCGGGGGTTGGGCGCCGGTACGTACGGTGTGCGATACACCACCGACAGCGAGGACAACGCGTCGGCCCGCGATACGACGATTGCCGTGGGAGCGACACTGCTCGTCCGGTTGCCGGGCAGGGGCGTCATCACCGTGTTCGGGAAGTGACGCACCCGTTGCTCGAGCGCCCTGGGCGCGGCACCCCGATCGGCTGGTTACTGCTGCTCGTCATAGGGCAGGGCGCGTCGCTGGCACTTATCCAGTCCGGCAAGGGGGTCACCTATCCCCACTATCAGTTCTCGCGCCTGCTCACCCTGCCGCACGCGGTCGCGTTAGGCGTGCTGCTGGTGCAGACGGTGGTCGTGCTGTGGGGGCTGCGGGGCGTCTGGCCCGAGGTAGTGGTGTGGATTCGACGCACCTTTCGCCCGTTGTTGTTCGCGGTTGGGGTTGCAGTGCTCGTCGTACTCAGCGCTGCGGCGTCGCGCGACGTGGCCACCTACGCGTGGGAACTTGTTCTCGCCACCGCCATACAGTGCCTTGCCCTCGGAACGGTGGTCCTGCTCGCCCGTTCGATGGGCGAAACCTCCCTTCAACAATCGGAGGGGCGCCTTCGTCGCTACTTTGGCGACCCTACTACGCTAGAGCGCGGAAGGTTCCTCGACCCATTCGCGCTCACCTGTGCCGCTAGTGTTGTGGTGGTGTGCGCCTTTCTCGCCCTCGTGGTCTACGAGGGGGTGCCGCACGTTCCCGACGAGATTGTCTACCTGTTGCAGGCACGGTATTTCGCCGAGGGAAAGGTGCAGCTGCCGGCACCACCCGTGGCGGCGGCGTTCGATATCGATCTGATGTACTACGATGCCGATCGATATTTCTCACCCGTGCCGCCGGGGTGGCCGGCCATTCTCGCGTTAGGCGTCCGGCTGGGAATTCCGCTGCTGGTCAATCCGATACTGAGCGGTGTGAGCGTGCTCCTGCTGCACGCCCTCTTTCGGCGCATCGAATCGCCGCGATCGGCGCGCCTGGCCACCCTGCTGCTCGCCACCTCGCCCTGGTTCCTCTTTCTCGGCATGAGCCTCATGACGCATAGCGCCACGCTCGCCTGCACGTTGGCGGCGGCGCTCGGCGTTGCGACGGCGCGCGCACGCAGCGCGGTGTGGCCGGCCGCGCTGGCTGGCCTCGCCGTAGGCATGGTCGGACTCATTCGGCCGCTCGAAGGGTTGGCGGTGGCGCTCGTGCTCGGTCTCTGGTCACTGGGTGCGACACATCGGCGCTTCCGGCTGCTGCCCAGCGCGGCGCTCACGGTCGTCACCGTATTGGTTTCGGCGATCATCCGACCGTACAACGAAGTGCTGACCGGTTCGTCGAAAACGTTTCCGATCATGATGTACGTGGACAAGTACTACGCGCCGGGTGCGAACGACCTCGGGTTCGGCCCCAATCGCGGCATGGGGTGGGGTGGGCTCGATCCCTGGCCCGGGCATGGGCTCAAAGATGTGGTGCTCAATTCGCTGCTCAACGGAGCGGCGCTCAACATCGAACTCTTCGCGTGGGCCTGCGGGTCGCTCGTCCTTGTGGCCGGATTGCTCATGTCGGGTCGGCTACGGCGTAGCGATTGGGCAATGCTCGGAATCATCGGACTCGTTGTGGGACTGCACACCGTCTACTGGTTTGGCGGCGGGCCGGATTTCGCTGCGCGCTACTGGTACCTGATTCTCGTGCCGTGCATCGCGCTCACGGTGCGCGCACCCGCCGCGCTGTTCGGGGAGGGCACTCCAGGTGCAATCCGAACCACGATTGCCATGCTCGCGCTCTGCGCGAGCAGCGTATTGACGTGGATGCCCTGGCGATCGGTTGAGAAGTACCAGGGCTACCGGCTCATGGGGAGCGACATGCGTGCCTTCGTGCGGCAGCACTCGCTCGGTCGCGCGCTCGTTCTCGTGCGCGGGCGACGCCATCCCGACTATCACGAGGCGGCGCTCGAGAATCCGCTCGATCTGCGCGCCGCCGCGACGATATACGCATGGGACAGGACCGCCGAGGTGCGCCGCGCGGCGGTCGAGGCGTATGCCGATCGGCCGGTGTACATCATTGACGGTCCCACCATTACCGAGCAGGGCTACCGCATGGTGGCGGGTCCGCTCTCACCAGGATCGCTCGCCGCCGAGATCCCAAGCTCCGCCGACATTCCAAAAGTTGTTGGAAAGGATGCAGTCGACGGCATGCAGCGTCGGACACCGTGAACGCTGACGACCGCCGTCCCGCGCTCTCCATCGTCATCGTTGGCTTTGCGCTCGGCGATGCCATCGATGCGACACTTCGGGCCATCGAACCGCAGGGCCGAGCGCTGTCGATAGAGGTGTTGTGCGTCTCGGCAGGCGAGCGGGCCGTGGCGGTCGAGTGGAGACAGCGATATCCGGCCGTACGGTGGATAGAGGCTCCGGCGCACGCGACCCCCGCCAGGCTTCGCACGTTAGGTGTCGCCGCATCGACGGGTGAGCTGGTGGCGTGCACCGAAGATCACTGCGTGCCAGCGCCCGATTGGTGCGCGCGCATTGTTGCCGCGCATGTGGCGGGAAACGTCGTGGTGGGGGGTGCCATCGAGAAGGGGGCGCCTGTTGGTGCATCAACGACTGGTACCGCAGCTTCGGGACCAGGGAGTGCAGCTCCAAGCGCATGGGTCGCCTATCTGCTGGACTACTCCCGCTATATGTCGCCCTTTTCCGCCGGTCCGGTCGAGTATGTGTCCGACTGCAATGTCTCGTACCGTCGTGCGATGTTGGACGCAGTGGCCGACGTGTGGCGCGAAGAGTTTCATGAAACCACCGTGCATCGGGCGTTGGTGCAGCAAGGTGTGACGCTTCGCCTTGACCCCTCGGTGCTGGTGAGCCAGGAGCGTACGATTGCGCTCTCATCGTATCTACTGGAGCGCACGCAGCACGGCCGGATGTTCGCCGCCGCGAGGGTACGCGGAGCATCGCGAATAGCTCGTCTCAAGTGGATGATGGGGTCGCTCTTCTTGCCGCCAGTCATTGTCCTGCGCGTGGTGGCCCGACTCCGCCGCAAGGGTCGCCTCGGGGTGGTGCCGGCGGGCGCCTGGCTCCCTCTCGCGTGCGCTGCCGTGGCATGGTCGTATGGTGAGTTGAAGGGATACGTCACCGGTCGAGGCGCGTGAGCCCGACGTCGGTGGTACACATGTTCCAGCGGCGTAGTGCACACGAGTGGCGGTCGCTTGGTATCGTTTGTCCCCGATGCCGAGGTCCGTGGTGCAACAGTGCGCCCGACACGCTCAAGTGCGACGCGTGTGGGACGATGTATCGGGTGATGTGCGGCATTCCCGACCTCAGAACCGGAACCGACCCCTACCTCTCGACCGACGCGGACGTGGACGCGGCGACGCAATTGATGGGGCGCGCCGACGGGCTCGACTTCGCAGCCCTGTACTCGTCGTACTACGAGGGGAATCCGAAGGTGCCACGCGCGCAGGCGGCGCAGTTCACGCGCGGTGTGCTTGCCGCCGCTCCGCGAGCTGCGGCATCGCTGGAGGTGTGGCAGACGCTGAGCCGTCCATTGGCGGTCGGCGGCGTGATCCTCGATCTCGGATGCGGCACGGCGCCGCTCGGAATACGGCTGGCAGCTTTGGGGCATCGGGTGGTGGGAATCGACGTCGGCTTGCGCTGGCTGGTGTTGGCCCGCAAGCGAGCCGCACAACAGGGGGTGGATCTGCCGGTGGTATGCGCCAACGCAGAAGCGCTTCCGATCTCGGATGGCGCGCTGCAGGCGGTCGTGGGGGAATCCTTCCTTGAAAATCTGGCGGATGCGGCACAAGGAATCCGTGAGGCCCATCGTAGTCTCGCTCCCCTCGGCTCGCTCTGGCTCACCACGCCTAACAAGCGCTCGCTTGGCCCCGATCCACATCTCGGCGTGCTCGCAGGGGGCTGGTGGCCAGAGATGCGGCTGCGCGAGCGAGCCGCACGGGAGGGGAAAGTCTTTCCAAAACGCCGATTGTTTGCGCCTGGCGAGTTGGTCGCCCTTCTCGCAGGCACGGGCTTTGGCGGCCTTCGAATGGGGCTGCCACGATTCACCGACGCGCAGCGTGCTGGTCTCTCCCTGCCGATAAACCTCGCCATCGGCGGATACCATCTGGTACGACGCACTCCTATCCTTCGGTCTCTCTGTTTGCGCATCGGGCCCACCATAGTCTGCACGGCCACTCGAGTATGAAGGCTTCCCGTTCCCCGTTCTGGCACAGGCGTGTGCTCGTGCTCGGCGCATCCGGATTTGTTGGCTACTGGGTCGCGCGCGCGCTGAGAGCGCAGGGGGCCCATGTGACGTGTGCGGTGCGCACTATTGAGGGTGCCCAGCGCCTCACGAGTCAACAACTCGGCAGCGTGGTCGTGCGACGTGATTTAACAGCGCTCGCCGAGCTGCAGAAGTGGATTCCTGCGCTCCGACCGGCGATCGTCTTCAATCTCGCAGGCTACGGTGTCGACCGTTCGGAGCGAGACGAGGCAGTGTGCGACACGGTCAATCACCTCTTCGTGGCGGAATTAGGGCGGGTGGTATCCACGCTGCCACACGATCGCTGGGAAGGGCTGCGCATGGTACACGTGGGGAGCGCGCAGGAGTACGGATCAACGGGTGGAAGGCTCATCGAGTCGTCGCCGTGCTCGCCAACCACGGCATATGGCCGTAGCAAGCTTGCCGGTACGCAGGCCCTGCAGCGTATTGCCGGAGAGAGTGGGTTGGATGTGTGCATTGCGCGGCTCTTCACGTTGTACGGCCCCGGTGAGCACGACGGTCGCCTGCTTCCGTCCATACTTGCCGCAAGCCGGGACGGAACGTCGCTCGACCTTACCGAGGGCTTGCAGCAGCGCGACTTCACCTATGTGGAGGACGTGGCCGAAGGTCTCATGCGACTCGCGGTGAGTGACGTGGTTCCCGGCGAGGTGGTGAATCTCGGTACCGGTGCGATGCACACGGTGCGCTCGTTTGTCGAAGTCACGGCGGGAGTGGTCGGCTTGGCAAAGGAGCGCCTCCGCTTCGGGGCCGTTCACACGCGGCCCGACGAGATGTCGCACGACGGCGTGTCCGTAACACGCCTTCGCCAACTTGCGCGATGGAGCCCAACGGATGACATCGCGGAGGGCGTCGGCCGCACCATGGGACGCCTGGCAGAGCTGGAGTTTCGCGTAGACACCTGGGCCAACCGCTGAGTGCCGATGAGCGCCTAACCAACAGTTGCGCCTCTAGCGGGCGCGATCCCCGCGCCGAGTGAGACGACAATCAGCGAGGTACGGGCTCGGCAGGTTCCACGTTCATCGTACCACAAACCGTGTGCTCCGGCGCGCCGAACAAGAGCCGGTCTACCGCCTCGACGCCCTGTAACGATGAATGATCCTGATTGGAGACCTCGTACTTCCACGCACCAAAGCGGCCACGACTCAGAATGTCGCGCGCCTCAAGCAGCGGCAGCACTTGACCCAGCACGTCATCGCGTCCCAGCCAGGGCGTGGGATATCCGTATGGCAATCGACGATGAAAGCGTGAGAGAATGCGAGTCGAGCCGTCGATAAAGCCGACACGCCGGAATCCGGCAATCACATCTTCCACGATGCGAGATGCTTCAACCGGTTTGTCACACGACTCGCTCACCTCGGCCATCAGCGACCACTGGGCTCCCGGCAGGGGGACATTGTTCGGCGAGTAGTTGCTGAAAACGGTCACGCGATAGAACGGAGTATCCGCCTCCGGGAAGTACATCCAGCACTTGGTGCGCAGTGCTTCTGGCGGCGCGCCCTCGAAGCCGACGCCAACGATGTGACTGGACGAGTGCACGAAGCGCTCGGCCAACGGACGCAGCGATTGACTGTCCTCCAGCATGCCGAGCAACGCGTCGGCGGGCGTCGTGGAGATGAGCGCGTCGTAGCGTTCCTCCGATCCGTCGGCGAATCGGACCCGTTTGGCTCTCGAATCCACCGCAATCGCCCGCCGGCCTAACGAGATGTGGTCCTCGGGAAGCATCGCGGCAATCGACGACCAGATGGAACCGGTGCCGCCACGCAGCGGGAAACGAAACTTCGCGTTCGGCCCCCAGCTCACGTCGTCCCGCCGATGGACCAGATTCCGCAGCACGCGGGCCAGGTCGACCGTTGCCACCCGCTCGCCCATCCATCCCGTATCGAGGCGTGACGGATCGTACGCCCACACCTTGAAGTTGTACGGATACATGAAGGTGTCGCAGAGCCCATGCCCGAATGCCTGCTGCAGCCAGTCGGCAAAGGTGGCGGGCCGCCGCCGCCCCGCCAACGGCTGCCGGTGGACGGCCACCAGCCCGTCTAGGCAGGCCGCGAGGTCTTCGTCGGGCAGTCGCCAGATATTGTTCTGAAACGGGTATGGAATCCAGCGCTCACGCATCCACACCCATGCCTCGCGCTCGTGCTCGACCCACGCGTCGCCCAGGGCCGCATCCATGAGCCGGTCGAAGTAGCGGTAGTGCGAGAACAGCACGTGCCCGCCGAGATCCCAGGTGAAGCCCTGGCTGTCGATGATCGAACTCGACAGGCCGCCGACCGACGAGGCTGCATCCACCAGGAGCCAGTCGTCGTGGCCGTGTTCTACCAGTCGTCGCGCCGCGCTCAGTCCAGTTGGACCGGCGCCGAGAATGAGGACGCGCATGGTCGTTAGGCGGTGCGAAGGGAAGACCGGAAGTCCAACAGCTGGCGGAAGGCACGCGCGCAGAACATGACCAGCTTCCAGCGCTTGATGGACACCGTCCCGGTCTCGCGATCCTTGTGCTGCACGTTCACGAACGCCGTGCGCGTGTTGCGTCGCGCGGCGAAGATGGCGAAGAAGAGCGACGGGGCGAGCGTATCGTCGGGGATGTGCGCCCGCGCGTCATCCCAAATCGAGCGGTGGAACACCTTGAAGGGGACGTTCGCATCGTACAGACGCACGCCGAACAGGAGGAAGAGGGAGAGGCGAATAGTCACCGTGAGCGCGCGCCGTAACCTGGCGTCGTGCCGGACTCGACGTACGCCGAACGCGGCGCGATAGCCGCCGTCGATCTCCTTCCATAGCCCGGCGAAGTCTTCCAGCGGAATCTGGTTGTCGCTGTCGATCAGGAAAATGTATTCCCCGCGTGCTGCAGACAAACCACTGACAAGCGCCGGACCGTGGCCGCCGTTCGGTTTATGCACGACGCGAATGCGGGAATCAGTGGCCGCCAACTTGTCCAGCAGCGCTCCCGTTGTATCTCGAGAGCCATCATTCACGACGACCAGCTCGGAGGTGGCGACCCGATCGAGCACATGGGTCTGCACCGCCTCCACGGCCGCCTCGATACCCTCTTCCTCGTTGTAGGCGGGCATCACGACACTCAAGCGAATTGCAGTAGGCGTCATTGGGGGCGTTGTCTGGCGATGAAGCGAAGCATGCGCGGAGCGCTTGACCACGCCGGTTGCGGCACGAGCACCACCTGTGGGGGAACATGACCTTCAATTTCCCGCATCGCCGACGCCGAGTCCTTGTCGACGACCCACAGTTCGTCTCCCGCTCGCAGCGGCAGTTGAACGGTTGTCTTGCGCAACGGAGAAGTCCCGATAGAGATGACGGTCGCGCCCCCAAGCTGCATATCTGTCTCCCGGTCGAAGTCGAGTCCCGGCTTCCGGTCGGTCACGAGCACGCCGGCCATGTTGGCGAAGAGGTGCATAGTGCTCGAGTAGCCGCCACCATTCGCGATCACCACCCGTCGGCCGCGGCGCGCTCCGCTGGCGAGCGAGTCGAAGGCGTGGGCGTACGTGAGTTCGGCGCCGTTGGACGCTCGATAGTGCGACTTGAGGAGACGGGCCGGCTCGACCCGTCGCTGCACGAAGCTCTTGTAGAGAAGCGCGCCCGTCCACACCGGACCATCATCGGATGGAATCGTGGCGTCTTTGAGATAGCTCCGCCGCTCTGACGGGGAGAAGTACGACAGGCCGACGACGAGGTGCACGAATCCGAGCCCGCCGACCGCCACCCATGCGAGGCGGCGGTGCAGACCCCGGCCGTCAACGAAGGACAGCATGCCGACCGCCGATGCGAGGACCAAGGGAATGGCGGCCTGCAGGTGATACCGGGGCGTGGTCACGGTCGAGAAGTAGAAGAGCATGGGCGGCACGCACCAGGCCAGAAGCGCGACAAAGAGTGCTCGCCGCTCACGATGCAGCTCCCGCAGCCCAACTGCGGCAAACAAGAGCGGCAGGGGCGACATGGCCCAGAGCAGAAAATCGAAGAAGCGGGTCTTGATCGGCGCCCCGATGTGCGAGCCGACCGCTGCCGCCACGCTCTCCATCCGCGGGTCCGCCAGGCGCAATACCAGCACCACGCCCAGCACGATCGCGCCGGTGATGGCCAGTGGCGCGATGGTGCGCACCACGCCCCGGTGATTCTGCCACAGCAGGGCGAGAATCGCCCCCGACACGAGAAATGCGTCGGCGCGCACCATCACGGCGCATCCGAAGAGGGCCAGTGCCAGCACTTCGGTGCCACGCTTCGGACGGTTGGAGAGAATGGCAATGGCGCTGACGGTGAGCGCCACCGACGTCATGGCCGTATTGCCGTAGCGGCTGCTCATCCAGACAATCGGATTCGCCACCAGCGCGAATCCCACCATCCAGCGCTCGCCAACCGAGAGGAGATGGCGGAAGGAGAGGAGGCCGGCGACCGGGATCACGACGCCGGCCAGAATGGAGAGCCACGACATCACGAACGGCACGCGCGATGGGTCGCCCCCGAATACGCTTACCAGCATCGCCACGAGCCGGTAGTATCCGAACTGGACCGGGTAGCGGTATGCATCGCCCGGCACCTCGCGTACGATCGAGACGATGCTGGCCGCGATGGATATTTCGTCGCCCTCCGACATCCGGCCTACATTGGATGCCAGCATCCGCAGCACCCACACCCCAAGCGCGAACAGCAGCACCTGCCTCGCGACGACCTTCCGGTCCGGCGCTGGTTGCGAAGTGTCCACCTTCACGCCGAGTGTCCTCCGGACGTGACCGGATCGGGTGTCGCCCGCGTCGAGGAGCGCAAGGCCAGGCGCTCCTGGTCGCTCCCGCTGAGCAAGAACGCGATCAGCCCGCCTAACAAACCGCCCGAAATAATCACGACTTCGAAGACCAGCCCGGTGGCCACCGCCCACGCCGCCGACACGCCGAACGGCGCAAAGAGCACGGCCTGGGCGGCCTCGCGCACGCCAATGCCGTTTTGTGTCAGCGGCAGAAGCCCCGCGATCTTGGCCAGAGGCCAGACAAAGAGCCAGACGTACAGCGGGATGTCGATCCCGATCACCTTGCCCAACCACCAGTTGAGCATCGTCAGGAGCGTTTGCAACGCCATGCCGAGAACGAAGGCGCCCACCAATGCCTGCGGACGCTGGATAGTCGCCCGAATGGCGCGACGCACCTGGACCATCATGCGCCGCGCCTTCCACGGAAAGCGCCGCACGGGAATCAGGAGCAGCGCGACAACACCGCCGATGCCAGCAGCCACCAGCAGCGCGCCTAACGTGAGGAAGATGCGCCGACTCTGCTCCTCCAGCGCGCGCGGTGACAGCAGGGCACCCACGCCGGCCACTGCGGCCAGTCCCAGAATGTCCAGCAGACGGTCGATGAGTGATCCCAACACCAGCCCGCTCTTCGAACGCGCCGCGCGCAGTGCAACGCCTGCCCGCACCACATCGCCACCCACGATCGAGGGCAGAAAGGTGTTGCCGAACAAGCCCATGTAGTACGCACGCACGGCGGTACGAAACGAAAGTCCGGCGCCCGCAGTGTTGACCAGCATGCGCCACTTCACGACACCCACCAGGTGCAACGTCAAGTAGGCGAACAGCGCCATCGGCCAGACGGTAAGCGGTACACTCGCGATTGCCGCCGCAATGTCCTCAAAGGGCAGCGCAGTGAACAACAGGGCAAGCATGGCGGCGCTCCCGCCAATCCGTACCAGCGGATGCTTCAGCATCGAACGCTTGTTCACTGTCGCTGCCGTCACTGCCCTGGCGGCCGTCGTAGATGTCGTCGTCACCGTCATTCCGGCCGCTTGTCCGTCGGCGACAACTCCATCTTGCGCACCCTGTACAGCGTCTCTTCCAGCAACTTCCTGTTGTTGGCAATGAGGTCGGCCAGCAGTCCGATGAGCAGAATCTGGAAGCCGACGATAATCAGGATGGCAGCCAGTATCAACGACTGGATGTGCCCCACGCGCTCGCCGGCCACGAAGAACCAGAGAAAGCGCACACCGGGCAGCATGCCGGCGATGATCATCGCTCCACCCAGAATGGTGAAGACGCGAAGCGGGCGATACATCGTATACGCCCGGAGAATGGTGACCCCTGATTTTCGTATGTAGTGCGGAATCGACTTCATGAGCCGAGAGGGGCGCGTCTGCGGATTGATGCCGATGCGGACGAACTCCACAGCCGCTTTGCGCGAGCCGGCGTGGATGAGCGACTCAAGCGTGTAGGAGTAATTGCTCAACACCAGCGTCTTGAGTGCCGCCTCGCGCGACATGGCGCGGAATCCGCTCGTTGCGTCGGGGGTGCGCAGCTCTGCCGCCTGGCCGATCACCCAACTGCCGAATACTTGCAGCCGACGCTTGATGGCGGAAAAGTTCGGCAGCTCGGCCACGCCGCGATCGCCCACAACGAGTTCGGCTCTCCGAGCTATGATGGGTGCGACGATGGTCGCGATGTCGGATGCCTGATACTGGTTGTCCGCATCGGTGTTGACAATGATGTCCGCCCCCTGGCGCAGCGACTCCTCGATGCCGGCGCGAAAGGCGGCGGCGAGTCCCTTGTTCTGCTCGAACTGTACCACATGATGCACGCCGTTGGCCCTCGCCACGTCCGCCGTATTGTCGCTGCTGCCGTCATCGATGATGAGGTACTCGATGATATCCACACCAGGCAGCGCTCGCGGAAGGTCGCGGAGCGTGGGCGGAAGGGTGGTTGCTTCGTTGTAACACGGAATCTGGATAATGAGCTTCGTCATTTCGAAAGTGCCATGCCTAAGTCGCCGTGAGTCGCCGGCTCGTCACCCGGACCCATCGCTGTGCCATCGGTGGTACCAAGCGCACAGACCATGACGTCACCCCCTCCCACCGTGCCGCGAAAGGCACGGGGCTGCGGACATTCGGCCCGCAACACCCGATCAATCTCGGGCGCTGCTTGCGCCAGGTAGCGGGGAAACGTCCAGAGCACCCAGGTGCGACCGCCTAACGCCCGCATCGAATCGAGTTCGCCGCGGGTAGACAGATTGGGCCACGTCTGTCCGTACAACATGCCATAGGGGTCGGCGGCAAGCCCGGTGGTGATCACCCGGTCACTAGGAGCGCGCGCGGCCAGCACGTATCGCATTGCCCCCTCGAAGTCCTGTTTGGGATAGCGATAGTTGAACGTGAGCGACGCCGCCGAAAGCAGGATCACTGTCCCCACGCCCCACAACCTGTCTCTTATACACATCTGACGCTGCCGACGAATAGAGAGGTGTAGATCTCGGTGGTCGCCGTATCA
>ENA-ORBV01004942-ORBV01004942.1-microbial-mat-metagenome-genome-assembly--contig:-NODE-4942-length-25011-cov-34.032004_pt1 | contig 25011 bp, 17 predicted proteins | sample MGYA00237777_ERZ505514 | MGnify/ENA primary metagenome ERZ505514 (study PRJEB26160, sample SAMN06269048) | microbial mat metagenome | isolation source: Oligotrophic lake microbial mat | place... | reverse complement strand
TTCAAGCAGAAGACGGCATACGAGATTCGCCTTAGTCTCGTGGGCTCGGAGATGTGTATAAGAGACAGTCTCTGGTGTGGTCCCGACGCCCTGGCAAGGACGAGTTTCATGACCATCGCGTTGGCGAAGAAGAAGGAAGTCATTTCGAACAGCCGTCGTCACCCGACTGACAGCGGCTCGCCCGAGGTTCAGGTTTCGGTTCTGACGGAGCGCATCGCTTCGCTTCAGGACCACTTCCGCGTGAACCCCAAGGATCACGCTGGCCGCCGAGGACTCCTCCTCATGGTCGGCAAGCGCAACCGTCTGCTCAAGTACCTCGCCAACAGCGAGCGTGAGCGGTACACCCAACTCATCAAGCGACTCGGCCTCCGCAAGTGAGCCCGATGGCCGCAGATGCCGCACCCGGCGGCAGTGGGCAATTGACAGCAGCGCTGGTGCCACCAGGCGCCGAGGTCGCTGTTCGTTGCCTTCTGCCTCTCGGTTGGCGGCATTCTCGGTGCCCGGTTCGCTGGCTCCCTCTGGAGTCGGCGGGCCCGAGTCATTCCGCACCGGCCGCGTCGCGCCTTCTGCGCGACGAATGGCCAGCCCGCACTCGCGGGTGAAACCGCTCGGCGGCGACCTCGTCGTCGAGCATGGCTGAGACAGCATTCCGCGCCGCGACGGCCCGGGCTGTCAGAAAAGGCAGGCAATACATGGCACTTCGTCACACGATCGTCGAGCGCGAGATCGGCGGCCGGACCGTTCGATTCGAGACCGGCAAGGTCGCACGGCTCGCCAGCGGCGCCGTCATGGTCTCGTACGCCGACACCTACGTCCTCGCGACCACGGTCCGGGCCAACCCTCGACCCGGCATCGACTTCTTCCCCATGCAGTGCGACTACCGCGAGAAGACCTCCGCGGCCGGTCGTTTCCCCGGCGGGTTCCGCAAGCGTGAAGGCGCTCCCAACGAGAAGGAGATCCTCACCATGCGGCTGATGGATCGCCCGATCCGTCCGCTCTTTCCCGATGGCTTCATGGAGGAAGTCCAGATCCAGGCGTGGGTCATGAGCCACGACGGACAGAACGACTCCGACATCTGGGCCTGCAACGGCGCCTCGGCCTCGCTCTGCGTCACCGATCTCCCCTTCCAGGGTCCGGTCGCCACCGTGCGCGTCGGCCGCATCGTCACCGACGAGGGCCCGAGCTTCGTGCTCAACCCCACGCAGGCCCAGCTCGACTTCTCCGATCTCGACCTGGTGCTCTCCGGTCACGTCGACGGCATCAACATGATCGAAGTCGGCGCCGCCGAAGTCGACGAGGAGACCATGGTCGCGGCGATCCGCTTCGGCCACGAGAACGGCATCAAGCCGCTCCTCGAGATGATGTTCGAGCTTCGCGAGAAGTCCGGCGCTCCGGCCGTCCGCATGGGTGAACTCGCGACGCCGCCCGACGAGGTGATGACCCTCGTCAAGAAGCTCTGCGACACCGACCTCACCGGGCTCCGCACCATCAAGCTCAAGAGCGAGCGCAACGCCGCCGTCGACCAGCTCCGCGACAAGATGCTCCTCGAGCACTTTGCGATCAAGCCGGGCCTCTCCTTCTCCGACTACCAGGCCGCCGACAAGCGCGCCAAGCAGGCCAAGGAAGCGTTCCGCATCCTCGAGAAGAAGATCACCCACAAGCTGGTCGCCGAGAAGGGCATCCGCGCCGACGGCCGCAAGCTCAACGAGATCCGTCCGCTCGACATGCAGGTTGCGGTCTTCCCGCGAACCCACGGCTCGGCCTTCTTCCAGCGCGGCGAGACCCAGTCGCTGGTGAGCTGCACGCTCGGCACCGTCAAGGACGAGCAGATCGTCGACGGTCTGCTTCCCGAGTACGCCAAGAAGTTCTATCTCCACTACAACTTCCCGCCGTTCTGCACCGGCGAGGCCGGCCGCATCATGGGTCCGGGCCGACGCGAACTCGGCCACGGTGCGCTGGCGGAGCGCTCGCTGCTTGGGATCCTGCCCAGCGCCGAGGAGTTCCCCTACACCATCCGCGTGGTCAGCGACATCACCGAGAGCAACGGCTCCTCGTCGATGGCGTCGGTCTGCGGTGGCTGTCTGGCGCTGATGGACGCAGGCGTGCCGATCAAGGGCACCTGTGCAGGCATCTCGGTCGGACGCTTCACCAGCGCGTCCGGCAAGGTCCAGCACGTCACCGACATCATCGGTGAGGAGGACTTCTTCGGCGAGATGGACTTCAAGGTCTCCGGCACCCGCAACGGGATCACCGGCATCCAGCTCGATCTGAAGGCCCGCGGGCTTTTGATCGACGAGATCGTGGTGATCTTCAAGCAGGCCCGTGAAGGCCGGCTCCAGATCATCGACCAGATGGAGCAGGTGATCCCCGCTCCTCGCGCCGAGATCAGCAAGTACGCCCCGGCGATCATCACCGTGAAGATCGATCCCGAAAAGATCGGCAAGCTCATCGGCCCCGGCGGCAAGACCATCCGCGGCATCCAGGAGCGCACCGGCGCCCAGATCGACGTCGAGGAGGATGGAACGGTCTTCATCGCCTGCGTCGACAAGGCCATGGGCGAGAAGGCCCGCATGGAGGTCGAGGCCCTTGGCGCGGAGATCAAGCTCGGCTCGATCTACGACGGCAAGGTGGTCTCGGTGAAGGATTTCGGTGCCTTCGTCGAACTCGCCCCGGGCACCGACGGCATGTGCCACATCTCCGAGCTCGCCCACGGGTACGTGAAGGCCGTCACCGACGTGGTGAAGATCGGCGATCCGATCAAGGTCAAGGTCATCAACATCGACGAGAACGGTCGCATCAAGCTCTCGCGGAAGGCGCTGATGGATGCGCCGCCCCCGGGCAGCGAACCCGATCGCCCGGCGAACAGCGAGCACGGCGAGGATCGTGGCGGCGAGCGAAGCGGCGACCGCGGACGCGATCGCGGTCCGCGCGGCGACCGTGAAGGTCGGCCCAGCGGGACCGGCGGTCGGCGGTAAGGCACTCGTGGCTGCCCCGTTCCCCCGCAGGGACGAGCAGCCAAACCCGCGTTGATCTCGAGTTGAAACACCACGGGGCGCCGAGCAATCGGCGCCCCGTTTTCGTTGTTGATGGCCCGACGCACTTGCAGGAACACGAAACCTGAACCAAGATATGTCATCTGGGACAGCATTCGCGGGGCCACTGGGGGTTCAGCGAATCGAGCGCATCGCGCCGCTGTGTGTCGAATGCCTGGCTGGGAGGCCTGGTATGTCTGAAACTCGTTCGTTGACGGATGTCGAGGGGAACGTGAAGTGGTTCGATCCTCGCAAGGGCTTCGGGTTTGTGATCGGCCCCGAAGGCCAGGACATTTTCATCCACTTCAGCATCATCCAGCAGGATGGATTCCGAACGCTGCGCGACGGGGAACGCGTGCAGTACTCGGCGGCGCTGGGTGCCAAGGGCTGGGCGGCGACTGCTGTGCGGTCGCTCGTCAACGTCTGACCTCGACGACGTCACCGTCTTCGGGTGCCGCCTCGGCAATCCGCGGCCAGCGGGCCTGCGCGCGTCTGCGGCAATTGCCACAGTCGACGACCGGAGCACCGCATGCCCGGTGACTCCTGGACCATGTTTCTCTTCGGGGCTGCGGCCGGCGTTGCGCTTCTCGCGGCGGCGATGGTGCCGACGACTCGCCTGCTCCTCCGCCGCGCCGAACTCCGGGCCCGCGAGGCCGAACGCCGGGCCCGTCAATCCGAGCGGCTCGCCGAACTCGGCACCATGACCAGCGGGCTCGCCCACGAGATCAAGAATCCACTCTCGACCGTCGGGCTCAACGCGCAGCTACTGGCCGAGGAGATCGCCGACAGCGATATCGAGGGCGAGCGCCGCGAGCGGATTCTCAAACGCATCGGCACCCTCGGGCGCGAGGCCGAGCGTCTTCGCAACATCCTCACCGACTTCCTCCGCTTCGCCGGGCGGATGAAGCTCGACCGCGGCACTCACGACCTCCGCACGGTCGTCGAGGAGCTCGCCGACTTCCTCGCGCCGCAGTGCCAGCAATCGGGCGTGCTGCTGCGGACCGACCTCCCGCCGGCGCCGCTCACCTGCGAAGTCGATCCCAATCTGCTGAAGCAGGCCCTCCTCAATCTGATGCTGAATGCCATCCAGGCGATGGCTCCGCCCTCCGCGTCGCCGACGGCAGCGAGCCCCGAACCGTGGCGGCGCGGCGAACTCATGCTGCGGGTCGAGAGCGATCCCGCCGAAGCCCGCATTCACGTCATCGACACCGGTCCGGGCATCGAGCCGGCCGACCTCGAACGCATTTTTCAGCCCTACGTCTCGGGCAAGCCCGGTGGCACGGGCCTGGGTCTGCCAACCGCCCGACGCATCGTCGAAGAGCACGGTGGACGACTCGTGGCCCACTCCCGCAAGGAGTCTGGGAGCGACTTCGTGATTGCCCTCCCACGGACCCGCGCCGGTCCCACTCGCTCCCCTTGAATTGACCCCATGACCTCCCCACTCGCTGCGCTCGCTGCCGCCACGCTTCTGGTGTTCACCTCGCCCGGCGCCAACCCGTCGCCGCCGACGAGCGTTTCACCGCTCGCTGCCGAACCGCCGCGTCCCACGGGGCCGAGTGCGCCGACCACGCCGGCCGCCCAGAATGCACCGACTGCACCGACTGCACCGACCGCACCGCCTGCACCGCCTGCACCGACCGCACCGCCTGCACCGCCTGCACCGACCGCACCGCCTGCACCGACTGCGCCGGCCGCGTCTCTGATCGTCGACGTGCGCGACGGCTCAGGTCGGGTGAGCCTCTCGCTCAACCCGCGCAGCCTGAGCAGCACCGCCGTCCCGAGTCCGGAGCCGGGGTTCATCGCTCCCAACGGGACGCTTGTGGCCGATCTCGTGCGCGAGGAAGAAGGCCGAATCTCGGTCATCACCGTCGCCCCCCGCAATCCGGCGGACGGTTCGCGCGGCGAGGCTCGTCGGGTGGTGGTGACCGTCGACCGAGTCGACGACCTGCACTGGACGCCCGACAGCGCCAGCCTCTTCTACGTTCGCACTCGCGGCGACAACCCGCAGGTCCGCCGCGTCATCCTCGCCACCCAGAGCGACGAGGAGATCACCGACGCGGTGGCCCCCTGCGCCATGCCGCGGATCGCCCCGGACGGCACCACGGCCTTCGTGATCCTGCGCGACGCCCGACCCGAGACGCTCGTTCACGACATGTATGTCGGCTCGGTCGGGGCCCTCGAGCACGCGGTCTCGATGACCACGATCACCGCCTTGGAGTGGGCCGCCGACGGCACCCACCTGCTCTACGCCACCCCGACGGCAATTGTCGAATGCGCCCGCCGCGGCAAGCTGGTTCGCGAATGGAAGTTCGCCGAACTCGATCCCCGCCTCGCCGGCCACCGCGTGACCGCCCTGGCCCCCAGCCCCGACGGCACGTTCCTCGCGGCAATCGCGGAGGCGCCCGGAAGTGCGCCGACCGGCGAGCCGCGCGAGCCACTCGAGCCACGCGAACGCCGCCTGTTCCTGCTCACCCTCGACCCACCCGCGATCTCGACCCCAACGCTGCCGGGCGAACCAGTGTCCGTTCGGTGGAGGTGAGAAGGGAGCCGCGAATCGGTCGTCCAGTTGAGCCACGATCATCGAACCATGGAAAGGAACACGGCTGTGTCAGATCGAGATTCCGCCCCGCTACCCGCTGTCCCCGTCGCGGATTGCGAGAAATACGCGGAGTGCATGGAGGAGATCAAGAAGCGGCACGCATCCGTCGTCGCCGTGTTCCAACGACGGTTGAGCACTGGATTTCCTCAGACGGACCTCGAGTACGTCTGGCTGCAGCTCAGAAAGATTCTCGAGCTCATAGGCCTGGCTTCGCTCTGCGCCCATCGCGTCGGGTACGAACGGGTCCGTGCTGCGTTCCACAAGGATCAGAATGTTTCCGATGTAGTCAAACAGATCAAACGCATCAACCCACACTACTTCCCCACACCTCACGAGCAAATCCGCGATGCGAGTGGCACACGAACCGTCGAGGTTGTCACCTCGACGAAGGATTCCCTGACCGAGCTGGAGTACTCCGAGAAGCTCGGCCGTTGCTCCAACTTCCTCCATGCCAAGAACCCCTACAGCCGAAAAGAAGTTGATGTAGTGGAAGCGATCGAGGAAGCCGCCGTCTTGAGCCATCGAGTGATCAATCTGCTCAATGCCCACGGGATTCGACTCGTCGGTACGGACGCTCAGCTGTGGGTTGTGATGCACGCGGAGACGGACGGTCGTGCACATGTTCATCAGATGCACCCCAAGGAGCCAGACTCGGGTCAGCCGAACTCGCACGCGCACGCTACGCGACGGTACAAGAAGCGATGATCAGTGGCTGCGCCGCGGTGCTGCACTCGACGCAGCTTCGGTCCTGCCCACGGGTCGCTGCTCCGACGTTCAAGCCGTCCGACTTCCGACGACCCTCACTGCCGATCCCACCTGGACGGTGGTCTCGGCTGTCTCTCCCGCAAGCGGGAGAGACGATCACGCCCGGCGCCGCACGCCCTCGCCCCGCCACCCCGCGCACGCCCCCAATCGTGCAACCCATTGCCGCTCCCTGCCCCCCGCGAGCGAAGCGAGCGCCCGCGTGGATCAGCCCGCCGGGCTTGGCCCGGGCGCGGCGTACCACAGCGAGTGTGCGGCCGCAGGCCGCAACCGAGCGCTCAAATCAATCCAGTAGATCCAGCTCCTTCAACTTCTGCGGCACATAGCTCTCGGTCACGAAGGAGATGCCCTTGGTGATCAGCGACTCGACCTCCATCTTGAAGCCGTTGCGGAGCATGCGCTGGATCTCCTTCTGCCACTCCTTCTTGTCCTTGAACCAGGGATACTCGGCGATCTGCCTGGCCCGCACGATGTCCTTGTCGCTGAGGGCGATCTGGACGTCGTCGCTCAGTGAATATCGATCGAAGTCGCCGGCGCGGATGCCGATGAACTTGGCATCCGGCACCGCCATCCGCTCGCTCTCGAAGGCCAGGTTCATCGAGCCCTGCTTGATGACCGAGTAGATGTAGTGCCCCCACGGATCGCAGTCGAGCAGGCAGTAGACCGGCAGCTTGAGTTCATCGTGCATGCGCCGCAGCATGCGGCGCACGCCGCGCGGTGGCTGGCCGCCGCCTTCGGTCAGGATGCAGTTGTGGGTGCGCCAGAACTTGTCCTCGTTGAATCGGGCCCAGACCGTGCCCTTCTCGACGTGGAGGATGAACTTCGCCTCGCACTTGCCGAACTGGATCACCCCGGGTTCGACGATCGAGGGAATCGCGTAACCCCCGGTTCCCATGCGCCGCAGGTCGATCTCGTCGCCGCTGTCGATGATGGTCAGGTTGCCGACCATCTTGCCGCGCTCGCTGGCGAAGACGTGAAGCTCCTCTCGCAAGGCCCCCAGCGAGACCTCCAGATCCTCGATGATCGGATCGGACTCCTCCTGACCGGCGAAGGTCCTCTCCTTGGTGCCGGCAATCGTGTGCAGCGTCTTGTAGTACATCGATCGCAGCGAAAGCGTCTTGCCCTGATCGATCAGCTCGCGACAGCCATCCGCGAGCAGCATGGTCTGCATGAACTTCTTGGCCTGACCGAGATTGAACAGGTTGCGCCGCTGGCTGGCATCGCCCATCTGGAGAATGCGACGGCTCTTGTTCCACCGGGTGTTGGAGAGCGCCCGGGTCGGCACGTCGACGAAGGGATCGCGCCCCGCGAGCGAACTCTTCACGACCGCATCGGCCATCCTCACGATCTTCTTCTGCGTGGCGACATCGGTGGCGCGGGAGACCGTCTTCTTGCCGGCTGCGGCCGTGGTTGCTTTGGCCGTGGTTGCCTTGGCCGTGGTTGCCTTGGCTGGGGTTGATCTGGCTGTGGTTGCTTTGGCCATGGGCGAGTGGTGCCTGATGCGATTGTGAGTCGGAAGCGTTGAGTCGGGAGGCGTGCGAAGGTTCGCGTCATCCACGGGACTTGCGGCTGCGGCGAGGCTTGGGCGCCTTGGCCGGCGTCGATTCCTCGAACAGTGCCGAGCCCTCGCCGGCGTCGGACGGCGCCACCGTGCCGCCCTCGGGTCCGACGGTGGCCCGTTCCTCGAAGATGACCACGTCGTCGTCCTTGGCCAGTCGTCCGCCGTCGTCGACGACCCGGCCTTCGTCATCGAGGACGAAGTCGACCTCCTCGGTCTTGCTCTCGGCCTGCTTCATCAGCGCCGCGTAGAGCTCCTCGGCCTTGGCGCTGGTGATGTTGGCGCAGGCCTTCGAGATCTCGCCGATGTAGCGCAGGAAGGCGTTGCGCCGTTCGCCCTGCCGAGCCATGCGCTTGCGGCGGTTGAGATAGGTCTGGAGCTTGCGTCCGCACTCCTGGAGGGCAAGCCGCATCTCCTTGCGGATCTCGTCGTAGTCGGCAATCGCTTCCTTGCTCTCGCTGGTGAAGGGCACCCAGACGCTGGCCATGTGCAGCATGACCACCAGCGGCGCCACCGGCACGCTGTTGCGCGGCTGCTGAAGGCCGTAGTTGCGCCAGTTGGTCTCGATCACCGCCTTGAAGGCCGAGCAGGCCGACTGCTGGTACATGAGCGGCACGCGATTGGCGAAGCGGATGACCCGCGTCGCCTCGTCGCCTGCGAGCGAACCGCCGAAGGCAATCGCCGCCTCGATGATGAAGGGCCGTCCTCGATAGACCTCGGGAGGTCGCATGCTGGCGGCGTAGAACTCCGCCTTCACTTCCTTGAGAAGCCCCGAGAGCAGCGTCTTGGTGCCGATGGCCTGCACGCACGAGGTCGGCGGGGCCATCACCTTCACCTCCTGCAGTGCCGCGAAGAGCTTCTCCGCCTCGGCGTGACCGATCCCCTTGATCCACGTGCGACTGGTGAGACCGGCCTTCTCGCAGATCTCCTTGGCGGTGGTCGGGCCGATGCGGCAGAACTCGCTCTGGAAGAAGGCCCCGAGCTGCGTGCTCTCGGTGCGCTCGAGCATCTGGATCAGGATGCCCAGCTCGATGCCGCGCGGGTGGGGCTTGATCTCCTCGACTTCCTTGGGCAGCTCGTCGACGGCCCGCTCGAAGATCACCCGCTCGTTCGTCGGCATCAGGTACTCGATGCGGGCGTGCGGATTGGCGATTGCGGTCTGCTCGAGGTACTCGTCGATCGACTGACGGCCCTTCAGGTACTTGCCCTCGAGTTCGATGGCCACGCTCGTGCCGTGCCCTTCGGGGAAGAGGTGATCGTCCTCGGGATGCTCGGTCTCGCTGACCACATCGGCGCGGTTCTTGGAGGTGTCCATCTTGAGGACCACCTCGTGGGCCGCCTTGCCCTTTCTGATCTTGCTCACGATCACCACCGGCTTGCCGGTCGTCATCAGTCCGTACATGCCCGCCGCGGAGATGCCGATTCCCTGCTGCCCGCGGCTCATCTTGAGGCGGTGGAACTTCGAGCCGTAGAGAAGCTTGCCGAAGATGTTCTCGACCTGCTTGCGAACCACACCGGGGCCGTTGTCGCGGATGGTGACGCGGTAGCGGGTCTCGCCAAGCTGCACCACTTCGACGGCGATGTCGGGAAGGATCCCACCCTCTTCACATGCGTCGAGGGAGTTGTCGACGGCTTCCTTGACGGTCGTGAGGAGCGCCTTGCGGGGATTGTCGAAGCCGAGCAGGTGACGGTTCTTGGCGAAGAACTCGCTGACCGAGATCTCCCGCTGCTTCGTGGCCATCTGCTCCGCACTGGCGCGGCGGCGCTCGCGAGGAGCGGGCTCGGTCGCGGGCGCCGCGTCGTCGTCGCCTGGCGCAGTCGACTTCGCCGGCTGGACTGGCTTCGTGGCCTCGGCGCTCTTCGCCGGCGGAGCGGTCTTGCCGGGCCCGGTCCGCGCGGGACGATTGCCGGGCTCATCTGGCGGGATATCCGGTGTGGTATTGGCGAAGAGCGTGGTCATGGAAGCCATCCGTGGCTGAGGGAAGAGACGCGTCGATGGTCGGTCAGATCGGCTCGAGCCGCAGCGTAGCTCTTCTTTCGGATGTCGATTGCCGGCTGCCGGAAGGCGGCAGTGCGATTGCACGATCCAATCGGTGCGCGGGCATCTTGCCCGCCTCGACCGACCCTTGGATTCGAATCAGCGAGTCATCGGGCAGACAACCACTCCGGCGTCGCCATGGCGAGGATGGTCATTGAGAGTGCACTCGCCCTGCGGAAGTCGCTTCGGCGATGCCGACGAGCCGTCCGGCGAGAGGCTGTGCCGACCGTCCCTCGGCAGGCGAATTCGTCCGGCCCGCAGACAGGCGAAGCCGCCCGTGCCCGCAGACCGAGGCCGCCCGCCGGTTGCTGGCGCCTCTCCCGGCAAAGGGCCCCTCAGCCGTTGGATCATCGGAGAACCTCTGCGGCGATGACCTCCAACGGGCTTTCGTCAGGCGGGCTGGCAATGACTGGCGAGGTCGATCGTTCTTCCTTCCGGCACCCACCACTGCGACAACCGCACGACGCGGGAATGGTCGGGAGGTGCCAGAGGCGGCGGTTTTCGCGGAGCGAATCGAGCTCTTAACCGGCCCCACGAGCCTGAGACACACGGGACGACAGGAACGGCGCGAGTTGCGCCTGAGCTATCCCCACTCCAGGCTCGAGACCGCGACGCTCGACCCGAATGACCGGCCAGGCATTTGGCCGAGTATTTGGCCGAGCATTCGGCCGAGTACTCAGCCGAGTACTCACCCGGGCATTCGCCCGAAGAGAGCCGTCGAAACCGGTGGCGGAATGCGGTGAAGGGTTTTTTCCCCTTCTTTCAGAACAACCCCCACTCCTCGGTAGTTTGTGTCTCGCAGGCGGTTCCGCTCACGCCTCCCCAACGTGCTCCTTCCAAACCCCGCCGACGCTGCGACTCACCTCGCTCCGTCGGCGGAGTTGTTTTCTTTGAGCGCTCCGTTCGGCCCGCTGCGGCGACACCGCCGGAGGGGGCCGTGGGACAAGGCCGCGCAGCGGCCGGTCTGCCCCTATCGCAACCCCACCACCACCGCGCGGTTGTCGGCGAAGATCTTCTCCATCCGGTCGCGGAAGCTGGGGACGCGGAGGTCGTCGAGGCCGGCGGCGGCCACCAGGAGCATCTCGATCAGTCCGTGATAGTCGTCGAGGGCCACGAACTCCGGGCCGACCTTGGCCGCCTTGCCGGCGAGAGCGCCGTCGATGTCCTGCATGTTGTGGTAGTTGCCAAGGGGCAGACAGAGACAGGTGCTCTCGTAGCCGTACGACGCGAACGCAGTCGCCTCGCACGCCCCGCCGGCCATCAGCTTGCGCTGGAACGTGAACGCCGGAGTGGTCCGCTGGTGCTCGAGATAGAGCTGGCCGAGCTGGTTGGTCAGTTCGGGCGAGAAGACGCTCATGCGGTCGCCGACGCGAAGGATGGCGCCATGACCGATGGGGCTGTCGGCAAAGCTGCGCGAGTTCTCGAGGCAGATCAGCCGCGCCTCGCGCGGGATGCTGCCGTTGCGGGCCGCGGCGATGGCCCCGACGAAGCCGACCTCTTCGGCCACGGTGAGCAGCACTCCGACATGCTCGAAACCGGCGCGACCCGCGACCGAATCGAGCGTCGCCAGCGCCGCGGCCAGCGCGGCGAGATCGTCGCAGGCATGGGTGCGGATCACGCGAGTGCGAAGTCCCTGACCGGTCTGGGCCTTGACGATGCGTGGACTGGGCAGCTTCCACCGAGCGATGTCGCCGACGTCGAGGCCGGTGGTCCCTGAGATTGCGTGCGCCGACTTCTTCCGACCCTTTGCTGCGCCATCGAGCGGCGCCGCGGCGCCGGAGATCCGCACCACCACCTGCTTGTACGGCTTGGCCTTGGAGTCGAGCGATTCGATCACTCCAGGGCGGGTGCGATCGGAGCCGTCGATGATCTCCACTGCGGCCTTGGTGAAGTAGGGATCGTGCACGCCGCCGCGGAACTCGAAGCGAGCTCGCTTCGCGTCGATCACCTCGCGCAGGACGAAGGCCGGATGGTCGAGATGGGCGGTGATCAGAAGCGGCCGGTTCCTGGCCGCACGTCCGGTCGCTTGGTGCGACGGTCCCTGGTGAATCAGCAGGTTCCCCGCCACGTCCACCACGACCGCCAGCTTCGCGCCTCGCCCAGCCACCCACTTCAGCACCCACTCGATCACCCGATCCTCACGACCCGAGGCCGTTGGAATGGCCGTGAGCGCCAGCAACCACTTCTCATGGGCGACGCGAGCAGTCGACTTCACGGCAGGAACGAGCGTCATGGGCGATCGTATCGGGTAGCGAGTGCGGGGCGGAATGCCTTGATAGCGCTCAAATCTCCGGAATCGACCCGAGCGACCTGATTGTCGACCCACCACTTCGGATCGCGAGCAGGCCTTGACACACACCTCGGCGATCAGGACACTCCGCGCCTGAGGATCGCAATCAGAACTCGGGGAGGGGGGCGGCGCGATGTCGGATGCGGAGTCAACCGAAACGGCGGAGCAAACTGGACCATTCACTCGGTCCTTGGTCTCCTTGCATTGGTCAATGCACCGAGGCCCAGCGAATTGGGCTTGTCCAACACGGCCAGGAATTGTGAACGGCCGCGCCGCGGCCGCGGGGAGACGGAGCGAGCCAAGGTGACGGAGAACGGTTCGGGGTCATCCATGTCAAGTGGTTCCAATCATGCCGTCTATGTCTCCTATGACGTCAAGGGCATTCAGCAGCAGATCTTCTCTGCGCCGCGGCTGAAGTACATCGTCGGCGCAAGCGCGCTCGTTCACGCATTGGACTCGAAAACCGTCCCAGACTTGGCTGCTGGTTTCGGCGCCGAGCACATCTTCGGTGGCGGTGGGCGGGGGCTGTTCCTTTGCCCGGAGAAGGACGCGGAGCAACTGGTCCAGGCGATCCGCGATGAGGTTCATCGCGATGGGTTCGATCTCCGCATCGGAGTCAGTCCGAACGCATCGACTGCAATGCTGGAGGCAGATCGGCTTTTTGGGTACGTGCCGCCCGCAATGGCGGGGCAGCCCTGCACGGCCTCCGGCAAGTACCCGGTTTCCCCGGGCGCGGGAAAGGGGAGTCGGAAGAGTGTTCATCCGGTGATCTGGGCGCGGCTTGTCGCAGCGGAGTCAGATTCTCTCGGATCGTCGCTCCTGCAAGATCTTCGCGCAGCGGGACTGCCCTCGCCGCTCGTCGCTCGCAGATTGACATTCCTTCGCAACGTTTCACCTGATCCGCGTCCAGACGAAGACTCAGCCGCGTCGGTCGACGACGGGCGCGCCGGCCAGAAGGCGCTCGGCAGTCGTAATCGCTGGGCTGTCATCTGTCTCGATGGCAACGACATTGGCGCACAGCATCGTGAGACTGGACGGTCGGGGAAAGGCGCCGATGCCTACCTGCCTTGGCTGCGAGCGATGAGTAAGTCACTGTTCAAGATCAATCGTAAGGCGATGGTTCAAGGGATCCTCGCTGTCATTGGCGCGTGGGGCAAGGACTTGGACATCGTTTCATCTGCAACCCGCGCTGATGACACGGTCGTCCTGCCGGTTCGGCCCCTCATTCTCGGAGGCGACGACGCTGCGGTGCTGTGCCACGCCAGTCATGCGTTGAGCTTCGTGCGTGCCTTCTGTCGGGCATTCGAACGTGAGAGTTCACGCCTCGCATCGGACCACCTCGCCGGCACGACCGCATCGCTTTGGCCTGCCACCGGGAATCGGTTGACGACGAGCGCCGGTGTTCTGTTCGTCAAGACGACATATCCCCTTCATAGCGCCATGCTCATCGCGGAGAACCTTCTTGCGATGGCCAAGCACCGGGGTCGATCGGTTGCCACGCCTGGTTCACCGGCACCCTCCGCGGTTGACTGGGAGACGATCACCGAGTCGTTCGTTGATCATCCGGCCGCCCGGCGTCAGCGAGAACTCGTTTTCTTCGACCAGGACATCAACCGGGAAGTGCGCCTCACGGCGCGTCCCTATCTCCTCTCGGATCTCGACCCCGAGGCCCCTTCACCATTCACGAAGGCTTGCAAACTGCTGGACCACGAGTCGGTTCCGCGGACGCTTGGAGCCCGTCTGTTCCAGGTGCTGCGGCTTCCTTCGGCCGAGCGGCGGGTGGAACTCGCGGCGATCTCCAAGCGACATCCAAGCATCTACAGGGCCCTCCTGGACAGAACTGATGTGACGCGGTGCGGTGAACCGGATCCGATGGCCGACCTGACCGACGCCCAGCGCCAGCTCCTGGACAGAACTGATGTGACGCGGTGCGGTGAAGGCTGGACCGTCGACGCGACTGATCACAGTCGACACATCCAGACAACATCGTTCCTCGACGCCCTGCTGCTGATGGAGGAGGAGCATCGACTTTCCCGGGAGACGGCTCAATGATCTCGACGACAGTCATGAGTTTCACGATCAGACTCGTATCGGATGGCGCGCCGGCCACCGGGCTTGGATCGGACTTTCTCGACGGAATGCTTCCTCGCGATCACCTGAATCGATTCGCTATTCCAGCCAGCCACATCAAGGGAGTGATGCGCAGCGGCCTCCACGAGATTCTCATGGCTGCCCGGTGGGACCCTGCCATCAAGGAAGGAATCTTTGGCGGGCCCGATGATCGAGGTCGTCGATCCAACCAGAATGGCACCATCTCGATCACGAATGCGACGATGTCACTTGATGGACCTCAGATCCGGGCGCGCGGACACTCCGAACTCAAGTACGTCTCCCGAACTGCCGTCGACGCGTTGACGGGTGGGGCGAAACACAATTCGCTCAGGACCATTGAAACGATCGCGACCGGCTCGACCTTCAACGGTCGACTGCGTCATCGGTTCGGTGTCGCATCACACGAAGATCTGCTCATCCGGCTGAGTCTGCTGGCCATCCGGGCCATCGGTTCGCAGCGATCTCGAGGGTGTGGCATGTGTGATGTCCGGATCGATGGGGAGAATCGCTCGCCGGGCACGCTGCTTCAGGTGTTCGCGGAGAGAGGTACGGCGGAGGTCAGTGATGCCGCTTCTTGATCTCACCTTCTCTGCCGAGCAGCCCGTCTGTTGCCCGGAGTCCCCGGTCGTAGGAAACGTGATTCGTACCGGCTTCACCATTCCCGCCTCGGCGGTCCAGGGCGCCATCCTGTGGCGTCTCAACGAGCAATCGAGTTCACTGGCTTCGCAGTGTCTCGCGGATTCCGCATTCGCGGCGTGGCCGTTGAATCCCTGTGGAGACCCTCGGCAAGGCCCGGTCGCGGACGAGGCCGTTCGGGTCAGCCTCACACATCGAGCAGCCAAGCTCGTGGTCGGCGATTGGGGCGTGGGCGACTTTTCGGATGACGCCATCGCACCCTACGACTGGACCTCGCGCGGGGATCGGGCTCCACTCAAGGCGTCGGACGGGGTATTGCTCCGACAGCAGGACGGCTCGATCGTGCTTTGGAAGTCGTCGGACATGCCACGCGTCGCCTCCGCTCACGGAGTGCACGGCGACACTGGGGCGGCTTCAGAGAGAGATCTCTACACCCTCGAGTCAATGGCTCCGCTGGTGTGGCGAGGAATCCTCTCGGTGCCCACCACCGTCGATGGCCAGTCCATTTCACAGTTGATTCTCGACACATTCGCCGCAGACCCCATCGTCTCCTTTGGAAAGCGCCGCACGCTGCTCGGCGCGGGCAAACTCGAAGTGGTCCCACTCTCCTCGCCCAAGGCCCTGCGAAATCGCGTCAAGGGGCCAAGTATTCTGATCACCCAGTCACCCATCGACATTGGCAGCCCTCAACCCGGCATCGCCACCGAGGAGGCGTTACGAACAGTCGTCGACAAGTGGGCTGCGGCTCTGGGGAGCATTGATCGCGTCTGGGGCTACTCCGCCACCGCCTTCGGCTGGAACCGACAGCCAGGCGGTCCTTCGACCCGGGAAGCCGCCATCCAGGTTGTGCTCCCAGGAGCGGTGATCCGCTTCTCCGACAGCATCAACGATGCACGGATGGAAGTCGCTCTCGTACGCGGGATCGGTCCGGGACGGGATCGAGGCTTCGGGCGGGCGGTCACACATCCGGGAGTGGCGACATCCCTCCGCTCACCGATCCGCTCCGACCTGCCGCGCCGCACATCTGCCGACTCGGTTGCAATCGATCGCATCTTCGATCTCGTCAAACGTTGCGACTTGCGGAGTCTGCCATCGTCGTCGCAACTGATGGCGCTGGCGACGCAACTCAAAAGCCCGGAATCCAGTGCCAAGGCCAGGGAGTATCTGGATCGCCAGATGACCGACCGTGGCGCCGTGGTCACCTCGGCGTGGAAGGAAGTCGGTCCCATCGTGCACGACATCATCGGGAAGCTTGGCACCGAGTCCGCTGTTCGTGCCGTCAAGCTGCTCGCGGACCTGCGTGCGGCCGGAGGTACAACCCATGGCTGACATGAATGTCCGCGTGCATCGCATCAGCGCGGAGGTCACTTTCGCCTCGGGCCTCGCCGCCGGCGAATCTCGCGATGGCAATACGCTCGTCATCGCCCGCAACGGTGTCGGCGATCCAGTTCTTCGCGGCACGACTGTCGCAGGCGTGCTTCGCTCACGCCTTCAGGCGGACTGGAACGATCCGGCTCGGGTCAGCAGGCTCTTTGGAGCAGCGCTGGGCAATCAGGACGATGCCGCGACCACGCGGAGTTCCATCGAGATCGCCGATGTCGGGCTCGTCCTGGGTTGTTCAACTCCAGAGTTTCGGCCGGGAGTCTTCATCGATCGGCATACTGGGTCCGCCGGTGACGGCGGGCTCTTCACCTTTGAGACGTGCCCCCCTGGAACCCGGGGCACGCTCTGGTGTTGGATCCGCGCCAACGACGAACAGACTGATCACGATGCCAGTGCATTTGCCGAGTGGTTTGCGAGTCGTCTGGCCTCGGGGCTGCACTTCGGTGGGATGCGGAACCGAGGGGTCGGGCTCGCACGCCTGGAGGGCTCGGTGCGTCGTCGCATCTACGAATGCGCCAAGCTCGCTGACCACGTGCGTTTCCTCGACGATCACTGCGCATGGCGAGCCGGTGAGGACCTGCCCGACGGCGAAGACGTCAGCAGTCCGCGAGAGACTGGCCACACCCAGATGGTTCGTGTGAAAGTGGGCATTCCGCGTGGCCAGGATCTGCTCATTGCGAGTTTGGATGAGTCAGAGGACGGTCCGGTCTGTCAACGGGTTCGGTATGCGGATGGAGCAGAGCGCCTACGGATTCCGGGCTCTTCGCTGCGCGGCGTCTTCCGTGGATGGTTCAGTCGCCTTGCCAGATTGGATGGACTGGAGATTGCCGATACGGTTGAGCTGCACCAAGCACGAGTCGAGAAGGGCGAACGGATGAGGCCGCGAGACTTCGCTTGGGCGTTCCCGCCAGCGGGGATCGAGGAGAGCGATCACAAGACTGCGTGCCCCGTAATGTCCCTCTTCGGGAGTCTCCACCAGCGGGGGCGCATCGTGTTCTCCGATGCATACTTCGATTGCGGCTCCGTGACCGAGCAGGCTCGCGTCCATGTTTCCGTCGATCAAGTGACGGGAGGGTCCAACGAGGGGCTGCTGTTTGGCAACAGGGTGCTCATCGGCAGTTCGCCCGCAACAGCCGATCGAAGCTCGACGTTCGAAGTTCGGATCGAGCACGCCCAGCAGCACGAGGTGAAGTGGCTGGCGGATGCCCTGGTTGCGTTGCACGTGGGAGTTCTTCGGCTTGGTTCCAGCAAGGCGTCGGGACGGGTCGAGGTCCTCGCCGTCGACGCTGAGGGTCCATTCAGCCATGAACTTGCAACGTGCGTCGAGGGCGTTCGGCAGTTTGATGCGCGTGTCACCCCTGCCGCACCGGAGTTGGCCGGAATTGGCTTCTTTGAGCAGTCGTCTGCGGAGCATGGATCGTCCCGGCCGGCGAAGGATGTTCTCGATGCGCTCCCGAAGCTGCGAGGCAGCCGATTCAAGGCCCCCGAATTCCAGAAGCAGAAGATCGAGTCAGCCATTCGCAAGCAGCAGTGGCGCGTAGTCAGTTCTCTCCTCCACGCGATCCGAGCGGCGCTTCGTCCGCAGGACAACGCTGAGCCAGTTGATCCGACGCGGGCTGCAGAACTTCAGCGTTGGATCGACGAGCTGACGCCGTACCTCCCGACGTCAAGTTCTGGCGACGCGTCCTTCCACAATCCGTATACCTTCATGCCCTTCCACTTCACCAACAGAGTCGTCGGGCCCGTACGCCCGCGACGCCTCCCGACGGCATTGAGTGCAGAGGAGGCTAAAGGAGGAGATCAACGCCATAGCGGCATGCTGGAGGTCAGCGTGACCACGCGACGTCCGCTGCTGACCTGCGACCCGACGGGTGAGCCACATTCGTCGGCCGAGATGCACCGCGTTCACCGAGCGTTGACCATCGACAATGACGTGATCGTGCCCGCTTCCGCGGTTCGCGGCGCAATGCGATCGCTGATGACGAGCCTGACGGGCGGATCGCTTTGCGTTGTCGATCCCGACCTGTTCCTCGTCGCTGGCCGCGGCGACAACATCGCCCCGAGCAGCCGGTCCATGCACCTTGCTGAGATTGTCACCGTGGGGGGACGGGTGAGGCCCGGGACGGTTCGGGTCGGCGAGACGGTGTTCATCAAGTTCGAGGAAATTGAGAAGGTCGCACGGAGGCTGGCAGTTCCACTCACCCGCCCAGGCGAGGAGAGATGGGATCCGACCTCTCGAATCCACGCCGATCTCGCTCGCGGTAGCGGTGGCAATTGGACCCTCCGACACCTCTCCGTGACCCCGGATTTGTCGCACCCGTGGCTACTCCGGCTCTCGGGCGTGCCGGTTGGGGACCACGCCAGGCGCAAGCTCGAGGGCTTTCTGCTGCCGACTCAGACGATTGAACTCCCGCCGAAACTCTGGATGGACTACGCAGGACGTCACCGCCACGCGTTCCGGGATGTCCTCCGGCCGAGAGATCTTGTCTGGCTGGAGACCGGATCCGCTGTCGCGACGATCACACGTCCGACAGAGGTGAGCTCCATTCAATGGGCCCGCTGGGGGCGCTACGGCTCCAAGCTCATCGAGAATCCGGGGATCAAGGCGCTCATCCCCAACTCCATGAAGACCGACGGCAAGGTTGACGAAGTCACTGACCTGTTTGGGCAGATCGCGATGGACCCGACAGCTCTCGCACCGAGTTTCGCCGGCCGCATCCGCTTCGAGAACCTTGTCTTTCAGGATGTCGCGAACGTCGTCGAACTCACAGAACTCGCCCCGCTGCTGCAGCCCCACCCCGGTTGCGTTGCGTTCTATCGCCAGGGCGACGAAGCGACGATCTCCCCACAATCGAAGCTACGCGGATACAAGGTGTATCGCACGTCCGACGAGACGGGCGGCGACGCGCCCTGGCACTACCGCAATCAACCTGTATTTGACGGTCAATCTGCGCGATCCGGTCTGACTCAGGTCAATCGGTCGTGCGAGCTCCTTCCGAGCGGTTCCATCGGCAGCCTTCGGATCACCTTCCGATCGCTCTCGACACGCGAACTCGCGCTCCTCATTCGGACCTGCAGCCTCCCATGGAGACTTGGTGGCGGCAAACCCTTCGGCCTGGGTCTCTGCGAGACGGCCATCCGGGCGATCTACGGAGTGGACGGGGTCCGACGACAACTGCCAGAACGGTGGAAGGATGAGATCAAAGACATCGCGGAGCGTGTTGAAATGTGGCTGCAAAGTCAGAGACCGGTGGCCAGGCTGCGCTATCCGCGAGCGACGGATGGCACATCCTACGCCGGGCACCACTGGTTCAAGCGGCATGCAGAACTGACGAAAATCCCGCCACGAGAGGGCTTGGAGAAGCGAGTTCGAGACACCAGGCAGGCGCAGCTCCTACCCCTTCTCAGCAGTGCTCCCGGCGATCACCTCACTGGCTACGACTGCAGCGCTTCCGGCACGCACCACCCGCCGCCACTCCCCACGGCCGCGGCCCATGCTGCCGATGCAGGTGGTGGCAATGGCTGACGCCGACGCTCCGATCGGATGGACCGTGCGCCGCGACAACGGGGTCGAACTCGCCACGTTCGTGATTCGAGATGCTGGCGGCCTCCTCCGCCCTGAGCAGCTTCCGACGGTTGAACTGCCCAATGAACTGCTGGGTCGCGAACGCGCAGGCATCGTTTTCTCGGGGCGTGGACCAATCTGGCTCTTCTGCCACCTCGCACACCTCGCTCATCCCTTCGCCTGGGTGGCAGTCCATGACCCTCGGCTTGGCGGAGCGGTTGTGGTACAGCGCCACCGGCCTGACGCGCCAGCGCTCGGCGAGATCGTGCCGCTCTGACCTTGGGATGCCAGCAACTGAGGCTGGCACGGCCGCCCGAGCACGCGGCATCCCCGTGCTTCGATGTGGCCGTCGCTTCCGCTCACCGATCCTGCGAACCCGCGTGCGACGGCCATGCACCGAGCCACACTTGAGGAGGAACGACTTGATGAGCACGTCCACTGAAGTACCGCCCGCGAACCCTTCGCAACCGGACCCCACCCCGCCTGCTCCATCCGGCCGACGCTTCGTCGCCTTGGAAGCGAGGCGCGGAGTGAGTGAGCGAGTTCGTCGCAGCCTCAAGTCCTTTCCGTGGGTGTTTGCGATTGCAACTGTCGCAGCCATCACGGGCGCGCACTGGCTGGCGTACGAGACCCTCTCTCTCCTGACCGCGCCGGGTCGCCTCGCGACGAGGGGCGTCGGGGCTCTTGCGGCAGCGGCAATCGCGGTCATTCTTGTGTTGGCCGCCTGGGTGCATGGCCAGCGCTTCAGGCCACACGCGCAAGGTACAGCGCCCATCGTCGCTGCGATCTGTGCGGTGCTCTACTCCGTTGACCTTGCATCCCTCGCCATTCACAAAGTGCTTCCGTCGCCGTGGGGCCTTCCACTCTTCCTGGTGCTTCTCGTCGGCGGCGTGCTACTGGCCACGCAGTTGCGGGAGAAACTTCTGCGAGTCCGCGCGTTGAGGATCTACAGGTGGGAGGACCATTCAGAAGCCCTGAAGCGCGCCGAAGCACTGGTGCCTCCGTGGGTCTTGTGGCCCGCCAGGTCCGCCACGCACATGATCGTGCTGTACTCCACCCCGAGCATCGTGCCGGCAGTCGCGGAAGATGTCGTCACGTTCCACGGCAAGACGGGGGACCCGGTGATGCTGAACCGCGGCATGACAATACGTGCAGCAATCGATGCGCTCGGGCCCCCGAGACCGAACTGGCAGCACCTGCTGCGCGGACTCGAGCCGCATGTCGACACATTGAAATCGGTCACGCTCATTGGATCGAAGCCGCGGAGCTCGGAGACCTCGCTTCGCAAAGCCAGCCCCGGAGTACTGGAATCCCCGGAGCACGGATCACATGGCTCCATGCTGTATGCAGATGAATGCGTCGCGCTGCTCAAGCTGTTCCTGCCGTGTGCCAAGGTTCAGATTCACTCCGTTGCGGCAGACTTCGAGGATGTCGAGCAGCTCTTCTCTCTGCTGCTCGAGGAGATCCGTGTGATCCATCAGCACAATGACCACGCAGACATTGTGATCGAAACCACGGGCGCCATGAAGTCCACCAGCATCGCGGGCGCCGTCGCCACGGTCAACCCGCTCGGTGCCAAGACCATGTTCCAGTACGTCGGCACGAATGAACCCTATACCGTGTTCCTGCACGATCTGCGTCTCGAGGGGCCTCCAGAGGTCTGACCGATGAGCGTGCCCCCGATTGCACGTCGATCACAGCGCAACGACCGGCGTCCAGAGTTCGATCGGGCGCTGCCAACGATGCCGTGGTCGATTGCCGCGGTCATCGATGGGAAGGAGGTCGAAGCTGTCGGACCGTTCCAGATGCGCCCCGACGCTCGCCCGGAGCTCACCGACTTCCTGGGGGTCGAGCCACACCTCGAAGACCGACCGCTGAATCCGGTGGCCGTACCGCGAGAGAACAGTCGCAACTGCGTCTCGATTCTTCGGCCGGGTGATGTCATACGCAGCGATGTAGACGCTCATGGGTGTCGGAAGACCTCGAAGAGACTCGATCGATCCAGCAGGTGGCGGCGCAAACTTCGGGCCGACAGGAGGAGATGCGTGCGATAGGTGCAGGCATCGCTCTTTCCAGCGGCGACGCAAGTGTGGGCGAAGGTCTCGTGGACGGTTGCGACCAGTCGACGCGCCGCTGAGGCTGAAAACTTGAGGCTGTACGGCCCATCCCGATCCTCGGTGAAGTCTCGTGGCCCAAGATGCCTCGCTGCGGCAATCACCGCTCGATCCATGAGGTGCCGAAACGGCTCCTGCAGATCCGACGCGAGCGCCGCGTGGCCGGGCCGAGGTTCGTGCAGCAGCCCCATCGTCGGTACCAGTCCCGCCATTCGGATCGACAGCACCAGTTGGCGATGAAGCGCGGTCATTGCCAGATTCAGCATGGCGTTCCCGGGATCGTCCGCATTGGGGGCGACCCGTCGTCCGAAGCGGAACCATTCTGGAAGCCGCTCCGCGAAACGGCCATACCAGCGAGCCGCGCCCGAGCCCTCAACCCCCAGCAGTTCTTCCAAGGAGTCCACACGGAGGGCTCGGTCCGCGAGGGTCCGCAGAGCGGGCCCGGTCGTTGTGTCGGTCGCTCGACCGGGTTCAGCATCGGCCAGCGCCGCGTAATTGTGGAGCTTCGCCGAGATCAGCAGTCGGCTCAGCCCGACCCGCCATCTCTCGTCGCGCCAGCAGTCAACCTGGGCCGCGACGGCCTCGGGACTCTCCGAGGAATCCTCAGCACTCAGATGTCCGATGATTCTCCCGGACGTGTCGGAAAGGAGCGTGCGGGTATTCTGCGTCAGAAGCGAACGGGTGGCATTCCCCGCGATCGTGGGCGACCCGATCACCACCAGTTCAATGATCCGCTCCAGGGGAATGCTGGTTTCGTTGCCGCCGGCGGAACTGACGATCAGTCGCTCCTGAGCGACTCGGATCAGGGTCGCTCCGGGCCCCACGATCACCACGGCACGATCATCGGTCGAAGGTTCGCCTTCGCCCGGGAGGGCCGTCCACAACCTCTGCGGCGATTTCCGCTCGGTCTGTGTCCAGCCGAGATCTTCGAGGCCTCGCGGCTCTCCGGTGGCGGTTGCAATCCACCGATCGCGGCGCTCGAATCGATACCCAAGAAACTCGAATGGACCACCGAGCTCCACATCCTGCGTCTTCTGCTCGTTGAGCGCCAGTTCCAGCGCCTGGGCGGCGCTGGTTGCCAGCGTGAACACGGTCGCGGCCTCCTCGCGTGTGCGGTAGGCGATGACGAAGTCGTCGGCGTAGCGAACCAGCTTGGCGCCGTCCCGCTCCACCTCTTCGTCGAACGAATCCAGAAACAGGTTCGCCAGGAGCGGTGAGAGCGGTGCCCCGGTCGGGATTCCTCGCCCTTGAAAAGGGCTACCCGAAACGACCCATGACATCAGGGCATCAGTCGCCGCCTGATCGTTGAGATACGCCCCGAGGCGCTCGCGCAGCAGCGTGTGATCGATCGAATCGAAGAAGCGGCGGAAGTCCGCGCGAAGCCCGAAGCGGTAGCCGCTCGCGTAGGCCTCGCGGATTCGCTTCGCAGCCTTCTCACGTCCAAGTCCCGAGCGGTATGCAAACGACGATTCCTCGAAGAGTCGATCGAGCGCCGGGCCGAGTTGAGCGAGCATGGTCCGTTGCAGCGCCCGGTCGAGGCGCGTGGGTATGGCCAGCACACGCTGACGACCGTCCGACTGCATGATCGGCACATGCGAAACCTTCTCCGGCGTGTATCGCCCGGTGCGAAGGAGCTTGGCAGCGCGGCGCAGAACACCCGCGGGCAACTGGTAGCTCTCGGCGGCCTCATCGAGGTCGAGTCGCTGAAGCGCAAGGTCAACCAGCCCCACGGCTCGTCGACACTCATACTGATCGCACCCCAGCTCTTCGATCCGATAGGCTCCCTGGCCGAACTTCGTCGCTTGACCGACGCGAACGTACTGCCCGACCACCAGAGGTCGAAGGAGCGTTGCGTCGTGGCAGCGGAACGTAATCCTGCCGACAGCGCCATAGGTGTTCTTGTCGGTCGTTCTCGATCCGTATGCGAAATCCATCCAGACCAGACGATTCCGCTCGAGCTCGGTGCACTTGAACGCCCGAAAGTCGCTGGAGTCCGGCGCTGGCCCAAGGCCGAGCTCGGCGGCTCGCTTGATGGCACGCACCACGAAGAGTCCGACATCGAAGTGGTCGGGATCGAAGAACTCATGGTTCTTCTGACGCATCGGCTTGGACCGCGTCATGCGGAGCGGCGATGTGAAGCGAAGCGTGAATGTGGTCTGCGATCGCAGCAACGCGGCATCCTGCTCGATGCGCTCCGCGGGGATTGCCGTCAGCCGACCATCCTGCGCAACCGGCCGCCCCGCGACCAGATCTTCGACCGCAAGCACTTTGAAGTTGCCGCCAAGCACGCCCTTCGACCGCCGCGCGGACCGTCCAAGATGCCGCAACCCCTCAACGACGGACCGAACCACGATGGCCGCATCGTCCGGTCCATCGGCGAGAAGCGTAAAGCCGAACGCGAACGGATCGCCAGGAGCGACGGCGACGCGTCCCTGCTCAGGGGCATCGAGCATGAGCCCATCCGGAATCACATCGTCACGGTTGGTTGACTCCCCGTACGCCGCCGCGAAAAGGGCGTAGATCAACCCGCTCTGGTTGGCGTGAAGGTCGACCTTGGTTGAGGTTTCGATCACAACGCGAGCCCGGAAGATTGCTGTCGCGGCGACCTCCCCCACCATGGCGGGAGTGTATCGACTGTCCGCCCGGAGCGGACCCCGCCAGCCCGCTGCGGGCCCGACTTGCTGTCAGAAGTTGCGAAGAGCGATCTCGCTGAGAGCGGTGCCGCTCCCCTTCCGTGGTTCCACCCACCGTGCCTCACGCGACCTTCACGCGTCGCATCGCGGTCGCCCGAGCGACGAGGGTCTCTTTGCCGGCGGATGCTCGCCGGTGGGTTTCCCGTTCGCTGCTAAGAGACTGTTTCAGAACACAGGTATCGGCCGATGAATGCTGCCATCTTCACAAGCGCAAGGAGGCGCGATCAAC
>ENA-ORBV01004941-ORBV01004941.1-microbial-mat-metagenome-genome-assembly--contig:-NODE-4941-length-25015-cov-6.130724_pt1 | contig 25015 bp, 17 predicted proteins | sample MGYA00237777_ERZ505514 | MGnify/ENA primary metagenome ERZ505514 (study PRJEB26160, sample SAMN06269048) | microbial mat metagenome | isolation source: Oligotrophic lake microbial mat | place... | reverse complement strand
GCCATCAACTCCCGGAGGGCAGCCTGCGCGGCACGCCCGCCGCCGACGGCCTCCCCGTACCCGCTCCACCGATAATCCTTGGGATCCTCCACCATCGCCGCCCGCACCGGATTGAGATCGATATAGGCGGCGACCAGATGCAGGGCTTGGTCGCTCCCTTCGATCAGACTGCTGCGAAACCGCTCCTCCCATAGCGTCCCCTTGCGCTGGTGTCGCTTGTTGAACCACTGGGTGAAACGCTGCTTGAGCGTCTTCATGAACTCGGAGAGGTCCCACATCCGCCGCTGCCAGCTCTCGATCAACTCGCGCTCCTTCTCCTCGCCCGCCATTTCCCGGGTCTGATGAAGCTCCACCTCCAGCGCCTTTGCCCGCGAATTCCCATAAGCTTTTCGCACCACCATCAGGAGTTGATCCTCGCTCAACGGTTGCTCCCGCCGGCGCGGCACCTCCACCAGCAGATGGAAGTGATTGGACAGGATGCAATAAGTCAGGATTCGCACCCCGCACAGCCGTTCATACAGCCGCATGAGCTTCACGAACTGTTCCCGCTCCTCGTCCCCCAAGACAAATTCCCGGTTCACTACCCGTGACACCACGTGGTAGTGCGACACCCCCCATTCCGCCGGAGCCCGTAATCGCGCCTGCCTCATGCCCGCATTCCACCAGAAATCCGCCGGGCAGGCAACCACTTTTTGATAAAGGGACAGACACTTTATACTCGGTACGGGTACGAAAACGGATTGTCAGGCCCGCCACGCATCCGGACTCCCCAACAAAACGACTTTTCCGGCGGCCCGATCGCGGATACCCTGACTGCCGTTGAATAAAAAAAAATACGAGGCCGAGCTGCGGCGGCTCTCCAAGTTCCCGGAGCTCTCGCCCGACGAACGCGTGCTCTGGGCGATGAGCCTCAGCGCAACGCCGGACGAGCGCTGGCAGCGGCACGAGAACTTCCTCCGCTCGCACGGTTTGTCCGGGCGCTCCGCGAGGAAGGCATCCGGTTCCAGATAGCCGGGATGTCGGCGGCGATCCTGCAAGGGGTCCCCGCCACCACGCTCGACACCGACATCTGGGTGGAGTTGCCCCCGCGACAATTCGTTCGGCTCGTCGGCATCGTTGCCCGGGAAGGCGGCACGATGCTCGCCCCGACCGTGGCCGCCCTGCGCGACGATTCGCTGGTGAACTTCCTGCCGCGGGTGGACGGCATCGCCAGTTTCAAGGCCACTTATCCGAACGCCCGCCGACTGCGCTGGCAGGGGATGATCGTGCGCGTGCTTCCACTGGAAGCGATCCTGCGCAGCAAGAAGCACGTGGGTCGACCGAAGGATCTTGCTCACCTTCCTCTCCTCCGCCAAGTGCTCCGGATGCAGCGCAAGCGTATCTGACGAATGGAGTCGCTGATCGGGAAAGGGGCGGGCAAAAGGCGTTCGACCGGGTTCCTTGCTTGAGATTCACCGGCATCTAAGCAGCCCCCGTCGGCGGGCGCGTCAGGGGGACGCCATTCGCCTGCTGCGTGCGACCAATGCGCGATTCACGCCATCGAGCACATCGTCGAGCCGCTTGCCCAGGTCCTCCGCGAGAAAGCGCAGCACGAGGTAACCGTGCTCCTGCAAGAGCGCATCCTTGCGCCGGTCCTTCCTGTAAGCCTCCGGATCACCGAGATGCTGGGCCCCGTCGATCTCGACGACCAACCGCGCTTCCGCGCACAGAAAATCGACCTCCATACGCCCCCACCCGTCGAACGGGATTGGAAGATGGGCATTCAATTGAAAGCGTCCGCGGGTTGGGGACAGGGTCTCCAGGCGCCGGAACAGAAACGCCTCGGAAGCGCTTCGGGCCCGTGCAACTCCCTCTGAGTCCGGCTTGGGTGCCCTTGCGGCCTCGACGAACAAACCGGCCAGCGGCACGTCCACCCCATCGCGAACGAGTCGCCGAACGCTCGCGGCATAGTCACGCTTCCAGGCCGCATCGACCGGCAACGGAACGGACTCCGGCCAGCCCGGCAGCGCGCTCGCGGGCAGGAGAATGGTGTAGCCCGCCGCCTCATACCCCTCGCATCGGCGGTCGAACATCCGTGCGAGCATCGGCACATCCAGATCTGCATAATCCACGACCCGAGCCTCACGCTTCCCCTCGTGCAATCGATGCAGGCGCCCCACGTATTGGGCAACCGTGCCCCGCCACGAGACCGGCATGGCCAGGAAGAGCGTGTCCAACCGCGCGTGATCGAAGCCTTCCCCCACGAACTTTCCCGTGGCCACGATCACCGAGGCCGGGGCGCCGGCGGACGCTTCATCCGTCAACTCGCCCAACGCGGCCCGCAGTGATTTGGTTCCCAGCCCACCCCGCAAGACCACCACGCGTCCGACCCGCTCCCGCAGTAACTCCGCAAGGATTTCGACATGCCCGGTGCGTTCCGTGAGCACCAGTGGAAACCTCCCCTCCCCCACCGCCTCAACCACCTCGTCGCAGATCCGGCGGTTGCGCGGCTCGGAAGCGGCCAGTTCAGCGCAAAGTGTCTGGAACTCGATCCGCGGATCCGCATCCGGCTCCCGGTCGGATCGAAATCCGGTGGGGCGAACCCACACATGATGGGTAAACGGTCGGGCCGCGGCCTGTTGCCGGGCATCGACGCGATACCGCACCGGACCGCACTGCATGAACACGATCGGTTGAAGCCCGTCCTTGCGAACCACGGTGGCCGAGAGCCCCGTCACGTACCGCGCCCTTGTCCGTCGCGCCACCTGCTCGAAACTGTAGGCGGAAAGGTGGTGGCACTCGTCGATGACCAGATGCCCGTAGTCGGCCACCCGGTCATCCACCACACCCTTGCGCACCAGGCTCTGGAGCAGGGCCACATCCAGCTTGCCGGTGAGCCGTTTGCGTCCGCCACCCAGCCGCCCGATCTCCTTCGCCGGAATCCCGAGAAACTCGGAAAGCCGCCCGACCCATTGCTCCAACAACTGCTGGCGATGGGTCAGCACCAACGTGTTGACCCGGTGATGCGCGATCAGCCAGGCGGCCAGAACGGTTTTTCCAAAGGCGGTGGTCGCGGCGAGCACGCCAAAATCGTGGGCCGACATCGCAGCGGCGGCCGTAACCTGTTCCGGCCTGAGAGTGCCCTGGAAACGCCACTCCACCGAAACTCCCCCACAGCGTTCGTCCCGGAGATCGAGTCGAACCCCACAAGACCCCATGAGTTCCTTCAACCCGTCCAGGCACCCGCGCGGCAAGCCGATTGAATCGGGGAAATCCTCGGCGCACGCCACGATCCGCGGTTTTCCCCAGGTCGAGAGCCGCATCGCCTGCGCGCGATGAAACTCCGGATTCGGAAACGCAGCCAATCGGACCAGCCGGTTCTGGAGGGACGGCGAAAGCCCCGCCTTCGGGACCTGGAGCTGATCGGCCAGGACGACCGTAATGGCCTCGGGAAACGGGCCCTTCGGCGCCGCTTCCGTCCGCCGACGTGAGGGCGACAGTTCCCACGGCAACGCTTCGCCCTCGTCCGCCGCCCTGAACGCAACAGGCCCCAGAATCCGCCCGCGTCCACGGGCAACGCGAACCGCCTCCTCCAATCGCGCCGTCGAGGTCCGAGGCAGGGAGGCCAGGAACGCCCACGGATCGGCATGCGGACGGAGTTCGTCGTCCACGAACAGACTGTTCCCGTGCTGCCGGGCCCCGCCTTGCATCGGCAGCGCGATCAGGTTGCCGAACCCGCCTCGCGGTAGCGTGTCCTGATTGGGAAAGAATCGATCATAAGCGCGCAATCCCCGTCCGCGATGCCGCTCCATCGTCTCGGTGAGCAGATGCGCCCCGAGACTCCGCGCTTACACGGCCGGAACAGCCTCCTCGAAAAACAGCCAGACGTGCCCGCCCTCACCGGACCTCGATCGCTCCAGCGCCGCCGACCATCCCAGCTTCCGACAGGTCTCCAGATAGGTGAGCGCGTCATCCGCCCAATGTTCCCCATCAAAGTCGGCGGCCAGGAAGTGGCAATGCTCGTCCTGCAAGAGCGGGTAAAGCCCCAGGACGAAAGGGTTGCCTGAATCGTCGGCACCGGTCAGGTGCCAGCGGATCACCTCATCCGTGATGGAGAGAAACCGGCGGTTCGGACAATCGGCGCAGGCGATCCTCGGCTTCTCACAGACCCCGCGCACCCACTCGTTGGCGCAGGCGGGCGCGTAGCCCGACTTACCGGTGCGACGGTTCTCGAACCGGCGTGCATACAGATCCTCCCGACCCCGGAAGCGCGACCGAAACAAGGCGATCTTGAGGTGCGCCGGCGAATGCTTATCGACACCAGCCATCGGGTGGCGTTCGGCGGGCGGCCTCTGCGGATCGAAAGCCATTGTCCCCGACGATGCCACCCGCAGAGGGGGCTCGTCCATCGCCCATCGCGGGGCGGCGCAAACCCGGGCAGGCCTGTGGACCCGAAGCTGGAAGGCACCCCCTCCCCGTGCTATGAGGTTCCCCATGCTGTTGTCCCCCCGCCGCGAGCTCGGACGCACCGGATTTGTCGCCACCCAAGTCGGACTGGGGGATCTCGCGGATCGCCGCATCGACGCGACCACTTGCGTGGCCACCCTGCGTCGCGGATTGGATGCCGGGATCAACCTCGTCGACACCGCCCCATCCTACGAGGATGGCTACAGCGAGGAGATCGTCGGCCGGGCGCTTCACGGCAGGCGCAAGGGGGTGTTTCTGATCGATAAGATCGACCATGTCGACCAACCGGTCGCGGAGCAGGTGGCCGGAAGCCTCGCCCGGCTCGGGCTCGATCACGCCGATGCGTTCGTTTTCCACGGGGTCTCCGCGCTCGCGGACTGGGACGCCGTCGCGTCGCCCGGGGGTGGGCTCGACCAGCTCGCGGAGGAAGTGACGGCCGGGCGGGCGCGCTTTGCCGGCATCTCCTCGCATCACCCCGACATCCTCGACCTCGCGCTGCGCGACGGGCGTTGCGACCTGCTCATGTTCCCCGTCGGACCGTTCGTGCATCCGCTCTACACCGACGACATCCTGCCGCGGGCCCGAGCCGCCGGCGTGGGCACCGTCTGCTTCAAAACGTTCGGGGCCGGCAAGTTGCTCGGGGACACCTCCGGCTACAACCAGCCGCTCCAGACCCGGCCGCGCGGCAAGCTCAGCTCCGGCGGCACCGCCACCGACATGCCCACCCTCCCCCGCCTGACAGTCGAGGAGTGCCTGCACTACACGCTCACGCTCGACCCGGACGTCGCACTGCTCGGACTCAGCTTTCCCAACGAACAGGATGCGGCGTTTGCCGCGGCGCGCTGCTTCCGTCCGCTGGACAGGGAGGCCATGGAGGATATTCGCCTGCGCGGACTCCGGGCGGTCATTGGCAAAGGCTCCGTCTGGTGGAATCCGCCTGCAGATCGACGTCCAAAGTGGATCGCGACAGCGACAAATACGTCCTGGCTGCCCCGGCGGGATCCGCCTCAGACCAGCTCTTGAAAAGCGCACGCATGAGTATTTTGGATGCTCCGGCTGGGTGGTCGCCCATTCCCATGCCGCCACCGGATCGGCTTCGGCAAACCCCGCCGCGAACTGATAAACCGCGATATCCCGATGCTCACCCGTGACCGCCATGCTCTCCCTGCCACCAATCCGGAGAGACCGCACCCCCAAATCGACATGTCCGGTGAGCTCCGTGAGCACCAGTGGAAACCTCCCCTCCCCCACCGACCTCAACCACTTCGTCGCAGATCCGGCGGTTGCGCGGCATGCTCCTTGCAGCGGACTTCGGGCGGGGGGCCGCGCGAGGGCGGCCCTTACTCCACCGTCACGCTCTTCGCGAGATTGCGCGGCTTGTCGACGTCGCACCCGAGCTGGACGGAGGTGTAATAGGCGAGCAACTGAAGCGGGATCACCGTCAGAATCGGCATGAGAAAGTCGAGTGTGCGCGGCACGAGAATCACGTCGCTGGCCACTTTGCTCAGGTCGGGTCCCCCCTCGGTGCCGATGGCGATGACCGGTCCGCGCCGGGCCCGGACTTCCTCGATGTTGCTGACGTTTTTCTCGAACACCGCGTCGTCGGGTGCGATGAAGACCGACGGAAGGTCGGGCCCGACGAGAGCGATGACGCCGTGCTTGAGTTCGGCGCTGGGATGGCCCTGGGCATGGAGATAGCTGATCTCCTTCATCTTCAGGGCCCCTTCGAGCGCGACCGGGTAATGGAACTGACGGCCCATGAACAGCATCCCTTCCGCCCCCGCATACCGCGCCGCCACCGTGCGGATCTGGTCGGCGAGCGTGAGCACCTTGCGGACTTTGTCGGGGAGTTCCTCGAATGCCTCGAGGATCCGGATGCCCTCGGCGGTTGACAGGTGGCGCATCCGGCCGAACGCGAGGGCGAGCAGGCCGAGGATGACAACCTGGGAGGTGAAGGTCTTGGTGGCCGCGACCCCGATCTCGGGACCGGCATGCATGTAAACCCCCCCATCAGTCTCGCGGGCGATGGTGCTGGCGACGTTGTTGCAGATGCCCAGGGTGCGATGCCCTTTGCGCTGGCTTTCGCGCAGCGCGGCCAGTGTGTCGGCCGTCTCGCCGCTCTGGCTCACCACAAACACCAGCGTGCTCTTGTCGAGCGGCAGGTTGCGATAGCGAAACTCACTCGCAAACTCGATCTCGACCGGCAAATGCGCCAGCGACTCGATCTGGTATTCGCCCACCATCGCGGCGTGCAACGCGGTGCCGCACCCGGCGATGACCAACCGGTCCACGTTGCGCAGTTCGCCGGGTGTCATGTTCAATCCGCCCAGCTTCGCCGTCGCCTCCTCGTGCGAGAGGCGCCCGCGCATCGCGTCACGCACCGTGTCGGGCTGCTCGAAAATTTCCTTGAGCATGTAATGGGGATAATCCCCCTTGCCCACATCCTCCTCCGCGTAGTCCACCCGCATCACCGAATGGGCCGCCTCGGCCCCGGCGAGCGTGCTGATCTCAAACCGATCCGCCTCCAGCGCCGCGATCTCGTGGTCGTTCAGATAAATGGCGTCCCGGGTGTGGGCGACGATGGCGCTCACGTCGCTGGCGAGGAAATTCTCGTCCTTGCCGATCCCCACGACGAGCGGGCTGCCGCGGCGCGCGCCAACCATCAGCCCGGGCAGATCGGCATGGAGCAACGCGATGCCATAGGTGCCCTTCACCGCGCGCAGGGCGGTCCGGAGCGCGTCGAGCAGCCGTGCCTTCGAGGGCTCGCCCCCCGGCCGGTCATACTCCCGCCCCACGAGGTGCGCCAGGACCTCCGTGTCGGTCTCGGAGAGGAAGTGATGCCCCTCGCCCATCAACTGCTCGCGCAGGGACTGGTAGTTCTCGATCACTCCGTTGTGGACCAAAACAAGGTTCCCGCTCGCGTCGGTGTGCGGATGGGCGTTGGCATCGGTCACCCCCCCGTGGGTGGCCCACCGGGTATGGCTGATCCCGCACCCTCCCCGGGGCGGGTCGGCGGCAATGAGCGCGGCGAGGTTGTCGATCCGCCCGATGCATTTGCGGAGCTGGATGCCGCCCGAACCCCGCACCGCGAGACCCGCGGAATCATACCCGCGATACTCGAGCCGTCGCAGTCCGTCGATAAGCACCGGGACCGCTTCGGCCCGTCCGATATAGCCAATAATTCCACACATGATAGGGCAAAGAAAACCAACGTGACAAAGATCGACCGGCTCTGCAAGCTGCGTTCGAGCCACCAATGACCGCAAACGACCCCGCCAGCGCTCCCAAACGGGCCCTTGCCATCATCATGGGCGGGGGTGCCGGCACCCGCCTGTTTCCCCTCACCAAAGATCGCGCCAAACCGGCTGTGCCGCTCGGCGGCAAATACCGGCTCGTCGACATCCCGATCAGCAACTGCATCAACTCCGGGCTCCGGCGGATGTTCATCCTGACGCAATACAACAGCGTCTCGCTCCACCGACACATCCACGCCAGCTACAAATTCGACGATTTCGGCACCGGTTTCGTCGGCATCCTCGCCGCGCAACAGACCCCGCAGAGCCTGATGTGGTATCAGGGGACGGCCGACGCGGTCCGCCAGAACCTCCGGTATTTCCTCGAGCAACCGGTCGATCAATTTGTCATCCTGAGCGGCGACCAACTTTATCAGATGGATTTCCGGGCCCTGCTGGTCCGGCACAACACGGCGGGCGCGGACCTCACCATCGCCACGCTGCCGGTCGGGCGCGATCAGGCGACCGGGTTCGGGATCATGCAGAGCGACGCCACGGGGCGCCTCCTGCGATTCGAAGAGAAACCGAAGGACCCCGCCGTGCTCGACAGCCTTCGCATCCCGGCCAGCCGGTTGAAGGAGCTCGGGCGGGAACCCTTCGAGGAACTCTTCGAGGCCTCGATGGGCATCTACATTTTCAACCGGGAAGCGTTGGTCAACGCGCTGGACAACGACTTTGCCGACTTCGGCAAGCACATCATCCCGGCCGCCATCCGCCAATCCAAGGTGCGAAGCGACATCTTCGAGGGTTATTGGGAGGACATCGGCACCATCCGCTCGTTTTACGAGGCGAACCTTGCGCTGACCGATGTCGTCCCCCCGTTCAGCTTCTTCAACGCCGACACTCCGGTGTTCACCCACCCGCGCTTCCTGCCGGGCAGCAAGGTGAACGGCGCCACGATCCACCGGGCGATCCTGTCCGAAGGCTGCGTCATTTCCGACGCGCACATCGAGCGTTCCGTCGTCGGGATCCGCAGCGTTATCAACGCCGGCTCGACCATCCGCAACAGCATCATCATGGGTGCCGATTACTACGAGCACGACGCCCCGTCGCCGCGGCCGACGGGCGCCCCGCCGCTCGGCATCGGACCACACTGCGTGGTCGAGCGGGCCATCATCGACAAGAACGCCCGCATCGGCGAGGGGGCGGTGATCACCCCCGAGGGCAAGCCTGAGAACTTCGACGGCGATAACTTCTACATCCGCGATGGGATTGTCGTCGTGCCGAAGAACGCGTGCATTCCCGCCCGCGCCTGGGTCTGAGCGCCCCCCCTTGAAGACCATTCGTGGCATCGCCTACCCCCGTGCCGCCCTCGCGGGCAATCCGTCGGACGGTTACTTCGGCCGGACGGTCTCGTTCGCGTTCACCGATTTCCGGGCCCTCGTGGAGCTGGCCGAGTCGGACGTGATTGAGATTGTGCCGAACGAGCGGGATCACTCGCGGTTCGGCGGCATCGCGGAACTTGCCCGGGACGTCGGCCGGTACGGTTACTACGGGGGCCTCCGGCTGTTGAAGGCCACCGTGAAGCGCTTCCATGACCATTGCCTGGCGAACGCATTGCCCCTGCATGACCGGAATTTCTCGCTTCGCTACACCAGCGATATCCCCGGCCAGGTCGGCCTCGCCGGATCGAGCGCGATCGTCACCGCCTGTCTGCGCGCCCTGATGCAGTTCTATGCGGTCGACATCCCGCGCCCCCTCCAGGCCAGCCTGATCCTGTCGATCGAGAATGATGAGCTGGGCATCCCCGCCGGCTTGCAGGACCGCGTGGCGCAGGTTTACCAGGGGGTGGTGTTCATGGATTTCTCGCGCGCTCTCATGGAACGCCAGGGACACGGGAACTACGAATCGCTCGATCCCGGGCTGCTCCCCCCCCTTTACATCGCCTACCGCGAAACCCTGGCCGAGGGGACGGAGGTCTTTCACAACGATATCCGGGCCCGCTGGAACCGCGGGGAATCCGCCGTCGTCGAGGCCATGCGGTTCTGGGCGGATCTCGCACAGGATTTTCGCGACGCGCTCACGAGCGGCGATCATGCGGCGCTCGGTCCCCTGATCGATGCGAATTTCGACCGTCGCCGCAGCATCTACCGGATCAGCCCCGGTAACATCGAAATGATCGAAACCGCCCGGGCCCACGGGGCCAGCGCCCATTTCTGCGGGTCGGGCGGAGCGATTGCGGGCATTCTCCCCGACCCCGATCATCTCGACCGGCTTACCGCGGCACTCGCCCCGCAGGGGGTGCGTGTCCTCCGCCCCACCCTCGCCCCGCCGCAGGCATGATCCGCAAAGCCGTCATTCCCGCCGCCGGACTGGGCACCCGCTTCCTGCCGGCATCGAAGGCCATCCCCAAGGAAATGATGCCGGTGGACGGGCGGCCCGTGATCGAGCATGTCGTGGCCGAGTTATCCGCCGCGGGGGTGCGCGACATCCTGTTGGTGATCAGCCGCTCGAAACGAAGCATCGAAGAGCACTTTGACCGCAACCTCGAACTCGAAGCCGCGCTCGAACAGAAGGGCGACCGCGCCGGGGCCGGAACGCTGCGAGCTCTGGCCGACCTCGCGGATCTCCATTATGTCTGGCAACCCGCGATGCGAGGGCTCGGCGACGCCGTGCTGCGGGCCGCGGCGCACGTCGGCGACGAACCCTTCCTGCTCCACCTTGGCGACACCATCGTGGAAAGCGTCCCCTCCGTGGCCGCCCGCCTCTCTGCCGCCTATGAGCGATTCCGCTCGCCCCTTGTGTTACTCGAGGAAGTCCCGCCTGACCGCGTGAGCCGCTACGGGGTCATGCGCGGAGTCGAGATCGAGCCCGGCGTTTTCCGCATCGAGGATTTCATCGAGAAACCCAGTGCTGAAGCCGCCCCCTCGAACCTTGCCATCGCGGGACGCTATCTCCTGACACCCGCGGTGTTTCCGCTTCTCGAACGCACCGCCCCCGGGTCGAATGGCGAAGTGCAGCTCACCGATGCCCTGCGCAGCCTCGCACAGAACGGACCGTTCCACGGCATTCGCCTCGATGGGGTTCGTCACGACATCGGCAATCCAGATGATTTCCTCGTGACCAACCTCCGCTTTGCCCTGCGCCACCCCGGGCGCGCGCAGGCGATGCGCGATGTTCTGCGGCGGATCATCGAGGCGGACTGAGAAGGTCAAATCCGTGGGTTGTATCCGTGCGGCGGACCGGCTAACCTCCCCGACCGGATGAGCACCAACGACGCAGCCAACGGCTCCGCTTCCTCCGGGTCGGATCTCGCCCAGGAACTCCAAGTGTTGGAGCGCGAGGCGGCCATCGCCCGCCTGGAGAGCGTATCGCCCGAGGCGATTGCCCCCGCGCTCCGGCAGATCCAGCCGAGCTATGCCCGCGAGTTGCTGGACGCGCTGCCTGACACCCGGCGCCAGCGGATTCTCGCCTGCGCAACCGACGAAAGTCGTCGCCAGTGGTCCCATCCCGAGGGCTACGAGGAGGCGACCATCGGGCGGCTGATGCAGCTTCCGATCGGCGTGTTCGGTCCCGGGCAGACGGTCGGCGAGGCCATCGACGAATTGCGTGAACTGGTGAAGCGGGCGTTCATTACCTACGGATTCGTCATCGATCCCGACGGCAAACTGCTCGGGGTATTCACCATGCGGGAGTTGCTGTTCTCGGACCCTGCGCTCCGACTGGGGGAGGTGATGCTCCGCGAGCCCTTCCACCTGCGCGACACCGCGCCGGTGTTGGATGCCATGCGGCAGGTGCTGGATCGTCATTACCCGGTCTACCCGGTCTGCAACGAAGCCGGAAAGCTGATGGGGCTCGTGCGCGGGCAGGCGATGTTCGAGGCCCAGGCGTTCGAACTGAGCGCCCAGGCGGGAAGCATGGTCGGTGTCGAGAAAGAGGAACGGCTCGCAACGCCCTGGCCGCTCAGCCTCAAGTTCCGCCATCCGTGGCTCCAACTGAACTTGCTCACCGCCTTTGTCGCCGCCGCGGTCGTCGGCGCCTTCCAAGGCACCATCGAGCGAATCGTGATCCTGTCGGTGTTTCTCCCCGTGTTGGCCGGCCAGTCGGGAAACACGGGATGCCAGGCGCTGGCCGTGGCACTGCGGGGCATGACACTCGGTGAACTGAAACCCGGAAAGGAACGGGCGCTGGTCCTCAAGGAAGGGCTGCTCGGATTGCTCAACGGCATGCTGGTCGGGGTCAGCGCCGGCATCGGAATGTATGTGCTCAGCTCGATGCAACACCATCCCAGCGCCTTGATGCTGGGCCTCATCGTATTCGTCGCGATGACGTGCAGTTGCGTCGTCAGCGGTATCTCGGGAGCCATGATCCCGCTCATCCTCAAACGGCTCGGCGCCGATCCCGCCACCGCTTCGAGCATCTTCCTGACCACCGCCACCGATGTCGCCAGCATGGGACTGTTTCTGGGCCTCGCGACGCTATTGATCCGCTAACCCGCTTGTCTCGCACCCCGGGACCCGGCTGAGACCCGCCCCCCTCGCCAAAGTCCCGACCAAGCCCGCAGGGAGGGCCTCCCAGGAGCCCGACCAAGGCCGCAGTTCACCCCAAGCGCCGTCGGCACTCCTTACAAATGTCTCACGAGTGGTGATCCATCCGGGCTAATTCCCCGGGGACGACCCTCCCCGGGGCCAAGTCGACCGGGGCCGGATTGTACCGGGCAACCGGCCGCCCGGATACATGCTAAGATACCCATTGACACCGTGCGAGATATGCATTGAATGTAGTTCCTACCATGACATCACTAGCACTTATTCCCCTGTCAACCCTGAAGAAGGTTATCGAGATCCGCGGTCAGATCGAAAGTCTGGAAGCCGAACTCGCCAGTCTCGGAGGCGGTTCCGCAAACGCTGCGGCAGGGACGGTCAAAGCGGCCAAGGCTCCGAAGCCGGAAGGCTCACGGAAAATGTCGGCAAAGGGTCGCGCCCGCATCGCCGCCGCGCAGCGTAAGCGCTGGGCAGCCCACAAAGCCGCCGCCGTCGCTTCCGGGACAGCGAAACCGGCGGCAGTCGACAAGCCCGCTGGCAAGAAGCGCAAGGGGGGCATCAGTGCCGCCGGCCGCGCCCGCATCGCTGCCGCCCAAAAAGCCCGCTGGGCAGCCGTCCGCAAGCAGGCCAAGTCGGCCTGACCTGATCCCATCCACCCTGTCACGGGCGGTGCGGGCCTGCTTAAGCCCGCACCGCCCGTCCTCATTTTCCTGTCGCCGCCGGAACAAAACCGGAAGAGACGGAGCAAAACCGGAATGACCCTCTTCGGGTAGCGTGGGCTTGGGTGGATCGCCCATTGGCGGGGTCCCGGAGGAGGCCGGAGCGTAGCGGAGGCCGACGGAGGGACCCCGCCAATGGGCGGGCGCCTGAGGGGGCATTCACCCTCCGGTGCTTTTCTGCCACCTTGCCAGGGTGAAAAACGACAACTTGTCCACCGCCTGCCTGCCCACTTTGTGCGCTCCACCCTTTCCCGCTTCAGCCAGGGAACACTCGGGCGCGCTGAGGCGTGCTCCCGACTGGGGATTGGCACCAGCCGCCTCTACGCACTGAGAGCCCGCTGGCTGAAGGATCCCAAGAACCTGCGCCTCGCTCCCAGTGGCGGGGATCAGCACGGTCCTTGGCCCGTCCACATCATCGCCTTCCTGCGCGAGTTCCTTCCCCTGCAGCGGCCGCCCAACTTTCAACTCGTCAGCGATGAACTGCTGCGCCTTCACCGCTTCCGGCGTGCCCGTTCCACCATCGAGTTCTACGTCAAATCCCACCTCCCGCACTTGGCCTTCAAGGCCGCCCCGCGACCGCGATCCTACCGCCGCTTCCGTCGCGCCCGCTTCGGTGAACTCTGGCAGCACGACAGCTCGATTCACCAGTGGTGGGCTGCCCCGTGCAAGCAGACCCTCCTGCTCACTCTCGATGACCACTCCGGCTTCAACATCGCCGGACGCTTCGTTGCCCGCGACACCACCTGGGAGCACTTCTGCCACTTCCGGCGTGCCTTCGAAGCCTTCGGCCGGCCCGAGGCCATCTACACCGATGCCCTGAGCCTTTTTGGTCCCTCCTCCAGTTCGGACAACCGCGATCCCAGAAGTGAATTCCAGCGCGCCTTGCGTCGCCTCGATGTTGCCCATCTGGTCGCTCCAACCCCTCAGGCCAAGGGGAAAATCGAGCGCCGCTTCGGCACCTTTCAAAAGCGCATGACTGCCCTGCTGGCGCACGCCAAAGTCCGCAGCTTCGATCATGCCAACGAGGTTCTCCAGATGGAGATCCAGCGGCAGAACTCCAAACCGCATCCCTCGACCGGAAAACCCCCAGCCGAACTCTTCGACATCACCCGTCAACTCGGAACGCATGCCTTGCGCCCATGCCCGCCCGGCACGCTGCTCGACCTGCACTTCTCACTGCGCTGCTCCCGTAGGGTCAACAATGACCATACTCTCGAGTTCAACGGGCGGATTTTCCAGATCGCCCCAACCCTCAAGCGCTCGGTCACCGTGCTTTTCCACCCGGGCGTTCAACTCTGGGTACTCGAGCAGATGCCCACCGATACTTGGCCCATCATCCTGGGCCGATTCTCCCTCTAAAACCACTTTCCGGTTTTGCTCCGTCTCTCATTCCGGTTTTGCTCCGTCGCCGACACCCGTCCTCATTTTCCTTGCCGCACCGCGCCCCCGGCGCTACGGAATCGAATTCCGCACGGTGGGGAGTTGCCAGTGTAGCTCAGTTGGTAGAGCAGCTGATTCGTAATCAGCAGGTCACGGGTTCGAGTCCCGTCGCTGGCTCCCCTCGCTATTCTTACCTCCGCCACTCGAAACACCGGCACCCCAGCCGGGGCGGCTTCTTGATGGGACGGGCGAAAAGCTCGAGGCGACCTCCAGGCGGCCCGGAAAGTCGGAGGTGCAGTTTGCGGTTCGGCCGCATTCCAACCCGCAACAGTCACCATCCCTTGCGCAGCGACTGGAGCGCATCGGCCGCCGCACGCCACGTTGGTGCATGTTGGTGGGCTCGGGCGGCGAGGACGGTCCGCACTTCGGGATCGTTCCAGGCGCGTTTGGCCCGGCGAATGGCGTCGTACAGCGCGTCCGGACTGTCTTGATAAAACAGGAAGGACCACCCGCGGTGAATCGTCGGATCGACGTCGTGCGCCAGGGCGTGAATGCCGGGCAACGCCCGCGCAATCGGCGGCAACCCCGCCGCGAGCAACGCGGGAAGCGGTCCCCCATCCGCAGCAGGCCGCCCGATCGCGAGTCCGTAGTCGGCGGCCAAAAATGGGTCCGCCGCCTCCGTGCCCGCAGCCGCAATCGTCATTCGGCCCGGATGCCGCCGCAACGCAACCTCCACGGGCGCCCGATGCGAATCCGGAGGGTGGTGGGTGAGAACGAGCCGGACATCGTCCGCCAACAACCGCCCGAGCACCGGCCCGATCAGATCGATGGCCATGCCATCGGGCGAGGGAAGCACGAACACCGGCCCGGCGGGATCGGGGGCCAGCCCAAGCGCTTCGAGCCGCCGATTGCGGGCCGGACCCGGCTTGCGTGACGGCAGGCGGTCCGGCATCTCGGGGAGCGGTCCGTGCTGGACCGTCCGCAGCGCGTTCTGGCGTGAGCGCAGCACGCCATCCAGGCCGGAAGCGCCCCCTGGCAGGAGGGCTGACTGCAAGCCAATGGTTCCCGGGAAGGTGATCAGATCGGCCGCGAGAATGCCGCCTTTGAGCAGGTTCATGCGCCCGTGGAATTCGAAGGTCTCCGCCGTGAACCAGTCGGGGCCGAGATTGGTGAGCCCGAAGTCGTGTGCGCTGAATGCCCCGTGCCAGTCGGTCCCGTGAAGCGACAGCACCGTCGGCGTCGGGAGACGGCCGGCTCGCGCAAACGCCGCCGCCGCTGCGGTGGGCCAATCGTGCAATTGGAGCAGGTCGGGCATCGGTCTAAGCAGACGGGCCAGTTCGACCACCGCTTTGCTGAACAACAGATAGCGGGCGGCTGTGTCGTTCGGGTGCGATTCATCCGCTGCATAGATATCGGCGCGGTCGAGCAGGCCGGGACTGTGGACCAACATCACTTCAAATCCCCGCGGATCGGTGCCGTGCAGGAATTCGACCCGGACACGCCCCGATCCGAGAGGCAGATCCACTGCGGTGCCGGTCGGCTGCAACTCCAATCCGGGATACCGCCCGGGACCGCCATGGGCGGGAATGGCGACACATACATCCTGCCCGACATCCGCCAGCGCCCCGGCCATCGCCCCCACGGCCGGGCCAACGAACCCTGCGGCGGCGTGGGGTGCCAACTCGGCGGCGGCGATCAGGATGCGCATCCGACCATTTGCAGCACAGCCCGGTCCCCGGATCAACCCTCCACCGCCGCCGGCACAAGGATTGCATCGCGCATCCCGTGGATCAGTTTCTTGTCGGCCGGGCAAATGGTGGCCAGCACGCCACGCAGCACGGCCCGGTCCGCCTCGATAAAAAAGTAAGGGCACAACCGCACCCGGCCGCGCAGGGTGCGCTCGGAGGCGTCGTCCGGATCAAAGTACGGATGGTCGAGCAGGCGGGAGTGATGGAACCGCTGAAGGATCCATGGATGCACCGGGAACTCTTCGAGCGCGGTGCGCAGGGCGCCGGCCCATTCCATGTGTGGGATGTCGGATCCGACCACAACGCCACGGCTGCCCCATGCCCGCTCGGAAAAGCCGCTTACCTTGAGCAGGAGCTGGCGCTCTTTCTGAGTGAACTCCGCCAGCTGCGCCCAGCTTTGCACATCGAGCCCGGGAATCTCGCCATGATGCGGCAGCGGGGTCGGGTCGAGCAGCCAGGTGCGTGGGATCACCTGCTGCAACGCGAGCCAGTGGCGTTCGCCGAGTTCACGCCGCCAGAACTCCCGCAAAGGCCGCATCCAGAACAGGGCGAACCAGAGCTTCTCCTCGAGTTGCGGTTTGGGGGGCGGCGTCATGCGGATCACGCCGCTGGCCGTGGCGTCGAGCAGCGCGCCCGCGGCTGGCAGGTTCGGAAGATCGAACAGCTCGAAAAAGCGATAGACGTTGTGTGCGACGCCGGATGGGACCCACGTGGCGGGGTTCTCGATGGCCCACCGCAGTTCTGGATTCCGATCACCGACCCGGCGGGCGATCCATTGCATTTCCGGTCGATAGGTGGCGGACTCGTCGGAGACGAGGAGGGTGCCGCCTTCCGGCATGAGCGCTTGGAATCCATCGATCATGCCCTCCGGGCCGCCGACGATGTCCCATCCCCCGGCGGCGTACGTTTCACCCAGCCAACCGGTGAGGCCCATGCCGCCGGGGACGCTGTCGAGCTCCGCGATGGTCATCCCGGATTCCGTGAGAAGCAGATCGGGACGAATAACGCGCGGCAAGTCGTCAACGAGGGCTCTGGCGCGGCTGATCTCGATCAACTGTGCGGGTTTGCCGGCATCGAGGCATTCCGCGATCCAGGCGGGTTGTTTGCCCCTCAGACTCAGGCGGTAGAGCAGGTTGCAGGCGCGTTGGAGTTTCGAGAGCCGGAAGCCGAGGCGCTCCAATTCATCGACAAAGCCGGCCGTTAAAGGAAAGGGACGGGGCGAATGCCGCCATTCCTTGTCCGCAAAAAGCCCCTCGGCGGGCAACGCGGCACGGAATCGGTCGGGGGTCAGGTCATGCGGCACACAAAAGAGTTACAGAGGAGCGGGACGGGAGCAAAGGGCAGAATCATGTTGGTGTGTACAGTTCCCCATTGGAATCTTGACCGATTCGGACTACTCCACTTCCCGGAATTTCTCAACGGAATGCCGGATGGCATCGTCGAAGAACCGGTGAAAGGTGGTCTGGGCAAAGGCCCTCGCAGCGGCGCCAAAATCCGGGTTCAGGGCCTCGAACTCGATGAGGCGGGGAATGAACGCCGCACGGACATGCGCAAATTCGCGGAGCAGTTCGGCGAGGTCGTAACCCTCCTTCCATCGGTACTCCCCATGCTTGGCCGCGGTCGCAGCCGCTTCTTCCTTGACCTTCCGGTCGAAGGCGTTCCGAAGGCTGTCGCTAAGATCCGCGAACAACTGCGGCAGGTGATCCCGCAGCTGTTGCATCGTCAGATTGTCGGAGGTCGGAAGCTTGGAATCTTGCTCCACCGCAACCATCCAGTCCGCCGTGATGGCTTCGCGACGCGCCGTGAGAAACGAGGCGAGTTGATCGCCGATGCTCTCCCCGTGTTTGATCTGGATTCCTAGGGTCATATTTGGCTGTCGGGCAGCTGCGTCGCTGGGGAGGTTCCATCGCCCGTGCGAAGCTGCCCATGTTTGAAACATCGTCGACGCCCGGCACGATGCAAGGGAAAGAAGGCGCTGGCTATCCCCGCGATCTGGGATCCAGCGCATCGCGCAGTCCATCCCCGAGGAAGTTGAACGCCAGCAGGGCAAGCGACATGACGATCGCCGGGAACACGAGCAACCACCAGTAGCTCTTGACCGGATTGATCACCTGGGCGCCATCACTTAACAGAAGTCCCCAGCTCGCCTGGGGCGCCTGGATGCCGAGCCCGAGGAAGCTCAGGAACGATTCGTCGAGGATCACCGACGGAATGGTCAGGGTCAGGTAGACCACCACCACCCCAACCAAATTCGGCAGCAGATGACGCAGGATGATCTGGGTGTGGCTCTGCCCGAGCGCACGCGCGGCCGACACGAAGGCGAGGGATTTGAGCGCGAGCACCTGTCCGCGCACGATCCTCGCCATGGTGAGCCATTCGATCAGCCCCAGCGACACCACGAGAATCACCAGACGCGACCACCCCACCCAGTCCGTAAGACCCTGCGTCACCAACCATTGTTTCAGCCGCGCATCGAAGGCGTTGATGAACACGAGGATGAAGATCAGCCGGGGCACCGAATACAGGATGTCCACCCCCCGCATCATGGCGGCGTCCACGCGTCCGCCGACATACCCGGCGATCATCCCGTAGGCGGTGCCAATGCAAAGACTGACCAGCGCACCCGCCAATCCCACCAGCAACGAAACACGCGCCCCGGAAAGCACACGGTAAAGCAGGTCGCGTCCGTTCAAATCCGTGCCCAGCGGATGCGCCCACGACGGTGGCTCGAATGTCGCAGGGCTCGGCTCCGCATAGCCTTCCGGGGCCAGCATCGGTCCCACCACGGCTGCGGCGGACAGGAGTGCCAGAACGCCGACGGCGGCGAGGACGCGCCGGCTCCGGCGCAGGCGGCGCCAGGCCCCGGGTGGAGTGGGAAGGAGGTCAGGCATCGAGCCGGATCCTCCGGTCGAGCGCCGAGTAGGCCACGTCCACCAGCAGGTTGAACGCCATCAACAGCGCGCAGTAAACGATCACCACCCCGCCCAACAGGAACCCGTCGCGGTTGAGGATCGAGTTGACGAAAAACTGACCCGCACCGGGGATGTTGAAAATTCGCTCGACGATGATGGAGCCGGTGAGCAGGTGGGCGGCCAGGGGTCCGAGATACGAGACGACCGGCAGCACCGCGACCTTGAGCGCGTGGCGGTAGACGACCCGCCCCTCGGAAACGCCCTTGGCCCGTGCGGTGCGGACGTAGTCCTGCCCCAGAACTTCGAGCATGCTGGCCCGCGTGAGGCGGGCCACATACGCGACATACGGCGCCGCCAGCGTGAGCGCCGGAAGGATGAGCGAACGTGGTCCCCCCCACCCTCCGACCGGCAGCCAACCCAGACCGAGGGCCACCCCGAGGATGAGCAGGGGGCCCGTGACAAACGTGGGCACCGAAATGGCGAACAACGCGGCCAACATCCGGAGCGCATCCCCGGGGGTGTTCACCCGGACGGCCGCGGACGCCCCGATCCAGATTCCACCGACGGCCGCGATGAGAAACGCCGCGGCGCCGAGCGCGAACGAGACGGGAAGGGTTTGCGCGAGGATTTCATTGACCGACCGGTTCCGGTATTTCGTGGACAACCGGAGATCACCCCGGACGAGGTCGCCCAGGTACCCGAGGTATTGGCGGTGCATCGGGCCGTCCAGTTCGTAGCGCGCCAGCAGTTGGGCCTCGATATGCTTGGGGATCTTCCGCTCGCGGTCGAACGGCCCGCCGGGCGCAAGGCGCATCAGGAAGAACGTGATCGTCACCACGCACCACAGCACGGCCACCATGGCGGCGGCCCGTCGAAGCAGGTAGGACAACATCGCGGCGGAGCATCGCGTTGCCGCCCGCCGGGGGTCAACGCCCAACGTGGAGCGGTTCGTTGCTTCGCGACGGGAGGCACGGTATAACGCCCCCTGCCATGGACCTCACCCGCACCGCCTACGGCACCTGGAACGGTGGCCGCTTCATGCACTTCGGCGAACCCCTCGATGAGGGGCGATACTGCGACGCCATCCGTCACGCGCATGCGTCGGGAATCCGAACTTTTCTCACGGCCGATGTTTACGGCGCAGGCGAGGCCGACGCGCTGGTGGGGCGGGCGCTCGAAGGCATCCCGAGGGACAGCTATTGCCTTGTGGGCGCCGTGGGCCACGATTTTTACAACGGCGAACGCCAGGGCGCCAAAGGGTACCCCCGTTTCACCCACTCCGGACTCCGCACCCCGCGCGATTACCGCGGCTATCTGCGGATGGCCGTGGAACGCTCGCTGGAACGCTGCAAGGTCGACCGGTTCGATTGTCTGCTGCTGCACAACCCCGACCGCACAGGCTACGCGTCGGACGCCGTCTGGTCGGCAATGGCCAGCCTCCGGGACGACCGCCTCACGGACCGGCTTGGAGTCGCACCGGGACCGGCCAATGGATTCACGCTCGATCTGTTGCTGTGCTTCGAGCGGTTCGGTCCGCTGCTGGATTGGGCCATGATCATCCTCAACCCCCTCGAGCCGTGGCCGGGCACGCTCTGCCTCGGGGCGGCCGCGAAACACGAAATCAAAGTGCTCACCCGCGTCGTCGATCATGGCGGGCTGTTTCACGGCGACGTCAAACCCGGCCACCCCTTTGGCCCCAAGGATCACCGGACCTTCCGCCCGGCAGGCTGGGTGGAATCGGGCAACGCGAAGATCGAAACGATGCGCCCCATCGCGGACCAGCACGGTCTCTCGCTCCTCCAGCTCGCCTGCCTCTGGAACCTCGCGCACACGCCAGTGGAAAGCGTGGTCCCCACCCTGATCCAGGAAGCCGGGCCCGACGCACGCCCCATCGAGCGGAAGATCGATGACCTGGCCGCGCTCCCCGACTCCACGCTCACACCAGCCGAGGTGGAGGAGATCCGGCGAATCGGCGACAACACCGGCTGCATGGCCCTCAAGGGCGGCAGCCCGGAGCACACCGGCGAGGCATTGCCCGACCGCTGGGCAATCGAACCCGACCTGGCCGACGTCGCCGCCCGCTGGCAGATCGATCCCGCACACGATCTGATCTGCACCCACCCCTGAATCGGACGGTTCGCACCCGGCACTCAGGGTGACACCTTGCCCGCGCTCGGACACAGCGCACGCAACTCGCAGCCCGGGCAATCTGGTTTGCGCGCGGTGCACCGCCGCCGCCCATGCCAGATGAGCCAGTGACTGAAGAGGGTCCATCGGCCGCGCGGGATTAAATTCCGGAGATCGTGTTCGACCTTCACGGGGTCGATGTGGCGGGTGAGTCCAAGCCGGCGCGCGAGTCGCCCGACATGCGTATCGACCACCACGCCCTCCTCGATCCCGAACGCGTTCCCGAGGACGACGTTGGCGGTCTTGCGTCCGACGCCCGGGAGGGCCGTCAGCGCCTCCATCGTCCGGGGGACCTGTGCGCCGTGATGGGCGACGAGATCCGCGGCCATCGCCCGAATCGCTCTGGCTTTGTTCCGGTAGAAACCCGTCGGGCGGATCCAAGCCTCAAGCGTGGCTTGAGAAACCCGGGCGTAGTCAGCGGCGGTCCGGCAGTTGGCGAACAGGTCACGTGTGACGATGTTCACCCGTCGGTCGGTGCATTGGGCGGAAAGGATGGTCGCCACCAGCAGGTCGAGCGGCGTTCCATAATCGAGCTCGCAATGCGCGTCCGGATACGTCCGATGCAGCAAACCCAGAATCTCCCCGACCCGGATCTCTTTCGCGGCGGCGGGTTCAGCGCGACGATCCGAGGTTTTGGAGGCGCTGGCGCGCGGCCGTGATGTTCGGTGAGGTGGGGTAGAGGCGAATAAGTTCCTCGTACGCCTTGCGGGCCTTGCCGAGCTGGGTTGCTTTGTCATCCTTCTTCTTCGGGTCGCTGATCCCTGCAGCCAGTTGTTCGATGAGCTGGGCGCCCTCCCACAACCCCTCCGCTGCGGGCGTGGGCACGCCTTCGTAAAACGCGGCGATCTTGATGAAACTGTCGATGGCGTTCTCGGGCTGGTTCTTGTTCTTATAGATGTGGCCGGCCATCAGCATCGCCTGGGCCCGGATCTCCTGCGGACTGGTCGTCGAACGGATGATCGGCACAAGCAGCGCGAGCGCTTCGTCGTTCTTCCCCTCACTCTTGAGGGCCTGCGCGATGCCAAAATTCGCCTCCAGCATTTTGGGCGACCAGCTGTAGAGCGTCTTGAGTTGCGTGAAGAACTCCTGGCCCTCCTTCACTTTGCCCTCCTTCTGCGCAATCGCCCCAAGACCGAACAGCATCGTCGCCTGCGCGTCCATGACCGTGATCGGCGCGCGCTTGGGATCGATGTTGGGCGGGTTGGGATAGTCGGTCCCAAGCTTGCGGTAAACCTGCTCCGCCTCACGGAGCTTCCCGGTCTCGATCAGGTGCTGGCCATAAAGATCGAGGTCGCGGGTGGCAAGGAGGAGGCCCGGCTTGTAGGCTTTCGCCATCATCTTGTACGAGCGGTCGGAGTCGGCCCCATGCACGAACGAGGCATGCGCAAACTGGATCTTGCCGGCCGCCTCCGGCGTCCCCTCGTGCTTCTTCGCGAGATTGGCGATGAACTTGTCGATGTCCTCCGGGGTCGCGATGCCGGCCGCAACCCGGAGTTTCTCGGTTTCGAGAAGGGCGCCCAGCGCGGCCGAAACCTGGTCGCTTTTCGGAAACCGGTCGATCACCTCCGACGCCGCCCGGATGCTGGCATCCATGCCTTCGGTCCAGATCGCCCGCTGCTCCTCGCTCAACGCCACGTAGTTGCGTCCGACCGCGAGCGCGTTGGTGCGGGCGAGCTCGCTGGCCTTGACGAGCGCCTTCGGCGCATTCGGATCCTCCGGGTATTTGTCGGCGAAGGTGCGGTAGGTGGCGAGCGCCTCATCGATCTTGCGCGCATTCATCAGCGACTGTCCGATGCTGTCATACGCATAGAAAACCTTCGCCTCCTTCGGATACTTCCCGATGTAGGCGCGCATCACCGCCACCAGCGCCTCGGTGTCCTTGGCGTCGGCATGGATCTTGGCCCGTTGGAAGTAGGAGAAAGTGGCCGGCTCGCTGTCGGGGAATTTCTCGGCCAGGCTCTCGTAGACCTTGACGGCCTCGGCCAACTGCCCCGCCGACTGATGGCCCTGGCCGACGGTGAACAGTGCGACCGGCGCCAGCTTGCCCTGCGGATACTTGTCGAGATACGCGCTCAGTTCGGCCATCCCGCCCTTGATATCCCCCTTCTGAAACAGCGACCACCCGGCCCAGAACGTTGCCTGCTCGACCGCCTCCGGCTGGTCGGTGAATTTCTGCGCGATTCCGCGATAGGCCGTCACAGCCTCGTCCCAGCGCCGGGTTTCCTTGTAGATGTTCGCGATGCCGAGCTGGGCCTGGGCGAGCACCTCGCTCTTCGCGTCGGGATGGGTGGAAACGAAATCCTGGAACGTCTTGAGCGCCTCCTCGAACTTGCCAAGCCCGATCTGGGCGGTCGCCTTCTGCACCACTGCGAGATCCACGAAACGACCCTTCGGATATTGCTCCATCGCCTGGGTGAAGAAATCGATCGCCTTCTGCGGATCACGCACCTTCGGATCCTTGCTCGAGAGATACATCGAGCCAATCGCCACCGGCAGATTCTCCGCCATCGGATCCCCCTTGAATTTCGTCTGAAATTCCTCGTACCCCTTCATGGCCTCGGGGATGAGATTCTGCACCGCATACGTCATCGTCCGGTAATAGAGCGCCGTCTTTTTCTGGTCATCGTTATCGAGAAAATTTCCGAGATGGGTGAACGCCACCCGGGCCGCGTCATAGTCCCCGAACAGGAAGAACGACTCGGCCGCCTTCAGGTTGGCGGAGAGCGTCTGGTCGGGCCGCGCCTTGATCTGTTCGAGCTTGCCGCGCTCCCGCTCCTCGTATTTCCGGATTCTCTGGAGTTCCTGCATGTTGCGGGCGGCCCCCGCTTCGAACCGGGCCTTGGCGAGTTCCGCAAGCCGCGCCTCCTGGGTCTGGATCACCGTCTCCTTGGGCTCCACCATCCGGTAAAATCGGAGCGCCTCGCGCACTCGTTTGGTCTGCGCGTCGCGGTTGTCGGACTCCAACGCCGCCCGGCTCATGGCGATCTCGCCCAACTGAAATCGGGCGTCATTGGCGACAATCACCCCGGTGCTCCCCTGGATCAACGTGTTGAGCATCTTCTCCGCCTCCCCAAACGCCGCCGCCGCCTCCGCACGCTTCGCGGGGTTCTCGGAAACACTCTTGTTCGCCTGCGCGGCCAGCGTCAGGGCCAACAGGTATTGGCTGTCCGTAAGCGACCGACTGGTCGGGAATTGCTGGAGGTTCGCCTGCAAATCCTTGATGGCATCGGCGTAGCGCCCGATCTGGAAGTAACTCAGGGCGCGCCCGTATTGCACCGACTCGGCATCCTCCTTGCCGGGAAAGCGTTTCAAGTAAGTGTCGAACTGGGCGATGGCGTCCAGGAACGCCTGCGTCCGTTGCGGGGAGGCCTCCCCCATGGCCGATGCTTTGGCCGCCATCGCCTGCGGAAGCAACGATTGCGCGATTTCCTGGATGTCCTCCGTCGCCGGAAGCCCGGTCGCCTTTTTCAAAACCTCAATCGCCGCGTCGAACTGGCCGAGCAGAAAGTTCGCATAACCCCCGTACAATTGCGCAGTCGGCACCACCTGGCTGGTCGGGTGATCCTTCAGAATTTGGCCGAACTTCGCCGCAGCCGTCGCGTAATCTCCGGAGTCAAAGGCGACCTTCCCATCGTTTGCCAACACATCCGCACCTCCAGCGGCCGGGGGTGCCTGGGATCTTGCGGGATACAGCGGCAGCGACACCGTCAACGCCGTGACGGCCACCGCCAACCAGCGCCTGGGGAGGGTTCTGGGGTTCATAGGAATCTCTACTTTGCCAAACTCCACCCCACCATGGCAAACTCCAAGCGCTCTTTCAATCCGCCCGTGATCCTGTCTCTTATA
>ENA-ORBV01004940-ORBV01004940.1-microbial-mat-metagenome-genome-assembly--contig:-NODE-4940-length-25018-cov-6.137204_pt1 | contig 25018 bp, 23 predicted proteins | sample MGYA00237777_ERZ505514 | MGnify/ENA primary metagenome ERZ505514 (study PRJEB26160, sample SAMN06269048) | microbial mat metagenome | isolation source: Oligotrophic lake microbial mat | place... | reverse complement strand
GTGCCACCTCCGCCCCCAAATTAGGGCGAGTCAGGCGTCCACGAAATCGGGTCAACTCCATGTGCGCCAGCCGGAGCGTCCCTAGGCTCGCGCGTAGGTCCACTCGCTGCGCCGCGTGCGGATGAAGCGCTCGGCCTTGCCGTTCGTCTGCGGGCCATAGGGCCGCGTGAAGCGTTGCGCGATGCCGCGCGCGAGGGCGATCTCCGCGAAGGGCAGGGCGCGAAAGCAGCTGCCATTGTCGGTGAGCACACGATCGACCGTGATGCCAAGCGCTGCATACCACGCGAATGTTCGCGCGAGAAAGGCGCCCGCGGTCGCGGCAGTCTCCTCCGCGAGCACCTCGGCGTACGCGAGGCGCGTGTGGTCGTCGATCGCGACGTGCACGTACTCCCAGTCTTGGCCGCGCGCCTTGCCGCGACGCTCGCCGTGGATGCGATGCCCGATGCGCTGGATGCACCCGAGCTTCTTCTTGTCGAGGTGCACCAGCTCGCCGGGCCGATCGCGCTCGTAGCGCACGCCCGCCGATCCAGTGATCCCGCTCTGGTTTGCTGTACAGAAAAGCGAAGCCACTTCTGTTCGACGCCGACCCACGCCGCGAACTGTAGGTGGCAGCTGATCAAGTCGCGGGAGGCCGGAAGAACGAACGCGGGCGCATCCAGTGTGGACGCCCCCGCGTTGGATCGTACGCCGTTCCGGAGTGAAGCGCCGCTAGAACGCCGTCCCTAACAACGCCGCGTTCAACACCAACCGATCCAACGCCCGCCACCAGCCGCGGAACATCGGCTCACTCGTGAACATCACCACATTCCCGCGCCCGACCTTCTCCTGCGCAATGAACGTGCTCCCACGCAGCAGGCGCTCAGAATTGTTCGGGAACACAAACCCACCACGACGCAGCGTTCCCGTCGTCGGGAAGACCGCGACATTCCCGCCATCCTGCGACAACGTGTAGAAGGAGCTCCCACCCACGAGCACCGGGAAGCGACGCTGCTCCATGCCGAGCGTGACCCAGTTGGTCATGTCGAGCAGGACGTCGAAATGGCTGCCGGGGAGGTCGGCGACGTGATCGGGGCAGGCGTTGGGGCTGACGGCCGTGCGCAGTGAATCGAGCGGCGCGGTGTCGGCCGGTGCCGGCTTGATGTCCTTCTTCTCAGCGCAAACAATGCGACGCACCGTTGTGAGTCCGACCTCCTCGCGCGTGGCCCAGCTCGTCGCCGAACCAAAGGTCACGAGCGCGCCGCCAGTCTCGACCCAACGCTTGAGATTGGCGCCGTTGCCCGCCGAACCACCGGGCATGATGATGACGTTGAACGCCGAGAGATCACCGCTGAGTGCGGTGGCGGCGATCGGCGTGAACGTGATGCCGTAGCGGACCTCGAGGCTCCACCACACGGCGCCATAGCTCGTCTGCGAGGCACCGTCGGCGACGACGGCGATGCGCGGTTCCTGCAGCGCGACCACCACACCGGAGCCGGTGCCGAACTGCGAGGTCTCGGGGAAGGCCGTGCTGACGCCGCGCACTTCGACGCCCGCTTCCTTCGCGAGTGCGTCAATGCGTGCGGCCATGATGGCATCGTTACGACCGACGCGTGCAACCCACGTGCCACGCGGCCAGTTGGTCGCGCCGGTCTGGATGCCTTCGGCGGCAATGGCGATACGGAAGCCTTCTTGCATGAGCTGCGCCGCGAGCTTGGCCGCGCCATTGCGATCGTTGCGCCAGAGAAATGCGGAGCGGGCATCGGCACCTTCGACGATGCCGCCGGCAATGGCGTGCGGCAGCACTTCACCATTGAGGCGCGTGCCGTTGGTAAGGGAGAGCGCGGTGGCGTTCACGGCCGGCGCGTCCTCGGTCCAGTAGGCCTCAACACCAAAGGCAACGGGGAGGGCCCACGCAGAGACATCGTAGAACTCATAGCCTTCGCTGTCCGCGGCGTTGCGGGAGCGTTGCGCGTTGCGCTGGAACTTCTCCAACTGCGTGCGGGCGAAGACGGGGTCGAGTTCGGGATCGGCCTCAAGCACGGCCTTCGCGACCTTGCCCTGCGGTTGGGCGAGATCCACGACGTACGAGCCCGCGGGGAACTGCTTGCTCCGCGTGCCATCCTCGCTGTAGCTCGTGGCGCGCGCGGACGTGAAGCTGCTGGTGGTGCGTGTGACCTCGATACCAGCGCGCAGGAGCGCCGCAGCAAGCTCAGCGGCACGCGCGGGATCGTTCCCCGGCACAAAGACGACCCGCTTCATGGTGCCGTTGCGGCCATCGGTGACGGCCTTGGCGCGGAAGCCGGCGTAGTCGCGCACGAGTTCGCGCGCGGCGGAGGCTGAGGTCTCAAAGGTCGACACTGCGGCGACGAAATGCTTGGAGATACCATCGCGCAGCGAGAGCAGGGTGCCATCCTCGCGCTTCTTGAGCAGCGCGGGACCACCATCGGTCTCGTACGTCGTACCCATCGCGCCGGTGAGCGAGGGCCACGAGTCGTAGTAGCCGGGATAGTAGAGATCGAAGGCGTCGCGCACGAAGTAGAGCCAGCCGTAGCGATCAAAAGCCGTGGCGTTGCCGCGGCCAATGCGCTCGCTCCAGCCATAGGGCCACAGCGAGATGTTCGCATTCACCGGCCGCGCGGCCGGGGCCATGTAGTAGGTCGAGGTGTACCCGTGCAGGTCGGCGGTGACCATGGGGTGCCAGCGGAGCATCCCGCCGACGATGTTCTGCACCTCGCGCTGCGTCATCGCCATCAGGTCGCGGTTCATGTCGAACCGGTAGTGATTGAAGCGACCAGAGATGGACCAAGGCTGATTGCGCTGCTGCTCGAGCGCCTGGCGTTCGGCGCTGCCGACGGCAATCGAGTTGCTCCAGACCGCGAAGCGTTCGTGGCCGTCGGGGTTGGACGCGGGATTGATAATGACGATCGCGTTCCGGAGGCGCTCCATCGTCGCCGGGTCTTCGGAGGCGGCGAAGTGATAGAGCAGCTGCATCGAGGCTTCGAAGCCGGGGACTTCGTCGCCGTGCACGGAGCCGGAGAACCAGACCACGGCGGGGGTGCGGGCCACAACGGCGTCAATCTGCGCCTGCGTGGCGCCGCGCGGATCGGCGATGCGATCAAGATCCGCACGAATGGCATCGAGCCGCGCCATGTTCTCTGGCGAGCTCACGATAAAGAGTCGCTGCGTACGCATCTCGTTCGTCGTACCGATCTCCTCAACGCGTACGCGATCCTTTGCGGCATCGGCAATCGCGAGGAGGACCCGCTCCTGCTGGTGATACTGCGTGTGGCGCGCGCCGACGTTGAAGCCGAGAATGGTCTCCGGGCGCGGGACGCCGGCGCGGTAAGGACCGCCGGAGTAGAAGGAGAAGTTCGCGTCATCGCGGGGAGCGGGGGACCGCTGCGCGAGGGCGGGCGCGCTCAGAAGGAGCAGCGCGGCGAGTAGGGTTCTTGGCATTACAGGGGCGATGAAGGTGGAAGGATGTACGATGAAAAGGCTGAGGTGGGGGATGAATCCTTCATCTTCCATCCTCCCACCTGCATCCTAGAATTCGATCTGCGTTCCGAGCTCGACAACGCGATTCGGCGGGAGCTGGAAGTACTCGGTCGCCGAGCGGGCGTTGCGTGACATCACGGCGTAGATGACCTTGCGCACGATGTTCATGCTCAGGCCGCCCTTCTTCCACGGGCCACGCCTCGGGATGAGCTGCTCTCGGCCGAGGTAGTAGCTCGTGTCGAGCGGGCGCGCGGCGATGCCATTGTCGCGGCAGCGCTGCAGGATCTCCTTCACGTCCGGCGTTTCCATGAAGCCGTAGACCGCCACGACGCGGAAGAGCCCGTGGCCGAGGGCCTCGATGAACACGCGCTCCTCGCGCGAGGTCTCGGGGACGTCGGCGGTCTGGATGGAGAGCAGAATGACGGTATCGTGCAGCACCTTGTTGTGCTTGAGGTGGTGCAGGAGCACGACCGGGACGCCGAGGGGCTCGGAGGTCATGAAGACCGCCGTGCCCGGCACACGGGTGCGTGGGTTCTCCCCGATGTCCGATATGAAGTGCTCCATCGGGAAGGAAATCTCCTTCATGCGCTCGGTGAGAATCGCCCGACCGCGCTTCCAGGTGGTCATCAGCGTGAAGATCGCGATGGCGATGACGATCGGGACCCAGCCGCCGTGCACGAACTTGAGTGCGCTGGCGCCGAGGAGCGCCGAGTCAATCAGCAGGAACGCCAGGAAGAAGGACCAAGCCTTCCATGCTGGCCACTGCCAACGGCGCAGGGCGATGATGAAGTAGAGGATGGTCCCGAGCACAAAGGTGCCGGTGACGGCGATGCCGTACGCAGCAGCGAGCGCGGTGGATGACCGGAACCCGACGACCATCACCAGCGTGCCGACGAGGAGCGCCCAATTGATCTCGGGGATGTAGATCTGCCCGAATTCCTTCGCCGACGTATGCGTGATGGTCATGCGCGGGCTGTACCCGAGCTGGATGCACTGCTGCGTGATGGAGAAGGCGCCGGAGATCATGGCCTGCGAGGCAATGATCGTCGCGACCGTGGCGAGCGCAATCAGTGGGTAGAGCATCACGCGCGGGGCGAGATAGAAGAACGGATTCTCCACCGCCGAGGCGTCGCGAAGAATCAGCGCGCCCTGTCCGAAATAGTTGAGGAGGAGCGCGGGGAGCACCATCACGAACCAAGCGAGGCGGATGGGTCTGCGCCCGAAGTGGCCCATGTCCGCATAGAGCGCCTCGGCGCCGGTCACCACGAGGACGACGGCGCCCATCACGAGGAAGCCGGCGCTGCCGTTCGCGGCGAAGAACCGCACCGCGTACATCGGATTGATGGCGAGCAGGATCGCCGGGGCCTTCACGAGTTCGTGGAGTCCCAGCGCCGCGAGCGTCACGAACCAGACGAAAGTGATGGGGCCGAAGAGGGCGCCGACCTTGGCGGTGCCGAAGCGCTGGCCAAGGAAGAGTCCGGTGAGAATCGCAATCGAGAAAGGAACGATGACGGGCTCGAACTTGTCCGAGACCACCGTGAGCCCTTCCATCGCCGAGAGGACCGAGACGGCCGGGGTGATCATGCCGTCGCCATAGAGCAGGGCCGCGCCCATCAGCCCGAGAGCGATCACGAGGAAGCGCCGCGACTTCGGCGTGGCTTCCTTCTGGAGCAGCAATGCGAGCATCGCGAGAATCCCGCCTTCGCCGCGATTGTCTGCCTGCAGGATGAAGACGATGTACTTCACCGTCACGACCAGCAACAACGCCCAAACAATCAGCGAGAGGATGCCGTAGACATTCTCTGGTGTCGGGAGGAGTCCGTACTCGGGACTGAAGCACTCGCGCAGCGCGTAGAGCGGGCTCGTGCCGATGTCACCGTACACGATGCCGAGGGCGCCGAGCGAGAGCACTGCGAGACGTTTCCCAGTGGGATTCATCTCGACGTGGTGTCGTTCCGGCGGCCGGTATTCGGCCGTCAGCCGCGCCATCGAGGGGCGCGAAACCGGTGCGTCTTGAGGGGTGTCGTCCGACATAGCGAAGGTGGAATGTATCGTGCGTTACTGGAGGGGCCAGCGTTCATGGAGATCCGATACTGGCCGACATGCGAAGCGGGCGGCGCACCGAGTGCACCGCCCGCCTGTAAAGCATTACTGTGCAACCGCTTAGCGGACTATTCGTACCGGAGCGCGACAATCGGATCGAGGCTCGCCGCGCGCCGCGCCGGATACACACCAAACACGAGTCCGACGACGGCCGAGAAGCCGAACGCCAATCCAACGCTCGAAGCACCGATCGTCGTGTTCCACCCGAGGGCCTTCGTGGCGGCAAACGCCGCGCCCGCGCCAAGCGCGATGCCCAGCGCGCCGCCGATGATGCACAGCACCACGGCCTCGATCAGGAACTGAAAAAGGATGTTGAACTTGGTGGCGCCGAGTGCCTTGCGAATGCCGATCTCACGGGTGCGCTCGGTGACTGACACGAGCATGATGTTCATGATGCCGATCCCGCCGACCAGCAGCGACACCGCCGCGATGCCAGCGAGCAACATCGAGAAGACCTGTGTGGTCTCGCCGAGGGTGCTGAGGAAGTCGGCCTGATTGCGGATCTGGAAGTCATCCGGACGCTCCGGGCGCAACTTGTGCTCGCGGCGCAGGATCTTCTGGATGTCGGCCATCGCCATCGGAATGTTCTCCTCGCTCTTGGCGAGCACGGAGACAGAACGGAGGCGATCGGTGCCCATGACGCGGAAGCGCGCCGTCGAGAGCGGAATCAGGACCTGGTCGTCGGGATTGCTGAACGGTGAGGCCTGCCCCTTCGACTTGAAGGCCCCGATCACGGTGAACTGAATTCCGCGGATGCGGATCGTCTCACCCACGATGCCATCGGGGCTCTGAAGGCCGAGGTTCTGCCATACGGCCGGACCCACCACCGCGAGGCGCTGGCGCCCATTATCCTCGGCGCTCGTGAAGAAACGCCCCGACTCCATCTCGTACTTGCGGACTTCGGGAAAGTTGGAGGTCGTGCCGACGACCTGCGTTCCCGTGTTCTTGTTGAGGAACTGTACCTGCAGGTTGGACGACATCTCGGGCTGTACGGCGCCGAACTCGACGCCGCGATCGGTGAGCGCCTGCGCGTCGTCCATGGTGAGGCGCGAGCGGACATCGAACGACATCACGCCGCCGGTGCGCGCCTGGCCCGGCGAGACCGTGAGGAGCGTGGTGCCGAGCGAGGCGATACGCGCGTTCACGGCCTTCTGCGCACCGGTCCCGAGCGCGACGACGGCAATGACCGCCGAGACGCCGATCACGATGCCGAGCATGGTGAGCATGGAACGGAGCTTGTTGGCTCGGAGTGCGCCGATGGCGACGCGAATGGTCTCTGCGAAATCCATGGTCAGTTACCGGGGAGGGCCGCCAGCCGGCGCGCCGCCGGCCGGACGGCCGCCTGCACCACCAGCCGGACGTCCGCCTGCACCACCGGCACCAGGCGCGCTGCCGCCACCGAGCGGCGAGCCGCCGCCGGTCATGGCGCGGAAGCGATCGTTGTTCTCCTGACGCTGCATCTGGAGCGCGGCGGCGCTGAGGAGCGCGACCCGCTCGCCCTCCTCAAGACCGCTGATGACTTCCGTGTAGTCATAGTCGGCGACGCCGAGGCGAACGATGCGCGGCTCCCAAGTGGAGTCGGCCTTCTGCACGAAGACCAGTCCCGAACGGGAGGAGCTGCGGCCACCGCGACGCGCGGCCCCGTTAGCGGCCCCAGCGGCTGCACCTGGCGCCGCAACACCCTGCGGACGGGTACCGCTCGTGGCGGGACGCGCCGAACCCGGTGCAGCACCACCGGCGTCACGCATGCGGCAGGCGCGGGCCACCGTCATGTCGACGCCGAGCTCGGTGTAGGCAGCGCGGACATCGGTCATCAACTTCTGGCGATCAGCGTTCGGATCGCGCATCTGCGCGGAGAGATCATCGACCTTCTTCGCGGCAGCCGGCTTGGCCGTGCGCGCATCAGAGACGGCTTTGCACTGCGCATCGGTGACCTGCGGCATCTGGAAGCCGCCCTGTCCACCTGGACCAGCCTGACCACCTTGACCACCTTGCCCAGCTTGCCCACCCTGCTGCGAGAAGTCGGCGTAGCCCGGACGCGTCTGCGTTGCCGCCGGTGCGCCGCCATTCCCCGCGGGACGACCGCCGGCTCCGGCGGGCATGCCGCCGCCCATGCCACCGCCCATGCCACCACCGAACGCTGCACCCATGGCGGCGCGAATCTGCGCGGTCACGGAATCGGGATTCAAACCGAGGATCGTCGCGGCCTGCGCGGCCTCACGCATGGAGCGGATCGCTTCGTTCGGCACCGTGATGACGTTCTCGCGACGATCCGAGATGATGCTGACCTCGCCGTTCATGCCGGGGAGGAGCAGCCCATCGCGGTTCTCGAGCGAGACGAGCACGGGGAACATCGTGACGTTCTGCTGGACGACGGCCTGCGGTTCGATCTTCTCGATCGTGCCGCGGAAGGTGCGATCGGGGAAGGCATCGACCACCACGGTCGCTTCCTGACCCGGAGTGACGCGGCCGATATCGGTTTCATTGACCATGGCGCGCGCACGCACCTTGGTGAGGTCGGCCATCTTCACGATCGTCGTCCCACCACCAACGGCGCTCGTGCCGGACTGAATGACCTGACCGAGTGCCACGGGCTTTTCAATGATGGTGCCCATCACCGGCGCGACAACGCGCGCGTCGTCGAGGCGCTGCTGCGCGAGGTCGAGGTTGGTGCGCGCACGGACGATCTGCGAGAGCGCGTTCTGATAGGTCAGCCCGGCCTGCTCGTTCTCCTGCGCGGTGATGATCTGTCCCTTGAAGAGATCGTCGGAGCGCTTCTTGTTCTGCTCGGCGACTTCGAGCGACTTCTGCGCGGCTTCGAGGTCGGCCTTCGTCTGGTCGAACTGGTTCTGCACGTCGCGCGTATCGAGTTGCACGATCAGTGCCCCAGGGCGGACGAGGGTGCCGGTCTCGACGGGCATCTCGGTGATCTGTCCTGACGAGCGGGACTTCACTTCGACAACGTTGATGGGTTCGATGATGCCGGTGGCCTCGGCCTGCACGATGATCGTGCGGCGCTCGACGGCAGCGGTCTGGATGGTGAGCGTTGCTTCCTTCTTCTTGCCGCACGCAGAGATCGCGAGGGCGGCGAGAAGAAGGCTGAGGTAGGCAGGGCGGAACGACACGGCGGGGAACTCCGAAAAAGAGCGAGAAGGCGGGGGCTGGGTACAGCGAGTGGCTTACAGCTCGCGGCCGACGAGGGCTTCGATCTGGGCCTTCGCCGTGCGGGCATCGAGGCGAGCTTGGATCAGGTCGCGTCGAGCCTGGTCGAGCGTGGACTGCGAGTTGAGCACATCGAGCAGCGTGGAGGCGCCGAGGTTGTAGCGCTCCTGCTGCACGCGGAGGTCCTCTTCGCCGGCGGCGACCGAGGCGAGCTGGATCTGGACGCGGGCTTCGGCGGTGCGGAAGGCGCCGATCTGCTGAATCATCTGGGCGCGCGCATTGAGGCGGGCGTCGCGCAGCTGCGCATCGGCGTTGTCCACGGCGAGGCTCGTCTGCAGCACCTGCTGCTCGCGGTTCAATCCGTTGAAGAGCTGCCAACTCACGTTGTAGTTCGTGCGCGTGCTGTTGAGATCCGGGTCGCCCCAGAGCTGGAACTCACCCGTGCGCCCTGTGTAGCTGCGGCCGTAGGTGACGGAGACGGTCGGGAGGTACTGGGAGAGGGTCGAGCGATTCCCTTCCTTGGCCGCCGTCTTGTTCGCGACGGCCTGCACCACGGTCGGGCTCCGTTCGACGAAGTCGAGTAGCGCGGCGTCGGCCATGGAGATCGTCTCACTTCCGGCGATGCTCTCTTCGGCGGTCACGAGCACGTCCGAGCCGATGAGGCGCGCCAACGAGGCATTGCCGTTGGCCAGTGTGTTCTCGGCCTGCAGAATCGCGAGGCGCGCGTTGCCGACCTGAATGGAAGTGCGGAGCGAATCGGAGCGCGTGGCGGCACCCGCCCGCACGCGCGCGACGGAGGCCCGCAGCTGTTGTTCGGCCGATTCGAGCTGACGATCCGCCGCGAGACGCTGCTCACGTGCGGCGAGGACCGCGTAGTACTGCTGCTTCACCTGCAGGGCGATCGCGAAGTCCTGCGTCACATCGGCGGCTTCGGCCGCATCGAGCTGCGCACGAGCCTGCTGCAACTGGAAGAAGCGATTGCCGCCACCGAAGAGCTGGACGTTGGCGTTGATGCCGTGGTTGCCGTTCCAATCCTGACTGAAGGGCCGCGGAATGGAGATGAAGCTGCCGGGGTTCGCGGGGTCCGCGACCTGTGCGAGGTTGAAGCCCTCGGAATTGCTGACGCCGGAACTCAGCGCGAGCGTCGGCAGAAAGGCCGCATAGCGCTGTCGCACCGTTCCCGCCGCCTGACGAATGGCATTCTGCGATTGCACCGTTGAGGGCGCATTGCGACGCGCCAACCGCACGGCTTCATCCAACGCGATCGGCCGGATATCCTGTGCCGCGAGCATCGCGGGCACGAGGAGCACCGCACTCCCCATGAGCTTGGCAGACCCCTTCACAAACTCCTTCACCAACCCTTTCGCGAGCCCCTTCACGAACTTCATTGCCGCTTCTCCCGGCGTCGCGCGTCTTCGCGCTCACGCTGTATCTGGTCATAGGTGGCCTGCTGCTCAGGCGTGAGCAGTTGCCGGAGCCGCTGGCGCGTGAGCGTCCCGAGTGAATCGAGGGTCGGTCGTACGGGGGCCATCAGCGAGTCGTACTGGCGGTTCCGGTCATCGAGCAACGAATCCATCGAGGTCCGCTGTGCGGCCGACATGCCGAGGTCATCGGCGAGTCGGGCCCGCATCGCGCGTTGATCGCCCCACTGGCGCAGGGATCGCTCTCGCTGAAGGTACCGGTCCGCCACAACGCCCACCGCGGCCCCTGCCGCGAAGATCGCGACGAAGAACGCCAGCGCCAGCCCGTTGGTTCGACGTATCATCGCCGCCTCTCGTTAGTGGTCGGTGACGGCGCGAAGGGTCGCCTGGCGATCAGGCACAAGCCCGCGACGGGCGAACACCTGCTGCGGCTGGCCGCTCGGGGTCTCGATCACTGTTTCGTACGCCATGCGCCGTTCGAGCGCACGCTCACGCAGGAACACCGAGCCGGCGACGATCAGCGTGAGTCCTGCCGCGAGCAAGCCGAACTGATACGTACGGGCGGAGAGCGCCCACCCGCGATTCTCCTCACGGCCGCGCTCGAGGCGCGCCATGATGCGCTGTTCCAGTCCAGTCCAATACGCGTCATCTGCCGGCGGCGCCACAATGGCGCGCAACTGCGAGGTCAGCTCGTCGTCATCGCGCACGAGCGCGGGTCCCTTCATCTCATTGTTGTTCATAGTCCGCTCCTCACCGCGCCCAAGATCTGGCGCAGATGGGATCTGGCGTAATGGAGGTCGGATCTCGCCGTCCCTTCCGGGATGTCGAGCATCTTCCCGATCTCCGCATGTTTGTAGCCTTCCACGTCGTGCAGCACGATCACCGCGCGTTGCCGCTCGGGGAGCATGTCCAGCGCGTCCTTCAACCGACGGCGCAACTCGCCGCCTTCGGCCGGATCCCGGAATGGCGACGCTACCGTCTCCGGGAGTTCATCCGCGTCACGCACCTTGCGGCGACGTGTCGCGTCCAGCGCGGCGTTCGCGACGATTCGGTGCAGCCACGCGCCAAAGGCCTGGTCCGGCAGGAATCGACTGATGGCCTTGTACGCGTGCAGAAACGCTTCCTGCACGGCGTCTTCGGCATCCTCGTGATTCGTGACGATAGCCCGTGCCACGGCGTAGGCACGTCGCTGATGGCGACGGACCAATTCTGAGAACGCCTCGCCTTCACCGCGCTGGGCGGCGAGCACGAGGTCCCGTTCGTCGGCGGGCCGCTCAGTCACAGCGGCGCGGGGACGAGTGGGTGCCCAGGGAAGGGCAACCGCAGTCACGAGAGATTCTCAAGGGTCACGCTCAGAAGTACGCGGCACCGCCGTTGGGCGTTGGGGGATTCCCCCGATTAACGGGCAGCCGATCACGCCAGACCCGGTCCAGCCAGCCCCAGAACGTCGGCGCGGTCCCGCATGGCCAGAATCACGAAGGCGATATGCGCGTCCATCTCCACCCCGAGCTCAGCGGCCCCAAGAGTGACGTCCTCGCGGGAGACGCCGCGGGCAAATGCCTTGTCCTTCATCTTCTTCTTCACGCTGGAGGCCTCAAGGTCCATGACACTCTTGGAAGGACGCACGAGGGCGGCCGCCGTGATCAGGCCGGAGAGTTCGTCGACGGCGAAGAGCGCCTTCGCCATGTGCGTCTCGCGGGCGACACCGGTGAACTGCGCGTGTCCGAGAATCGCCCGAAGAATATCCTCTGGGTAGCCGAGGCCGCGGAGGTGACGCACGCCCTCGGAGGGATGCTCGGCGTCCGCCGCCTGCGCGGCATTCGGGTAGCGCTCGTAATCGAAGTCGTGCAGGAGTCCGGCGAGTGCCCAACGGTGCTCATCTTCTCCGAAGTGGCGCGCGTAGGCGACCATCGCGGCCTCGACGCCGAGCATGTGCTTTCGCAGGGAATCGCTGACGGTCCAGGATTCCATGAGGGCGAGGGCGTCGGCGCGGGCGGGAAGCAGTTGGGACATGGATCTCTGAAGAGAGGGTAACCGCAAACAAACGCACGGGTTGCCCGCGGGGTGCGCGAACGACCCGTTCTGGGGACAGGCGACCGGATAATAGACAGTCCGCTAAAGCGCGTCGAGAGGATCGGCGAGCTGTCAAGGAATCCCTGAGCACCATGACGGGGGAATTCCTTACGGAACTTCCACCCAAGGCTGACTGACTCGGCCCCGCTAGAATCGCATCATTCGCCTCGGAATCAATCCGAAGGCGGTCGTCCGTCCGCGCGGCGAGGGTCCCCCCATCCGGCTGGAGTCGGGCATGAGTTCGCAAATCGAGACCTTCTCGTATGATGACGCGATCGTCCGCAGGTTCTTGTGGGCGACGGTCATTTGGGGGTTGGTCGGCTTCACGGTCGGGCTGCTGATCGCGCTGCAGCTCGCGAATCCCTGGTTCAACTTCAATACCGAGTGGCTGTCGTTCGGCCGCCTGCGACCGTTGCATACGAACGCCGTGATCTTCGCGTTCGCCGGCAACGCGATCTTCACCGGCGTCTACTATTCCACGCAGCGATTGCTCAAGACGCGGATGTTCTCCGACGGACTGGGCAAGTTCCATTTCTGGGGATGGCAGGCGATCATCGTCGCCGCCGCGCTGACGTTGCCGCTGGGCTTCACGCAGGCGAAGGAATACGCCGAGCTCGAGTGGCCGATCGACATCGCGATTGCGGTGGTCTGGGTCGCCTTCGCGATCAACTTCTTCGGCACGTTGGCGAAGCGTCGCGAGCGCCACATCTACGTGGCCATCTGGTTCTATATCGCGTCGATCATCACGGTCGCCGTGCTGCACATCTTCAATAACCTCAGCGTCCCGGCCGGGCTATTCAAGAGCTATTCGATCTACGCTGGCGTACAGGACGCGTTCATGCAGTGGTGGTACGGCCACAACGCGGTCGCGTTCTTCCTGACGACGCCGTTCTTGGGCCTGATGTACTACTTCCTACCGAAGGCGGCCGAGCGGCCGATATTCTCGTACAAGCTCTCGATCCTGCACTTTTGGTCGCTCGTCTTCTTGTACATCTGGGCCGGTCCGCACCATCTGCACTACACGGCGCTGCCCGACTGGGCGTCGACGCTCGGCATGGTGTTCTCGGTGATGCTCTGGATGCCGTCGTGGGGTGGCATGGTGAACGGCCTGCTCACGCTGCGCGGCGCGTGGAACAAGGTGACCGACGAACCGGTGCTGAAGTTCTATGTTGTCGCCATCACGGCGTACGGCATGAGCACCTTCGAAGGGCCGATGCTCTCGGTGAAGAGTGTGAATGCGCTCGCGCACTACACCGACTGGATCATCGCGCACGTGCACACGGGCGCACTCGGCTGGAACGGGCTGCTCACGTTCGGCATGATCTACTGGCTGGCGCCGCGGCTCTTTCAGGCGCCGCTCCACTCGAAGAAACTGGCGGAGCTGCACTTCTGGATCGCGAGCTTCGGCATCCTGTTGTACGTGGCGGCGATCTACTCGGCCGGCATCACGCAGGGGCTGATGTGGCGCGCCTTCGACGAAACGGGGCGGTTGGCGTATCCTGATTTCGTCGAGACGGTGATGAAGCTGATGCCGATGTACTGGGTGCGCGTGGCGGGCGGCTCGCTGTATATCGTCGGGACACTGATCTTCATCTACAACATCTTCAAGACGTGGCAGGCCCGTCCGGCCACGTACGAAGTGCCTGTGGTCTCCGCGGCGAGGCTGGTGGCGGCGGCGCCTGCCCCGTACACAGCTCCCGCGGGCGAGGGCCTCGTGGCGCGCTTCCAGTCGGCGCGTTGGCATCGTCGGTGGGAAGCGCTCCCGCTGACCTTCACGATCATGGTCGTGATCGCGGTGGTGGTGGCGTCGCTCGCCGAGATCATCCCGACCTTCTTGATCCGCTCGAACGTTCCGACGATCGCGAGCGTGAAGCCGTACACGCCGCTCGAGCTAGCGGGGCGCGATCTCTACATTCGCGAAGGCTGCTTCAACTGCCACTCGCAGATGGTGCGCCCGTTGCGTCACGAGACGGAGCGGTGGGGCGAGTACTCGAAGCCGGGCGAGTTCGTGTACGACCATCCCTTCCTTTGGGGCTCGCGTCGGATCGGGCCGGATCTCGCCCGCGTGGGCGGGAAGTTTCCCGACCTCTGGCACTTGCGACACTTCGCCGAGCCGCGGGTGATCGTGCAGAACTCGATCATGCCGTCGTACGGGCACCTGCAACGCAATGGGCTCGATTTCGAAGGCATCCAAGCGCGAGTCGATGCCATGGTGATGCTCGGCGTGCCGTACGGTGAGGCGGTCAACAATGCCCCCGCGATGGCGCGTGTACAGGCGCAGTCGATCGGGGCGAGCATCGAGTCCGCTGGCGGTCCGGCCGGGATGGGAGATCGTGAAGTGGTGGCGCTGATCGCGTACCTGCAGCGCTTGGGCAAGGACATCAAGCAGGCGCCGGTGGCAACTGCGGCGGGTGTGACGCCATGAAGCTCGTCGATGTGATGAGCGCCTCGGGGCTGTCGATGTACGCCATCGTCGCGTTGGTGCTGTTCGTGGCCGCGTTCTGCGGTGTGTTGCTGATGATCCTCGCGCCGGGGGCCGCGGCACGACATGCGCAGGCCTCGCGGCTCCCTCTCGAAGACGACGCCCCGCAGTCGGCGGGGTTCCGGAGCAGCCATGAGTGAGAACAAGAACGACGAGGATCGCCTCCTCGATCATTCGTACGACGGCATTCAGGAGTACGACAATCCGATGCCGCGCTGGTGGCTCTGGCTGTTCTATGCGTCGATCGTCTTTGCGGTCGCGTACTATTTCCTCCCCGCGCCCTTCGGCGAGGGGCCGGGGAATGTCGCGGAATACGAAGCGGCGGTCGCGGAGTTCAAGGCGTCGCAGCCGGAGCCGGTGATGGCGACGATCTCCGACGACGAGCTGGAAGAGATGTCCGAGGATGCCGCACAGCTCGCGGCGGGAAAGGTGGTGTACAATGCGAACTGTCAGGCGTGTCATCGTCCCGATGGCGGGGGCTTGATCGGTCCGAACCTCACGGATGATGCCTGGATTCACGGGGGGCGCCCGTCGCAAATTCATCTTTCGGTTGCGCAGGGGGTGCTCGCAAAGGGCATGCCGGCGTGGGATCGCTTGCTGAAGCCGGAGCAGGTGAATGCGGTGACGGCGTACGTGATCTCGCTGCATGACACGCACCCGAAGGATGCGAAGGCGCCGGAAGGCATCGTGGCCCCGGACGATGACGAGGGGGCGCGCGCCCCGTGATTGCCCCCGTTGCCTCCGGCCGAGTCCTTGCGACGCTGAACGAGGATGGTTCGCGTCGCTGGATCCGCCCCAAGCCCTCCTCGGGCAAGTGGCTGATCCGGCGTCAGGCCGTGGCGTATGGGTTGATGGCGTTGTATCTGGCGATCCCGCATCTCCGATGGAACGACAAGCCGTGGATGCAGCTCAACCTCCCGCGGCGCGAGTTCACCTTCTTCGGCACGACCTTCCTGCCGACAGACACGCTGCTGTTGATGCTCCTGTTCGTGAGCGTTCTCGTTGGCGTGTTCCTGCTCACGGCGCTGTTCGGGCGCGTGTGGTGCGGATGGGCCTGCCCGCAGACGGTGTGGATGGAGTTCCTCTTCCGTCCGATCGAGCGCTTGGTGGAAGGGGGGCCGAACGCCTCGCGCGTGCTGGATCGCGACAAGCGGCACTTCGCCCCGCGTCGGTTGATGAAGTACGCCATCTACGCTGCGCTGGCGACGATACTCGGCAACACGTTTCTCGCGTACTTCGTGGGCGCCGACGCGGTGCTCACCTGGATGACGCAGTCGCCGTTCCTGCATCCGACGCCGTTCCTCGTGATGGCGGTGACGACCATGGCGGTCTTTCTCGACTTCACGTGGTTTCGCGAACAGACCTGCTTGGTGGCCTGTCCCTACGGGCGCTGGCAGTCCGCACTGCTCGACAAGCAATCGTTGATTGTCGCGTATGACCTCACGCGCGGCGAACCGCGCGGCCATGGGGTGGGGGCGCGTGCGGGGCTCGGGGACTGCATCGCCTGCAACGCCTGCGTGAACACCTGCCCGACGGGAATCGATATTCGTGACGGGTTGCAGATGGAATGCATCCACTGCACGCAGTGTGTGGATGCCTGCGATGACATCATGGTGAAGGTGGGGAAGCCGACGGGACTGATTCGCTATACCTCGCAGGCGGCACTCGCAGGCAAGGCGCCGCACATCCTTCGGGTGCGCACGGTGCTGTATCCCCTCGCGTTCGTGCTCTTCTTCGGCGCCTTTCTTGTGGCGCTTGCCACGCGGTCGCCGGCTGATATCACCATGCTCGGACCGATCGGGGCGCCGTTCACGCTCGAAGCGGACGGGAGTGTGGTGAATCAGGTGCGCATCAAGGTCGCGAATCGCACGGGCGCGCCGCAGCGATATACGATTGCGTATCTCGATGAAGCGGGCGCACGACTGATCGCTCCGGAGAATCCGTTGCGTCTGAACGCCGGGGCCTCCGTCACGACCTCGGTGTTCGTGATTCAGGCGCCCTCGCGATTCACCGAGGGTGAGCGACGCGTGCGCTTTCGGATCAGTGACGACGGAACGTTCGCGCGCGAGTTCAACTGGCGTCTCCCCGGGCCCAGTGCAGCCGATCTCTCAGTGCCGGAGCCACGATGAAGCGCGGGTGGCAGTGGCCTCTCCTCGTGACGGCGGCTCTCGCGTTCACGGTCGGGGTGAATGTGGTGATGTTCTTTGCCGCGAAGAGTGATCCGAATGGCACCGTGGTGGAGCCCGACTACTACCGCAAGGCGGTGGAGTGGGATCGCACGATGGCGCAGCGTTCGGCCAGTGATGCCTTGGGCTGGACCGCGACCGCGACACTTGCGGCGCACACCGACGCATTGCGCACCGACGCATTGCGCACCGACGCATTGCGCGAAATACGCGTGGTGCTTCGTGATTCCACGGGCGCGGCCGTGACCGATGCCGACGTGCGCGTGACGCTGATCCACAACTCCGAAGCGGCGAAGCTGGTGGAAGGCACGCTCACGCCGCAGCCGACCGGCGACTACGCGCACGCGATGCTCGCGCCGCACGCCGGACGCTGGGAAGTGCGCGTGACGGCCCGTCGCGGCGGCGAACGCTTTCTCGCCACGTTGCACGCAGAGGCGCCGTGATCGCGCTGGCCGGCTCGGTCTTCGTCGCCGGATTGCTCGGCAGCGCGCACTGCGCCGGGATGTGCGGGAGCTTTGCCTGTCTCGCCTCCGGGGGGGATGCGTCGAGCGGACCGCAGGCGCTGCGCTCGAGCGCCGGCTACAATCTCGGACGGCTCGCTTCGTATGCGACGCTCGGAGCGATCGCTGGTGCGGCGGGGGCGGGGCTTGATCGCGCAGGAGGCATCGCCGGGCTCACCCGTCCCGCGGCAATCGTTGCGGGGCTGCTGCTGATTCTCTGGGGCACGGCCTCGTTGCTCGCTGCGCTCGGGGTGCGCGTGCCGGTCCTCGACATTCCGCCGGCGCTGGCGACACGGATTGCCCGCGGGGTGCGTGCGGTGCAGGAGCGGCCGCCACTCGTGCGGTCGCTCGCGGTCGGTGCGCTCTCGGCGGCGCTGCCGTGCGGCTGGCTGTACGCGTTCGTCGCGACGTCCGCGGCGGCCGGCAGCGCAATCGGTGGCGCGACGGTCATGGCCGCCTTCTGGGCGGGGACGGTCCCGATGATGGTCGCGGTGGGAATGGGCGCTCAGAAGTTGCTCGGCCCCTTTCGCCGCCGGCTGCCGGTGCTGACGGCATCGATGCTGGTGATTCTTGGCGTGCTCACGGTCTCGGGGCGTCTCGTGGCGCCAACGGTGCACACCGCGCATACGGCGCCCGCCGGCAGTGCGAACACGCTCACTCCTGCTGCGGCCGAGTCCGCACCCGCTGATGGGCACCTCGTTCACCGCTGAGTTCGAAGCAACGGCGGTTGCCGAGCTGACCTGCGCGCATTGCGGGTTGGAGGCGGCGCCCGGTGAGGCGCGTAGCAGCGACGGCGCGCTCTACTGCTGCGCGGGCTGCGAGACGGCGGCGAGCATCATTCGGCAGAGTGGGCTCGGCGGCTTCTATGCGCTGCCTGATCGTCGTTCCACTCGGGTGGAAGTGAGCGGGCGGAGCTATGCGGAGTTCGACCACGAGGCGTTCCAGGCCGCGCATGTCCGTTCAGCGGCGGATGGATCGGCCGAGGTGTCGTTGTATCTCGAGGGGGTGCACTGCGCCTCGTGCGTGTGGCTGGTGGAGCGTGTGCCGCTGATCGTTCTTGGGGCGATACGCGCGGAGCTCGACGTGACGCGCGGTGTTGCGCGCCTCGCGTGGGATCCGGCGCAGACGGCCCTGAGCACGCTTGCCCGTGCGCTCGACCAACTCGGCTACCGACCGCATGTGTTCCGTGGGCAGCGCGCCGACGAAGCGCGCCGCGCAGAGGAGCGCGTCATGCTCACGCGCATCGGTGTGGCGGGAGCAATTGCCGCGAATGTGATGACGATCGCCCTCGCGCTCTACAGTGGCTTCTTCAGCGGAATGGAGCGGGAGTTCGAGACGTACTTCCGGTGGCTGAGCTTCGTGTTGGTGACGCCGGCGCTGCTCTGGCCGGGACGCATCTTCTTTACGAGTGCGTGGCAGGCGGTGCGGAATGGCGGGTTGAACATGGATGTGCCGATCGCCCTCGCGTTGGCGGTGGGGTACGTGCAAGGCGCGATCAACACGTGGCGCAATGCGGGGCCGATCTACTTCGACGCCGTCGGCACGCTGATCTTCCTGTTGCTCGTGGGTCGCTACCTGCAGCATCGTGCGCAACGGTCGGCGGCGGATTCCGCGGCGTTGCTCGGGGCGCTCTCGCCCGCCACCGCGCGCGTGGTGGAAGGGGGCGAGATTCGCGAGGTACCAACAGAGGCGGTACTCCCCGGGATGCTGCTCGATGTGCGGGCCGGCGATACGCTCGCCGCGGATGGAGTCGTGGAGCGCGGGAACTCGTCGCTCGATCTCGCGCTGCTCACAGGCGAATCGCGTCCCGTTTCGGTGGTTGAGGGAGAGCGGGTGTTCGCCGGAACGGTGAATCTTTCGGCGCCGATTCGCGTGCGCGTCGAGGAGGCCGGGGTGATGAGTCGCCTCGGGCGTCTCCTGCGCGATGTTGAAGATGGCGCGCGGCAGCGTCCTCCCGTGGTCCTCTTTGCGGATCGGATGTCGGGGTGGTTCATCGCGATCGTGCTCGTGCTCGCCGTGACGACCGCCGCGCTCTGGTGGGAGCGCGATCACTTCACGGCGCTCGACAATGCCATCGCGTTGCTGGTGGTGACCTGCCCCTGTGCCTTGGCAATGGCGACGCCGCTGTCGTTCACGGTGGCGATCGGGCGCGCGGCGAAACGCGGGATCTTGATCAAGGGGGCACACGCTCTTGAGACGCTCACCGGCCAAGGCACGCTCTTCCTCGACAAGACAGGAACGCTGACCGAAGGGAGGATGGTCCTTGAATCCTTCGAAGGCGAGGCTTCGGTACGCCACTTGGTACGTCCCCTAGTCCTCGCGCTCGAGCAGCATTCGCGGCATCCCGTGGCGGTGGCCTTCGCCACGGCGTGGGCTGATGGCCCGACGCTTGAGGCCGCGGTCGTGCGCGAAACGTTGGGCGGCGGACTCTACGGTGTGGTGAATGGGCACGCGGTGATCGTTGGGCGCCCGGACTGGGTGCGTGGTCAGGTGCAGCGCGAGTCTCGAGCGGTGCGTGAGGCCGCGTCTCTCGATGCTCGGCTCACCCCCGTGCTCATTGCTATGGACGGCGAGATCGTGGCGCGCGTGGGGTTCGGTGATCCGCTGCGTCCGGAGGCGAAGGATGCGGTGCGTGAGTTGCAGCGGCGCGGATGGGCGGTCTCGCTGCTCAGTGGTGACGCGCCTGAGGTCGTGCGCTCGGTTGCCGCTGCTCTTGGGATCGACGCCGCGCACGCCGAGGGGTCGGCGAGTCCGGAGCGGAAGCGCGCGGTGGTGGAGGCGGCGCGTGCCGAGGGTACGGTGGTCATGGTCGGTGATGGCGTGAACGACGCCGCGGCGATCTCTGCGGCCACGGTGGGCATTGCGGTGCGCGGCGGCGCCGAGGCGTCGATGGCGGCGGCGGACGTGTACCTCGCGCGCGGCGGGATCGGGTCGCTGAAGGAACTCGTGGACGGCGCGCTCCGCACCACGAATATCATTCAGCGCAACATGCTGATCGCGCTGGGCTACAACTTGATCGGAGTGACGCTGGCGATGATGGGGGCGATCGACCCGCTCTTCGCGGCGATCCTCATGCCACTCAGCTCGGTCACCGTCGTGGTGGGAGCGTGGCAGGGGAAGACCTTCCCGCGGAGTGGGACATGAGTGTGCTCTTTCTGTTGGTCCCGTTGGCGATCGGACTCGTGGCGGTCTTCGTGATCGCGTACGTGTGGAGTTCGCGTACGGGGCAGTTCGACGATCTCACGACACCGGCGATGCGGGCGCTGCATGATGAACCGGACGCGACCGCGAAGCGCGCAGCGCGTTGACGATCACGGCCACATCAATCGCTTCCTGCAGCAGCGCACCCACTGTGGGAGGGATGTAGCCCAGCGCGGCCACCACCATCGCGACGCCCGAGAGCGCGATCCCCGTAACAATGCTCTGCTTCGCGATCCGCACCGTGTGCTGTCCGATCTCCACCACTTCGGCCACGCGCGTGATGTCATCCGCGAGGAGCACGACGCCAGCGGCCTCCGCGGAGATCCCGCCGCCATGTGCTGCGAGCGCCACGCCGACCGTGGCCGCGGAGAGTGCGGGGGCATCATTGGTGCCATCGCCCACCATCAGCACGCGGCGCCCTTCGCGCTCGAGTTGCTGCACCACGTGCACTTTGTCTGCGGGGAGAAGGTCCCCGCGGGCTTCGGTGATCCCGATACGCTTGGCGATCGGAGCGACACTCTCCGTGTGATCGCCGGAGAGGAGCAGCGTGCGCGTGAGGCCGAGTGCGGTGAGGCGCGCGAACATCGCGGGGAGATTGTCGCGGAGGCGATCCGCAAAGGTGATGACGCCGAGCGCGTCCTCTCCTGAGGCGACGTAGGCGCGAAGGCCCGTGGCATCGCTGTGCAGCTTCTCGAGCGCGGCGGCGGCGCTCGGGTGTTGCTCGCGCACGAGCGTGAGCGAGCCAACGGTGACCTTGCGACCCTCGACGACGCCAGAGACGCCTTGCCCCGGGGCTTCGACAATCGTGGTGGCCTCGGGAATCGTGAGTCCACGCGCTTCGGCCGCGGCCACGGCCGAGCGTGCGAGGAGGTGTCCTGATCCGACTTCTACGGCGGCCGCGAGGCGGAGGAGCTCGTCGGTGCCGTCCGGACGCACGGCGAGGACTTCGGCGACTTCGGGGCGGCCGATGGTGAGCGTGCCAGTCTTGTCGAAGACCGCGGTATCGACGCGGGCGAGGAGTTCGAGTGCCGTGCCGTTGCGCACGATGATCTGGCGGCGCGCGGCGCGATTGATGCCGCCGATCACGGCGACCGGCGTGGCGAGCAGAAGCGGGCAGGGCGTCGCGACGACCAGCACCGCGAGCACGCGTTCCGGATCACCCGAGATCCACCAGGCAATGATGCAGGCCACGAGGGTGATGGGCGTGAACCAGACGGCCCATTTATCGGCGATGCGTTGGATCGGCGACTTCTCGGACTGCGCCGTGCGCACGAGTTCGACGATCTGCGCATAGAGGGACTGGCTCGCGAGTGCCGTGACCGTGAGTACGAGCGGGCTCTGGAGATTCACCACACCCGAGCGTACTTTCGCGCCAATGGCCACGCGCTCGGGGAGTGGCTCGCCGGTGACGCGTGAGGTGTCGAGCGAACTCGACCCTTCGCTCACGGTGGCATCGCAGGGGATCATCTCGCCCGGGCGGACGAGAATGCGCTCCCCGATCTTCACCGATTCGGCGGGGACGTCGGCGGTATCGGTGGCGGAGTCGCCGTTGAGGCGATGCGCGATGCGCGGCGCGGCGGCCTCGAGTTCACGGACCGCTTCGGAGGCGCGTCCCTCAGCGTAGCGCTCGAGGAGTTCACCGCCGGTCTGCATGAGCACGATCACGAGTCCCGCCACCGGCTCGCGCAGGGCGATGGCGACGACGATCGCGAGCATCGCGACGACATCGGCGGCGAAGTTACCGCGGAGCATTCCGCGGAGCGTGCGGAAGACGACGGGTGCTCCGAGGATGACGAGCGCCCCGTAGTGCAGCCAGAAGGCCCAGTGCTGCGTGTTCGCGCTGAGGTAGAGGAGGCCACCAACAACGAGCGCGAGGAGGGCGAGGGCGGGGGCGCGCGCGGCGGCGAGTGGGACAAGCGAAAGCGCCCCGACCCGCACTGCGGGATCGGGGCGCTCGGGCGCTACGGTGGCGCCGGTCACGATCTTACGGCGTCGTTGCGGCGGCCGGCGTCTCGTGGCTCTCGAACTTCTTGTTCGTGAGGTACACGGTGACCAAGACCATCGCGGCGATACACAGGGCGCCGATGATCAGGCCCTTGAAGTGTGCCGCAGTGTCCTTGCCGGACATCGGGGTGTTGCGGGTGACCGACATGGCGATGGGGGCTGGAGGATGAAGGCGGCTGGCGCCTTCGGTGGAGGGCGACCGACCTTACGCGACGCGGACCGAGATCATGTTGTCCTTGTCCGTCAGCTGCTTCATGACCTCGAGGCCCTCGGTGATCTGGCCGAAGACGGTATGCACGCCGTTCAAGTGGCGCGTGTTGGTCTCGCTGAGGACCATGAAGAACTGCGATCCGCCCGTGTCCTTGCCGGCATGAGCCATCGACATTGCGCCGACCTTGTGTGTCTGCGGGTTGCCCGCGGTCTCACACTTGATCTGCCAGCCCGGGCCGCCGGTACCTGGAGGGCCCTTCGGGGTGCCACCGATCTTCGCGTTCGGGCACCCGCCCTGTACCACGAAGTCGGGGATCACGCGGTGAAAGCGGATGCCATCGTAGTAGTGCTCGTTCGCGAGCTTCTCGAAGTTGGCGACCGTGATGGGCGCGTCCTTCTCGAACAGCTCGACGGTGATGGAGCCCTTGTTCGTCTCAATCGTAGCGGTCTTCATTTAACGGCGGATGGAGGATGGAGGGTGAAGGCTGACTGGCCTTCATCCTTTGGCTGAAATCTAACGAGGTCTCGGTGCCGAAGAAGCCGCAAACTGATAGGAGCGGGGCACTTTGCAGCCCTTGAGGGCTCGAAGGTCCACTGGCCGATGGCGTTCCCCGCGCCCGTGGTGAGCCAGGGGCTGCTGGACTCAATCGCCCGGACGGTGGTCATGTCGGGCTTGCCGAGGGACAGATGTCGGCGAGGGCACACGCGCCACAGCGCGGCTTGCGCGCATCGCACACGCGGCGGCCGTGCCAGATCATCAAGTGGGACAACATGGTCCAACTATCGCGCGGGAAGAGTGGAATCAGCGCGCGCTCGACCTTCACGGCATCGGATTCCTTGGTGAGACCGAATCGGCGAGCGAGTCGCTGGACGTGCGTGTCCACCACCACGCCGTCGTTGATGCCGAAGGCGTTGCCGAGCACGACATTCGCGGTCTTGCGGCCGATCCCGGGCAGGACCACGAGCGCGTCCATCTCCGCCGGGACCTCGCCGCCGTGGTGCTCGACGAGTTGCTGCGCGAAGCCGGAGAGCGACTTCGCCTTGTTGCGATAGAACCCGGTGCTCCGGACGACTTGCTCGATCTCCTCGCGCGGCGCCGCGGCGAGGGCGGGCGCATCGGGCCAGCGCTTGAAGAGCTCGGGGGTGACCATGTTCACGCGCTTGTCCGTACACTGCGCGGAAAGAATGGTGGCGACGGCGAGCTCGTAGGGATTGCGATAGTCGAGCTCACAGTGTGCGTCGGGGTAGCCCGCGAGCAGTCGCGCGTGGATCTCCTGCGCGTGCGCCTTGAGCGCCTCGCCGCGAAAGGCCTTCGGCTTCTTCCCGGCGTTCTTCACGACACCTTTGCCACCATCGCGGCCGTCTGCTCGCGCCGTCGCCGCGTTGCGAACTCCACGAACTCGTCGGCGCTCCGTGTGTTGATCACATCGGCGGCCGTGAGCCACGCCTTCCGTGCCATGCCGATGCCGAGCGCCATGTTGTCGAGCCCGTCCACCGAGTGCGCGTCGGGGCCGATCTCGATCTTCGTGTCGTATGCACCGGCCAGCTTCGCGAGACGCCAATCGAGATCGAGTCGATGCGGATCCGCATTGAGCTCCACGGCAACGCCGAGTTCGCCGGCGCGCGCGAGGATCGCGTCCATGTTGATCGCGTAAGGTTCGCGCGTGAGCAGGAGTCGTCCGGTCGGGTGTCCGAGCACGGACATATGCGGATCGGCGAGCGCCTTGAGTACGCGGTCCGTCATCTGCTTCTCGTTCATCCCGAGTCGCGAGTGCACGGAGGCGATCACGTAGTCGAACCGATCCAGCACTTCGACGGGATAATCGATGCGGCCACAGGGGAGGATGTCCGCCTCGACCCCCTTCAACACTCGGAAGTCGGTGAAGGAGGCATTGATCGCGTCGATCTCCTCGTGCTGACGCACGAGCGATTCCGCGGTGAGCCCGCCCGCATAGAACGCAGACTGCGAGTGATCGGAGACGCCGAGGTAGCTCCAGCCGCGCGCACGCGCCGCCGCCGCCAACTCGGCGATCGTCGCACCGCCATCGGAGTATTGCGAGTGGCAATGCAACACCCCTCGGATATCGCTGAGGGAAATAAGTCCAGGCAACGTGCCGTTCGCGGCCGCCGCGCTGTCTCTTATACACATCTGACGCTGCCGACGAATAGAGAGGTGTAGATCTCGGTGGTCGCCGTATCATT
>ENA-ORBV01004939-ORBV01004939.1-microbial-mat-metagenome-genome-assembly--contig:-NODE-4939-length-25020-cov-5.439803_pt1 | contig 25020 bp, 26 predicted proteins | sample MGYA00237777_ERZ505514 | MGnify/ENA primary metagenome ERZ505514 (study PRJEB26160, sample SAMN06269048) | microbial mat metagenome | isolation source: Oligotrophic lake microbial mat | place... | reverse complement strand
GTGCCGGATATTCGGGCAATACCGCCTCGCTAATTGTTTTACCAGTCCCATCAGGTAAGACATGGTAAATCAACACGCGATCAGCCTGCAAAATCCGCTGCACCTCGATCACCGTGGTATGCAAAATGTCTTTGAGCTGGAGCGACTGGCGAATTTTGAGTGTGACTTCCGAAAACAGTTCTGCCCGCTGCTGCTGCTGGCGCAGCTTTACCTGCATCGAGTCCTGTCGCCTGGAATCTTGCTTGCCAGACTGCTTGCCAGACTCTAAGGGCTGCCGGGAAGACCGTTTAGACACTAAAACTCATCCATATCTAAAGGAACATCTTCAATTGTTTATGTAACCTACTTAAAACTCCAATTTTTATCACGTTAATGTTGCAAAACTTAATGAGAATTTAAGTTTGTGCTAAAGGGTAAAGCGACAGGGAGGTGAAATGGTAGCCTAGATGATAAAGGCAAACTTTAATTAAAACTATTGATGAGCTTAACTCACGCAAGCCAGGGGCGAATGCTGCTCTCCCACAACTTTGATGTTTCACCGGATCAGGTGCCGCCCTTGAGCCGTGAAGCATTTGCGCAGGTGTTTCAATCTGGCTTAAGTCCGCATGAACAGGTGCAATGTCGGCTGATCAATCATCCCCATTGGGCGGTAGAGATCCGGTTTCCGCTAGACACCTTCTCACCGCCGCAGATTGGCGAACTCTGTGCCGCAGCGCTAGCCAATCAGCGGCAATCGCAGCAATTGCCTGCCGAACACGTCCCAGAAATTTTAGTGCTGGGCGGCGTCAAAACCACGCCTCCCACCAGCGACTCTCCCGACGCTCTGCAACCAGGAGAGTGGGGGGTAGACGTAGTAGAAACTCGCTCTGGGACAGCCTTTTTGCAGGCGATCGCCTGGGATGCTACTGTCGCCCAAAAACCGATCGACAGTGTGTTCAAAGTGGCATGGCAGGAAACCTGACGATGTCTTCGTTGAACCCAGATCTAAATCAAACCTTGATCCGGATGATCATTAAAGGTGATGCGGCAGCGGTCGAGAGCCTATTGACCGCCGGGGCAGATGCCAATACCACTGGGGGCGTTACTGCCGTTGGTGCGAGTAATACGGCCCTAATGTGGGCGGCCACCGAAGGCTACGAGAATATTGTGGAACAGTTGCTGGCACGCGGTGCGGCAGTGGAAGCGAAAAATACCGCAGGCTACACCGCCTTAATGTTTGCGGCAGAGGGCGATCGCCGACAAATTGTTTCAGTCCTACTTGATCATGGTGCTAGGATTCACCATCGCAATGCCTATGAAGAAACAATTCTGATCGCGATGGCACGGCACGGTGAAACCGATATTGTGCAGCGCTTGGTGAATATGGGCGCTGAGGTGAATGCCGTCAACAAAATTGGGGATACCGCCCTCTATTTAGCAGTCGATCGAGGACACTCCTATACCGTCAAAGCCCTAATCGAGCTAGGAGCCGCGATCAATACCGCCAACCTGGGCGGCTGGACGCCGCTGATGATGTCAGCCGCCCAGGGCAATCTGGAAATCATCACCCTTTTGTTAGCGCATGGCGCAGATTTGCGGCCTGTAAATCGCTGGGGAGGCACAGCCTTGAGTGAAGCCCGCAAATCGGTTCGCTCGGCTCAAGCCGTGGAGCTGTTAACCCGAGCGGGAGCAACCGATTAATTACGAATTATTGAGGGACGAATTTCCTCGGAATCATTTGTGCAAAAAGAGTGCGGAATAGAGGTAGATTTACCAAGCTTTACAAATCTTGATATCCACGGGTACTCACTCATACGAAAATCGATCATAACAAAGCGTATAAAGCAACGAAAAACTCCATCTAGAACATCCTTGTGCTTTAGTGGGCTGGTGGTTTGTTCTTGATTAAGCCAATGAGTCTAATCATCTAAGCTAATCCACCGATCTGATTTGTCTAGATGAACAATCTGAGATTTTTTTACGTCTTGAAACATTTTTCTTAACCTTTGTCGTTAACCAGGAGATGCCATTAATGCCTTTTGGACCAGCTTCACGCTTAGGGGTCAGCCTGTTTGATGAAACCCCTCCCATTGAGTGGGTGCCCGGTCGCTCACAGGAAGAAGTCGAAACAGTTATTCAGGCGGTGTATCGTCAGGTATTGGGCAACGCCTATGTAATGGAAAGTGAGCGGCTCACCGTGCCTGAATCGCAGTTCAAACGGGGTGCCCTGAGCGTCCGTGAGTTTGTTCGGGCAGTGGCTAAGTCTGATCTATACTGCTCCCGTTTCTTTACCAGTTGCGCTCGTTACCGGGCAATCGAGCTGAACTTCCGGCATTTGTTGGGTCGTCCTCCTCTCGATCTCGAAGAGATGCGGATGCACAGCACCATTCTTGATACCCAAGGCTTTGAAGCCGATATCGATTCTTATCTCGATAGTGATGAGTATCAAAATACATTTGGGGAAGACTTCGTTCCTTATATCCGGGGCTATAAAACCGAAGCTTGCACCAGCATGGTGCAGTTTACCCACACCTTCGAGTTGGTGCGGGGCGCTTCTAGTAGCAGCCTGAAGGGTGATCTGGCGGGCAAGAGTCCTAAGCTCAATGCCTTGGTGATTCAAGGCACTCCAACGGCAGTCATTTCGCCAGCCAGCCAAGGTGCTGCCTTCCGGACACCTGCGGTTGGATCTCGCACACGCCATGGGGTGGATGCCAGTTCGGGTGGTCAGGTTTATCGGATCGAGGTCACGGGCTATCGTGCCAAAACGTTCAATAACATTTCCAAGTTCCGGCGCTCCAACCAGGTGTTTTTGGTGTCCTACGATAAACTCTCCCAGGAGTATCAGCGGATTCACCAGCAGGGTGGCATCATCGCCAGCGTTATGGCTGTCTAGGTTCGCCTGTAAGGGTGGGTTAGGCTGAATTTATGGTTTTACCCTCTAAATACCTAGCAAAACCCACTCCTGCTCTAGACAGGTTTTAAGATCTGAAATTCGTTCAACACTTCCGCTGAATACTTTTCGTTAAATATCTTAGGAGATTGGTTTTAATGACATCCTCCACAATTTTGGAACTATGGCCCACCAGCGGCTTAGAGGAAACCCAGATCGTCATTCGAGCAGTTTATAAGCAGGTTCTGGGCAATCCCCATGTGATGGAGAGTGAACGGCTAGTGACCGCAGAGTCTCAGTTGTGCGATCGCTCCATCCCAGTGCGAGAATTCGTCCGTGCAGTGGCAAAGTCTGAGTTCTATCGCTCTCGCTATTTCGAGTCTTGCGCTCCCTACCGCTTTGTAGAACTCAACTTTCTGCATTTGCTGGGTCGCGCCCCTCAAGATCAGCGAGAAGTCTCTGAACATATCGTTCGCTGTGTGGCCGACGGGTACGATGCTGAAATCGATTCGTATATCGACAGCAGCGAATATCAATCCGCATTTGGTGAGAACCTGGTGCCCTACTATCGTGGCCGCATGAGTGCTGCAAATCTGAAGCAAGTGGGCTACAACCGCATGTTTGCGCTCGATCGTGGCCCATCCCAGATTGATAGTTCAGTCAAATCATCTCAATTGGTTTATGCCGTGGCTACCAACAGTGCCAACACTATTAAACCGTCCTCATCGACGGTGATTGGGTCTGGTACCGAGAAGCGGTTCAAGATTGTGGTGAGCGGCTCTAAATTTGACAGCCCCCGCCGAGTGAGTACCACAGAGTACCTCGTTTCAGCCAGCAAAATGACGCCTCAAATCCAGCGAATCAACCGCACATCTGGCAAGATCGTCAGCATTACTGAAGTCTAATCATTTTCCGTCGTGCAGGAGTGGGGTGGGCACTGCTCACCCCACTCTAGTCCCTCCTCTGGGCTTTCACGAATCCTTATACAGCACAAACCTAATATTTAGGAGGCCGTTATTATGGCACTTTGGATCGAAGCAGAAGCAGTTGAATTGCGTCCCAACCCGACTGAGGATGATTTGCAATCCGTGATCCGGGCTGTCTATCGACAGGTTTTGGGCAATGCGCATGTGATGGACAATCAGCGCCTCACCAGTGCAGAATCCCAGTTACGCAATGGTGATGTTACTGTCAAAGAGTTTGTTCGAGCAGTGGCTCAGTCCGATCTCTATCGGGCGCTATTTTTTGAAACATCTTCTCCCTATCGGTTTGTTGAATTAAATTTCAAGCATCTGCTTGGTCGTGCCCCGCAAGATCAATCTGAAATCTCAGAGCATGTACAAACCTATAACAGTCAAGGCTATGAAGCCGAAATTGATTCCTACATTTCTGGCGATGAGTATACTCTGAGTTTTGGCGAGCATGTTGTGCCTTGTGCGCGGGGAAATCGCACCCAAGCCGGGATTAAAAATGTTGGGTTCAACCGTACATTTGCACTAATGCGCGGGTTTGCTGCCAACGATGTTGGTAAATCGGCGAAGCTGATCAGTGACCTTGGCAGCAATTTACCTACCAAAATTGTTGCGCCAGCCAGTGGGTCTGGGGCATCCAGCAATACGGGCAAGCGCTTCCGTGTATCGGTTTCCAAAGCCAACTATGGGCCTCGTGTGACCCAAAGCGCTGCCACGTTTGAAGTGGGCTACAGCCAGCTATCACAGAAAATCCAAAACATTCAGAAGACGGGTGGCAAGATTCTCAGCATTACTGAGGTGGCTTAGACGAGAGCGCTTGATCGATCGGGGCACTAAAGCAGATTACAAGCTGAGCAGATCGGGTGAGGAGCTGTTTATTGCGCCCTCACCCGCCACTTTCAGTGCATCAGCCGTAGAGTTGGGGAGGTTTCTGACAGACGCCAAAACCAAGTGACGGAGCACAGAAAAACAATCACAACGGAAACCAAAACGTTGATGGATATTACGGAGTTTGTTGTGAATTCGATTGGACAGTGGCGATCGCAGCGCAGCGCTCATCATCTGGCATTCGGCCATTTTGAAGCCGTCCAGTCTGAGATTGATATCGTCTCTCTCTCGGTAGATGACATAGCCGTCATTGATTTGTGTAAAACCTACAGCATTGACCCTCAATCTATCGTCTCACCGTTCCGGATGAGTTGGGAGGGTCAATCGGATTGGGAAGATAGTCAGGTTGTTAAGGGAACTTGTGTTTTAGTACCTGTCCCCGATCCAAATCAGGCTAATCGGGGCAAGCTGTTACGCGATCAGGGCTATGCCGAAGAGATTGCAGCCGTAGGAGATTACACTATCACGGAGGACGGTACCTTCGTTTTAATTACGGCCTACGATCGCGCTGCTGCCGAAGAAAAGATCTGGTTTGTCAACCCCAATGTTCGCTGCCGAGTGTCGTTGATCAAAACTAGCGCCGGGACGGGAGTTGTAACGGCCTCGTTTTCGTCAGAAATTCGCCAAACCATTGAAAATTAATCGGGTTTTCGATCGTTTGAGTCAGCCCACTGTTTATGCTTTATTGGTCGCCAATCGATTTTGGTCATTCTTCATGTCACCGACTTCCTTGCACTCCCCTAACACGACATCCAATGATTTAATTACACTGGCTCGTTGGATGGCAGGAGACTTTAGTAATGCCAAACAGGCGTTTGAAAATTCTAAAGATTACGCTCATATTCATGTCTTTTTTCGGCCTTTACCGTTCGATTTTTTTTCGGGAATTGGACTCTATTCAGAACAGGTTTATGACTATGACCTGTGGAGTCCCTATCGGCAAGGAGTCCATCGTCTGATCGTTCAAGATAATCAGATTTATATCGAAAATTACAGTTTAAAACAACCGATGCTCTATGCCGGTTCAGCACGCAATTTGGCTATTCTCAACACGATTAAGCCAGAGGGCATTGAACGTCGATACCACTGTTCAATGATCTTTAAACGAGATGGCGATCGCTTTCAGGGCAGTGTTGAACCTGGAAACCGTTGCTTGATTGAAAAACATGGCTGTCAAACTTACCTCGATAGCTATGTTGAAATTACCGAAACAACCTGGGTAAGCCTAGATAAGGGGCTGGATGTCAACACCCACCAGCAACTTTGGGGTTCCACCTTTGGCCCACTGCGGTTTGAAAAACGGGAGAGTTTTGCCGATGAAGTCCCAAGTATTGACTGATTTTTCCTCAACCCGTCTAGAACCCATTGAACCGAAGATGCTCCCTCCAGAAGCGCAGAAAAAAATGCAATGCTGGATTCGTAGTCGTCATCTAGTGTGTACGGGTAATTTTTTTGTATTTGAAACCGTAGACTATAGTGCGGTTGACCGGTTTTGCGACTGCGTTGCGGCGCTGGGAGGAAGCATTATTTCGGTAGATTCAGTTGATAAAATCTGGATGGGCGATCATCGCCAAGTGATTTTATATCGGGCCAAGGCCAGTTTGCACACCCCCTGCCATACCTTAAAACAGTACTGGCTAAAATATGGTGGCTTTCGCTCCCGCTTTGATCCTCAAGATTAGATCCATCAGGATTAATCGGCGCGATCGCTCACACAAATTTCAAAACATGAAGCGTTGCCATACTTTTTTGCCGCATTTTCTATGGACATAACAATCATGAACCCCAGTATAATATCGGCGATCGCCTATGGCATCTTGGCCATTGTAGGTGGCACTCTAGGTTACATCCAAGCACAGAGTAAAATTTCCCTATTGGCTGGATGCGGTTGCGGCATTCTATTGCTGATCAGTGCCCTGTTGCAATTTCAGGGTCAGACGTGGGCGTTATTCGCTGCTATGGGTATCACAGTTATATTGCTACTAGCATTTATGATGCGTTGGATCAAAACCCGTAAATTTATGCCCGCCGGATTGATGTTAATTCTGGGTATTCCGTCGTTGGGTGTGATGATTAGCCAACTGCTGACGTAAGTCTTAGAATTGGTCAAATCTTGACCGGATTTGCTGAACAATCGGTCTGATTGAGACGGTAACCTCTGCTATGAACCGTTTCAATCAGATCTTCAGATGCGCCAGCCGCTTTCAGCTTTTGCCGCAAACCCCGAATATGAACCTTAACCGCATGTTCTTCAGGCGGCGACTCTAATGACCAAACATGTTCAATCATGACGCTGCGACTGAGAACGCGACGACCATTGCGTAATAGCAGCTCTAAAAGAGCATATTCTTTTGGCGTCAAATGAATCAGAGTCGTCCCATAGCCAACTTCATAGGTGCTCGGATTGAGGTGCAAATCACCCCATGCCAAAATTGGTAATGCCGTAGAGCTGCCTCGGCGCAACAGGGCGCGAATCCGGGCAAACAGCTTCTGTAAATCGACAGGTTTGACCACATAGTCATCGGCTCCCACATCTAGCCCTGTGACTTCATCGTTAATCGTGTCGCAGGCCGTGAGCATTAGAATCGGTAGGGTATACCCATGCGATCGCAATCGCTGGCAGAGGCTAATCCCATCCAAGTCTGGCAACATTACATCCAGCACCATCAAATCATAATCCAGCGTTTTGGCCTGATGCCACCCGGTTTCCCCATCGGTTGCAATATCAACCACGTACCACTGGTCGGTCAGAGCTTCTGCCAACGTTTCTGCAAGGCGCACGTCATCTTCAACCAGAAGAATCCTCATAGCACGGAGGTTGGGGGAGGGTGAAATGAAATGATTTAGAATGAGTCAACTCTATTGGTTAGCCCAATTTTTCACTTGATCAACTCAATTTTTCGAGGCTGCAAAGATACCTAATCTCCCCATCATCTTACGAGAGTTTGTCCCTCAAATTTCATTCCTGCTTGAATCAGAAACCCTGACATTTGACCCTCTAAGGTGACATCCTCCCCACCGCATAGGCGGATGGGGTATTCCGCGAAAGAAGATAAAGCTATCCAGATAACCATAATAAAACCTCAAGAATTGTTGCTCAGGTTCATTCTTTCCGTTTTCTTTACCGTTTCCTAACCAGTTTCCTTCCGTCCAGTGTGAGATTCTTAGGTCTAGAGGTGTTTGGGATGACACAACTCCTCTCATCGAAGGTGTTTTTTGCCTGGAGATAATCATCAATGCCTTTTGGATCAGCTTCACGCTTAGGGGTCAGCCTGTTTGATGAAACCCCTCCCATTGAGTGGGTTTTTGGGCAATCGCAGGAAGAAGTCGAAACGATCATTCAAGCCGTGTATCGTCAGGTGTTGGGCAATGCCTATGTGATGGAAAGTGAGCGGCTCACCGTGCCTGAATCTCAATTTAAGCGAGGTGAATTGAGCATCCGTGAGTTTGTCCGAGCTGTGGCGACGTCCGAGCTTTACCGCTCTCGCTTCTTTACCAGTTGCGCTCGTTATCGGGCAATTGAACTCAACTTCCGGCATTTGTTAGGTCGTCCTCCGCTTAACCTAGATGAAATGCGGATACACAGCACAATCCTTGATACTCAAGGCTTTGAAGCAGAAATCGATTCCTATATCGATAGCGATGAGTATCAAACCACCTTTGGAGAGGATTTTGTCCCCTATATCCGAGGCTACAAAACAGAAGCTTGCACCAGTATGGTACAATTTACCCACACCTTTGAGTTGGTAAGAGGGGCGTCTAGCAGCAGCCTCAAAGGCAATTTAGCCGGAAAATCCCCCAAGCTCAATGGCTTATTGATTAAAGGCACCCCTACTGCGGTCGTTGCACCCGGCAGTGCTGGCGCAACGTTCTGCAACCCCTTGGGCAGTGCCCGAACTCGTCTGGGCGCAGGAGCAGGGGACAACGGTAAAGTTTACCGAATTGAAGTAACGGGCTACCGTGCCAATACGGTCAGCAAGGTATCCCGTTTCCGCCGCAGCAACCAGGTGTACCTAGTGCCCTTCAATCAGTTGTCAGGCACCTATCAAAAGATTCACCGCGAGGGCGGGGTGATTGCTAGTATCACGTCGGTTTAATTCAATTTCATTGAACTAAATATTTAAATATTAGGAGAATTGGCATGGGTAGTATTGTGATTAATCCCAATCCAGTAGAGTTGTTGTCATCTGCGGCCTCGGATGATGTGCAATTGGTGATTCGGGCGGTTTACAAGCAGGTATTAGGGAATCCCCATGTGATGGAGAGTGAGCGGTTAGTGATCGCTGAGTCGCAATTGGGCGATCGCAGTCTCTCTGTTCGTGAGTTTGTTCGAGCCGTCGGCAAATCTGATTTTTATCGCTCTCGCTACTTTGAAACCTGTGCTCCCTATCGGTTTGTGGAGTTGAACTTCATGCATTTTCTGGGTCGTCCTCCCCAGTCTCAAGCAGAGCTTTCAGAGCACATCGTCCGCTGTGTCACAGCAGGCTACGAGGCCGAAATTGACTCCTACCTTGATAGTGACGAATATCAGGCGACGTTTGGCGAAAATTTCGTTCCCTATAGCCGCAGTACAACGCAGGTAGGACAAAGCCAGGTTACCTTTAATCGCATGTTTGCCCTTGATCGCGGGCCATCTCAAATTAGTAGCGCCGTGAAGTCGTCTCAGTTGGTTTATGCCGTTGCGACTAATAGCAGCAATCAGATCACACCCCCCAGCACCCATCTAGGGGGGTCTGGGGAAGCCAATAAAAAGATGTTCAAAATTTTGGTGCAGGGTTCCAAATTCGATCGGCCACGCCGAACCAGCACCACAACCTACTTGGTTTCGGGTGACAACATGACGCCCCAAATTCAACGGATCAACCGCACCTCTGGAAAAATTGTGAGTATCACTGAGGTAGTGTAAGTCTCTCGCCGAAGTAGCGGAGCCATGAGGATTCTGTGATTCAGCCAGATTTCCGGCGCGGTTCCTCTAGTCCTCCTACCCTACTTAGTGACCGGGTAGGAGACTGACAGGGTAGGAAGGCTGATTTCACAATCACATTTTTACAATCACCGTTTTAACCCCCATCCATGTCTTTACTACTGAGCACTCATACGTCTCAGATTGCTCCCGCTGTAATCTTGCCACCGATCGCGCAGAAAAAGGTGCAATCTTGGATTCGCAGTCGCCATGTCATCTGTTCAGGAAACTTTTTTATCTTTGAAACGGCGGATTACTCGGCTGTTGAACGGTTCAACGAATGCATTACGGCCTTAGGAGGAACCGTCATTGCAGTAGCCTCAATTGGCAAGATTTGGATGGGTGATCATCGCCAAGTCATTCTATATCGGGCTAAAGCCAGTTTGCACACTCCCCACCATAATCTCAAGCAATATTGGATTAAATACGGCAATTTTCGAACCAGATTTGATCAGCAAATTTAGCAGACGCGATACAGCACTTTGCGCTTAAATGTTTACATAAAGTCCAGTTATCTTTTAAGCGCCACGCTTTGCTTTGCGTTTAAAAAAATTAACCGTCCCTCATGTATTTGATAAAGTGCTATATAGATTTCAGGGTAGTAAAGGGTAGACAATTTCATTTCATGCAGCCATTCATTCACTATCGCCCCGAATCCCTAGATTCTATAAGCATTTGAGGAGAAATCATGAACACAATCCCTATGTTTGGCATCAGCGACTATGCAAACCGCTTGTTTAGCCTTGAGATACAATCCTGTGATACAGAAGCAGCAGTAAGGGAAAAAAATCATATCATCAAGGTTTCATTTTCATGCTTGGCGCAAACCATTCAGTCCATCCATCGATTGGGAGGCACGGTGATAAATGTAACGTTGTTATCCACAGTCTTTCCACTATCCTTTAACACAGGGGTGCAAGAGGCAAATCCAATCACATCTCAGCCTGCGGCTACAGAGTCGCAGACAACCACAGCTGCTAAGAACAATACCCGCAAATCGGCAACACTTCCGGTATCCCAAACAGGGAACCCATCTGAAAAACCTGAAAAAAGGGGGCGCGGAGGCAAACCAAGACCAAAAATTTAAAGCAAAGTTTTTATTACCCGTTAATTACTGACTAAATGATTGACTCTCATCGTTACAGTTTGTAATTAGCGATTGAGTAAAGGAGAGTGTTCGCATCGTGAATACATTTGTAAATCCTGTAATTAGTCCCGACGCCAAGTTGGGCGTTAGTTTATTTGACGAAACCGATCCGGTACGGCTGTGGCAAGAACATTCCGCCGCAGAAGTTGACATTGTGATTCGTGCCGTTTACCGACAGGTTCTCGGGAATGCCTATGTCATGGAAAGTGAGCGCTTGATTGTCTCAGAATCCCAACTTCAGCGGGGAGACATTGGCGTCCGAGAATTTGTCCGCCGCGTTGCCCAGTCAGATCTTTATCGGACTCGATTTTTCGAGAACTGCTCGCGGTTGCGCTCGATAGAACTCAACTTTAAACATTTACTGGGTCGTGCGCCTGAAAGCCAAGCAGAAATAGCTGAGCAGGGTCGGCAGCTTGAGCAAGGCGGGTTTGAGGCCGTGATTGATGCTTGTATCGATGGGGATGAGTATCAATCCGCGTTTGGGGAAGATACTGTGCCCTATTATCGGGGGTACAAAACTCAACCGGGAAAGAAGATAGTCGGGTTTACTCACATGTTTCAACTGTTGCGCGGTTCGGCTAGTAGCGACAAAGATCCGACTCATCAGAATCGCGCTCGGCTGAATGCATCCCTGATGACCAACCGCCCTAGCGCGATCGCCCCTGTCAGCGGCGCGCCGTCCCCGTGGCAACGCCCCGCTACAGTCACGGATTTCAATCAACTCTTAAGGCAGGTTTTGAGATTGCAGGGCGGCATCCCCGATGGGGCATTGACGCCATCGGTCACACCAACTGCAGCAGCAGCCCCAGAACGACAGCAGCAGTTCTATCAAGCCTATCAACCCTTTAAGGAGACGGATCCCGTTGAACTGTATCCCAATTTTTCAACTGGGGATGTGGATGTGGTGATTCGAGCCGTTTACCGCCAGGTGATGGGAAATGCCCACATCATGGACAGTGAACGGTTGACCCTGGCTGAATCGAAACTCAAGCAGGGTGACTTGAATGTACGCGAATTTGTCCGGCGATTGGCCAAGTCAGACTTGTATCGCTCCCGCTTTTTTGACAACTGCTACCGTTATCGGTCGATCGAACTGAACTATAAGCATCTGCTGGGGCGTGCCCCTGACAGCTTTGAAGAAATGCGCTACCACAGCACCATTCTGGATCAGAGTGGCTTTGAGTCAGATATTGATACATACCTAGATAGTGACGAGTATCAGACTGCCTTTGGTGAATCCATCGTGCCTTATTACCGGGGCTACCGGACTCAATCTGGGCAATCAATGCTGGAGTTTACCAATATGCTCCAATTACTGCGGAGTGCTTCTAGCAGCGATCAAAATTTAGCCACCAGAAACCAAGCTCAACTGACCCGAGCCATCATCCAGAATTCGCCCTATGGCAAGCTCAAGGTCAGGGATGTTGGCGAAATCCTGGCAGAGGTGTTCAAGCCCACCTATCTGGCGATCGCCCAGACTCAAGCCCGTTCTACGACGACTACCTACGCGGCTGAGTCCGCCTTACGTCAGACGCTACACGAGCAATCTCAGATGATTGACCGCTTGCAACAACAGCTGATCGATCTACGCCCCTCGGCGGCGATCGGAGCCTTTTACCTAAAAAGCGATTGGCAGCCTTTTGCTGTTGATGGCAGCGAAGAGGCATCTACCCCGTTGCAAGGGCAGATCGAAGCGCAGGTGAGTCAAATTGCCGCGTTGCAAAACCAAATTGCCGATACTCGACGCTATGCAGCAATTGGGGAAGCCCGGTTAAATAAATGGCGTAGCCGCGTTTTTAACGGGTAACGTCTGCCCACAATACTAGGGAAAAGCGGGTAACACTCGCTCCTCCCTGGTGGATTACAGCCAAGACAGTATCACACTCATGTAACTTAATTTACGTCTGGAGAAAATCTATGTCAATTCCTCTGCTAGACTACGCTCCCCTTTGCCAAAATCATCGAGTCGAGGGGTTTGAAGTTCCCGGTGATGAACAACCTCGGCTTTTCTCAACCGAGAATATACTTTCTGCCGCTGAGTTAGATCTGCTGATCATGGCAGCCTACCGTCAGATCTATAACGAGCAACAGATGCTGGCTCACCACCGTCAACGGTTCTTAGAATCTCAGTTGCGGGCAAGACAAATTACAGTCAAAGACTTCATTCAAGGCTTGGTACTGTCCGATTCTTTCCGGCGGCTGACCTATGAGAGCAACAATAACTATCGATTTGTCGAAATTTGCGTTCAGCGGGTGCTGGGTCGTCAAGTATATAGCGATCGCGAAAAGCTAGCCTGGTCTATTGTACTAGCCACCCAAGGGCTGCAAGGGTTTGTCGATGCGCTACTCAACAGCGATGAATATTCGAGCAATTTTGGCGACCACACCGTTCCCTATCAACGCCGCCGCATTTTGCCACAGCACAGCCAAGGAGACATCACCTTTGCCCACATGGCACGGTATGGCACCGACTATCGCAACAAGCTGCCCAAACCAAGCCGACACGGAGCTTGGATGACCAAGCAGAATGCAGAGGGCTTGTTTACACAAGACGAGCAGTTTGATTTCCAAACCTTTGTAGAACGAGCCAATTGGCCAGTCGTTGCAGCACTGATGTTATCCATTTCTGTCACTTTGATTGGGCTGTTGGCCGTGGCATCATCTAGTCAATAGGTCATAAAAGGGGACACATTTCCGAGGCGATCGGCTAATCTCTATGTCCATTTCTCTACTGAGCAGTTCTCACCTGATGGCAATCGGGAGTGGTTTAGGGATGCTATTCCTGGTTGCGATTTATGGGTATTTCAGGCAGGAAGTGGCTCGGCGCAGGCGGGCTGAAACGGAACTGCGACGGCAAACCGATCGCGAACGATTGGTGACTCAGATCGCTCAGCAGATTCGCCAATCTCTTGACCTAGATCAAGTGCTGGCAACTACAGTAGAGGAAGTTCAACTCTTCCTGCAAGCCGATCGCGTCCTGATCTATCGACTGTGGGACGATGGGACGGGCTGTGCCATTCATGAAACTGTTTTACCGCCATATCCAAGCGTTTTAGGTCAAACCTTTCCAGCAGAAGTCTTTCCCCAGCAGTACCATCAGGCATATTCGCTAGGTAAAACCCGCACCATTACGAACGTTGGACAGGCCGATGTGGAATCCTGTCTAGCGGATTTTGTCAGGCAGTTTGGCGTCCAGGCAAAATTGGTCGTGCCGATTATTCAGGCAGATCGCGACAGCCAGCAGAACGAGAATCATGCAGCAGGCTCCCCTGCCAGCTTGCCAACCCCTGCGCCGTCCCAGACTTATCTGTGGGGCTTATTGATTGCCCATCAGTGCCGCGCCCCCCGCCAATGGGACGAGGGGGAAGTGGAGCTGATGAAGCAACTGGCGACTCAGGTGGCGATCGCCATTCAACAATCCGAGTTGTATCACCAGCTCCAGCAGTTGAATAGCAAACTAGAGCAGCGAGTGCAGCAGCGGACGACCGAACTAGCAACCGCCAACCTGGCTTTGCGGGCAGAAATTACCGAACGGCAGCGCACCGAAATTGCTTTACGCCACACCAATGACACTCTGCAAGCGCTAATTACCGCTTCTCCCCGCGCCATCTTCATGTTAGATATTGACGGCAATGTCAAGATTTGGAACCCGGCGGCTGAGCGGATGTTTGGCTGGAGTGAAGCCGACGTGATTGACCGCCCCAGTCCGGTGCGGCTAGACGATCAGCTGGAGGATTGTACCACCCTGCAAAGCAGCGTCCTGCAAGGCAAAACCCATGCCAGGGTGGAACTGCGCCGGCATAGAAAAGATGGCACGCCGATCGACATCATTTTCTCCGCTGCGCCGCTGCCAGATCCAAATGGCCAGATTAACGGCATTGTGGCAGTAATTGCCGACATTACCGAACAAAAGCAGCGCGCCGAACAGCTGCGGCTGCTCCAATCTGTGGTGGTGAATACGAACGATGCTGTGATCATTACAGAAGCTGAACCGATTGATGCCCCTGGCCCGCGCATCCTTTACGTGAATGAAGCATTTACCCAGATCACGGGCTATCAGCCAGAAGAGGTGCTGGGTCAAACCCCGCGAATTTTGCAGGGTGCCAAAACCGATCAAGCGGAACTGCATAAAGTGCGAACCGCTTTGTCTTGCTGGCAACCTGTCACGGTCGAAGTGATTAACTATCGCAAAGATGGGTCTGAATTTTGGAATGAATTTAGTCTAGTTCCGGTTGCTGATAGCCAGGGGTGGTATACGCATTGGATTGCGGTGCAGCGAGATACGACCGGACGCAAGCGAGCTGAACAGGCGCTGCGTCAAAGTGAACAACGCTTTCGATCGCTGATCGAAAATGCGTTAGATATCATTATGATCCTTGATCCAGATGGCACGATTGGCTATGTTAGCCCCTCTGTTGAAAAGGTTTTGGGATTTGCTGCGATCGATCTGATCGGTAAAAATGTCCATGAGTTTATCTATCCAGATGATTGGACGACGACCTCCGATTTGTCTCAAGTCAAACAACATATTTTTTCACAGGTCACGCTAGACGATGTGCCAGAAACCACGATTCGCGATCGCCTCGCCAACCCAACCCAACATCCAGAATTGCAGCGTCCAATTGAGTTTCGCTATCGCCATCAAGATGGTTCCTGGCGCATCCTGGAAGCCATTAGTCAACCGTTCGTAGACAGTGCTGCCATCCTTCGTGTCATGGTCAATGCCCGCGATATTACCGAACGCAAGCGACTTGATGAAATTCGATTGGCCTTGGAGCGTGAGCAAGAACTTAGCGCCCTAAAAACTCGATTTTTCTCAATGGCCTCCCACGAATTTCGCACCCCTCTGAGTACGGCACTAGCTGCTGCTCAAGTGTTAGAAAACTCTCAGAATGAATGGAACAATACCGAAAAACGCTTGCGGAACTTGCATCGCATTCAAGATTCGGTCAGAAATATGGTGCAATTGCTCGATGATATTTTGACCATTAATCGTGCTGAAACGGGGAAACTTGCATTTAATCCAAAACCCTTAGACCTAGAGCGATATTGTCGCCACTTTGTGGAAGAAATGCAGCTCAGCGCTAGCCCTCAGCACGCTCTTACCTTCGCGCGTCAGGGCAGATCCATTCCTGTTTACGTAGATGAAAAGCTATTGCGCTCAATTTTGTCGAATTTGCTCTCAAATGCGATTAAATATTCCCCCCAGGGTGGAACCGTTTCCCTGGCGCTGACGTTTCAGCCAGATGCCGTCATCCTCAGGGTTCAAGATCAAGGAATTGGGATTTTACCAGAGGATCAAAAGCAATTGTTTGAACCCTTTCATCGCGGCAAGAATGTCCGAACAATTCCGGGCACGGGTTTAGGGCTGATGGTGGTCAAAAAATGTGTGGATTTACATCACGGCACCATCCACATTACCAGTGAGCTTGGCAGCGGCACTACCTGTATCGTCACGCTTCCCCCCGGTCAACTACCGGGCCAAGCCGCAGGCAAATAGCCCAGTTGCAGTGGACACTCCCCCGCCCGACAGCGCTATAGTGCAAGTATCTGTTGCGATTGCTATTATCTATTGCCGCCCTATTCAGGAGCTGCTGACAATCCTTGTCTATGACCCAGGAGGCTTTTCCTCTATACATTCAAATTGCCAATGAACTCCGGCAGAATATCACAGAAGCAGTGTACCGACTGGGTGATCAACTGCCGACTGAGGCGGAGTTAAGCCTCAGATTTGGAGTAAATCGCCATACGATTAGGCGGGCTATAGAGATTTTACGGATTGAGGGAGTGCTGAGGATCGATCGCGGACGCGGGACGTTTGTGGCAGCAGCACCGATTTCCTATCCGATTGGCAAGCGTGTCCGCTACAATGAGGCGCTGAAAGCTCAGGGGCTGAAGGTGAGCCACAAGCTGCTGGGTGTAATGGAAATTTTGGCCAATCAGTCGATTGCCAAACGGCTCGAAACGGAGATTGGCAGCCCGATTATTTTGCTAGAGCGGTTGAGTTGTGCGGACGATCATCCGATTAGCGTCGCCAGCAGCTATTTTGTCAGCGATCGCTTTCCCCATTTAGCAGAGCACTACCCGCAATACCAGTCCATTTCTAAGCTGCTGCAACAGGAGTATGGCTGTGACCACATTCGGCGCAGCACCCGGATCTCTGCCCGCACGGTGCAACCGAAAGACGCGCGATTGTTAGACCTGCCGTTAAATGCCCCAATTTTGTTGACCGCATCGATCAATGTCGATCAGCAGGGGCAGGTGATTGAGTATGGGATCACCCGATTTCGGGGCGATCGCATGGAACTGGTGTTTGAAGAGGCGCGGGGCGAATGAGCCTCCCGCCAAGAAAGCTTAACCTAAACTTTCTGCTGACTTAAGGTTGGCACCAGAGAATTGTGGACAGAGGGCCTAGAGGTCTAGACATCTAGGTTTGACCAAAATTGTGTCATTCTCTGGGTTCCTGATTCTTAGGTAGAGGAAATGGTATAGCAGATGATGCAAAGCCATCTAGGGCTGAATGCGGTGACTGTCACCGATTTAAGCAAGTCTTTTAAAGTTAAGTCGGCTGCAAGCGTTGACGTGTTGAAGCAGGTGAGCTTTACCGCTGCCAAGGGGGAGATGCTCGCGTTGGTGGGTGCATCTGGCTCTGGAAAATCTACACTATTGCGAAATATCAATGGTCTTCAACAAGCCGACAGCGGCAAGGTGGAGATTTTTGGGACGCCGATTCAAGCTGAAGGGACACTGCATTCTCATGTCAGAAAACTGCGGAGCCAGATGGGCTGCATTTTCCAGCAGTTTAATTTGGTGAATCGGCTCACGGTGCTTGAAAACGTGCTGATTGGTAACCTGTCCCATGTTTCGCTGACGCGATCGCTAGTGCGGCAGTTTAGCCGAGCCGAAAAAGAGAAAGCGCTGATGGCATTAGAGCGCGTCGGCATTTTGAATCAGGCGTACAAACGCGCCTCGGCCTTGTCGGGCGGTCAGCAGCAACGGGTGGCGATCGCCCGCTGTTTGATGCAGGGAGCCGAAATTATCTTAGCCGACGAGCCGATCGCTTCTCTCGATCCAGAATCGGCTCGCAAAATCATGGAACTGCTGGTTTACCTCAACCGGGAGTCTGGCATCACGGTGATTACCTCTCTGCATCAGGTGCAAATGGTGCAGCGCTACTTTGCCCGGGCGATCGCTCTTCAAGGGGGCGAAGTTCGATTTGACGGTAAAACAACCGATTTGACCGAGCATCAGCTAGGTCAAATCTACGGTTCAGCCGCTGAGGAATTGGTGCGCTCTGGACATGCAGAAGTTTTTGCCCATTAAAGGGTTGAGCTTTCTTACCCCACATTCACGCTCTGTTTAACTACGCTCTGTTTAACCACTCTCAGGAAGATTTACTATGTTGAAACGATTGGTAACCAAATCCACATCTGCATTGGTGAGCACTCTAATTCTGGCCAACCTGCTGGCCAGCTGCACAGCTCCTCAGGTGTCTCAAGAAACGGGTACAACGACCGCCGCTGGTGCCACAGCAGGCGAAGCTTGCGCACCTGAACTCGCCACCTTGGAATTTGGGATCATTTCCACTGAATCTCAAGATAACCAGAAGCCAAAGTGGGAACCGTTCATCGACGCGATGGAAGTTGCCCTGGGTCGTTCGGTAAACGCCTCCTACGCAACAGATTATGCCGGGGTGATTGAGGCCATGGGTGCCGGGAAGGTACAGATTGCTTGGTACGGGGGTAAATCCTACGTGACCGCAGCGGAAAATGCCGATGCGGAAGCTTTTGCTCAAACGATTGCGGCTGACGGGTCAGATGGATATTATGCCTACCTAATTACCAACAAAGAAAATCCCATCCTGGCTGACATTGATGTGGAAAAAGGCGATGGCGATCAGTATGTGCTCAAAAATGCCTCAAAACTGACCTTTGCCTTCAACGATCCAGAATCGACCTCAGGCTACCTTGTGCCCAGTTACTATATATTTGCTCAGGCAGGTGTCAACCCCAATGAAGCATTCGAGGAGCTAGTGTTTGCCGGGAGCCATGAAGCAACAGCTCAGGCGGTTGCCAATAACCAGGTAGATGTTGCCACCAACAATAGCGAATCGCTCAATGCCCTGAAGGAATCTGATGCCGCTGCTCTGGATAAGATTCAGGTAATCTGGACGTCCCCGGTGATTCCGTCTGACCCACTGGCTTACCGCAAAGATTTACCCGACTGCCTCAAAACCCAAATCAAGGACTTTTTCTATAACTACAAAGATGCTGCCATCTTGGGACCATTGGATTGGTCAAAGTTTGTCCCAGCGGACGACTCAAAGTGGAACACAATCCGCGAGTTGAACATCGGTAAAGAGATTCTAGAAGTGCAAAACGACAAGAACCTGGGTGATGCCGATAAGCAAAAGAAAGTTGAGGAACTGAAGCAGAAACTGGCAGCGCTGAAATAGTTAGCCAAGAACGTGAATTCAAATTGTAGAGACGCGATTAATCGCGTCTGTATACATGTTCCGCAGAGACGCGATTAATCGCGTCTCTGCGGATATTAGATTGCGATGTTAATGATTCCCTATTTCCACATTCCATGAAACCAGACGCTATTCTTACCTCATCCACTGCTGCTTCTACGCCGACCGTTCAAGACATGTTGGAGCGGGAAGCGAAACTGGTTACATCCAATCGCATCTTTTATCTGGTGGTGGCGATCGCCATCCTCATCTTTTCTGGAATCCAAAGCGACATCAGCTTGGTTGAACTGATCCAAGGGGGAGGTAATATGGCGGAATATACCAGCCGCTATTTCCCACCAGATTTTACCGACTGGCGTTCATATCTAGCAGACACAATCGAAACTATTTCTATGGGCATTTGGGGTACGCTGTTAGCGGCGATCGTCAGCGTTCCGCTAGCAATTTTGGCCTCTGATAATATCTGCCCGCAGTGGATTGTGTTCCCGGTGCGGCGCTTTTTGGATTCCTTGCGTGCCATTAACGAAGTTGTGTTTGCGTTAGTGTTTGTGGTGGCGGTGGGATTAGGTCCTTTCGCTGGAGTTTTAGCTCTGTTTGTGCACACGGCGGGAGTTCTCGGTAAGCTCTTTTCGGAGGCGATCGAAACGATTGAGCAAGGCCCTGTCGAAGGGATTCGCGCTACGGGAGCTAGCAAAATGCAGGAAATTATCTTTGGCATCATCCCTCAGGTTTTGCCCCTGTGGACATCATTCACGCTCTACCGATTTGAGTCAAATGTGCGATCGGCATCGGTACTTGGGATTGTAGGCGCAGGTGGAATTGGGATTTCGCTGTATCAAAGCTTCCGTTCGTTTAAGTATCCAAAAGTCTGTGCCATTTTGATCATTTTGATTGTATCGGTCGGCATCATTGACACCGTTTCCGCAAGGCTGCGCAAGAAATTAATTTAGGCACCCGTAGAGACGCCGATTAATCGCGCCTCTATGGGTGCCTGCGGTTTGCGGCATTGGCTAGTGTGGCACATTGCAAGGCATGTTCGAGTTGGCTAACGGCTTCTTGACCATATTGGGCGCGACCTTTGGTGACTAGGATATCGAGAATGCCGGTGAGTGAGTTTTGCATGGTTTAGCGGGTGGTGACTGGATAACGGTTGCAATCGGTGATGATGTTTTCCGACCAGATGTCACTGCGGATTCAGCCGATTGGGTTTGCGGTCAGAGGCCAGGATTGATGGCACGTCCACGCATGGTCAAGATGTCGCTGATACAGCCGCAGTTCCCAGTCCACGGCTGCGGCTAGGTTGATCTGCACTTGGGCTAGCTGCATCAGAGTTTGGCCGTGCTCTGGCAGAAAAGCGTAGGCAAGGCTGAGGTGCAGCCAGCTTTTGAGCCGTAGCGGTTCTGGGCGCGTGGGAGAACTGGCACGTTGGGTGATTTGGGACATCAGCTGGTGGAGCCAGTCGGACTGAAGCTCTAGGCCATGCCACTCGGGGCGAAAGGTCATGCTGCTGATTGTGATCAGCGGGTGTGGCGCGACGGCGAGCCGCGCGGTTAAGGATTGGGCGATCGCATCCACGTACACCCCCACGGCGCTCGGCTGATCTCGAAAAAATCCGGTGAGTGAACAGTGCGGCATGTAGCTGTGGGCGGCATTGCGACCACAGGCGTTGAGGCTGGCAGCAAAGTAGCAATCTAACTGAGTCGCCAGTTCCCCCACGGGGCAGGCGTAAATGATCAATTGTTCAGCCGTAACCTGCTCAGCCGTAACCTGCTCAGCCATAACCTGCTCAGCCATAGTGAGCAACCGCTTGACCTTTGATATAAACCGTGGCGATCGCCGAGGGCAGCGATCGCCCAGGCGGCACCAACAGAAAATCGGCATCCAGCCCCGGTGCGATCGCCCCCTTAGCATCGCCAATCCCGGCGGCTTTTGCTGGGGAGGTGGAGACGATGTTCCAAGCCGCTTCAAAGGGCATCAGTCCCAATTCGGCCAGCTTAAATGGCGCATGGAACAGCGATGGGTAATGGTAGTCGGAGCATAAGCAATCCAACACTCCGGCTTCAGCCGCTGCCGCCACGCTCATATATCCGACATGAGAACCACCCCGCACCAGGTTGGGCGCACCCATTAAGACCGCTGCGCCATAGTTGCGAGATTGGGCAGCTAGCGCAATTGAGGCCGGGAATTCGGCGATCGCCACTCCTCGCCGCTGACTGGTCGCCACATCTGCCGCAGATTCATCGTCATGGGAGGCGACCGGAACCCCAACTTTGTGCGCGGTTTCCACCAATTGCTCAAGCTGCTGAAGGCCGTCTGCCTGACGTTCCATGGCGGCAGCAATGATGGCGAGAACTTCGGGTTCAGAGCGTTTAATGCGCTGCATGATGCCTTTGACATAGCGGGCTAGGTTACTCGCATCAATCGTGTCGGGTAAGTGATTATTCAGCGATAGCAAATGAATGTTGCCCGTCTCTAGCCACTGTGCTAGCTCGTCATAGCAATCCGTATTAGCTTGTTCATGGCGCACATGAATGCGGCTATTCACCTGCAATCTTGTCTGTTGATTCAGCACAATGGCCATGAGCTGTCGCAGTGTATCGCGGCTGCGCAAACCGGGTTCAAAGGAATCGGTAATCGAGTAAAAGAAGGTGGTAATTCCGGCGGCCAGCAGGGTGCGATCGTTTTCGGCGATCGCCATTTCTAGCGGAAAATTCACCCCCGGTCGTGGGCAAATCATCCGTTCAAAGGCATCGCCGTGGATATCGACCATCCCCGGCAGCATCCAAAGTCCAGTAGCATCAATTGCCACGTAGCCGCTGGGCTTTACCGCTTGATCGATACTGACAAACTGGCCATCGGCAATCAGCACCGTGGCCTCTTGCACCCAACCCGCTGGGGTTAAAACGGTTGCTCCTTGAATGGCTAGTTTTTGATCCGTTGATGGTTTCATCGGCAATCTCAGCTATTTATCACAACTTCTCCTCATCGGGTCTAAGCCAGCCGTTGCCCCGCCCGAATCACAGCGGTGAGGCGCGGCACCATGCCGTCATCGTGCACCGTAATCAAATCAGCCCGTTTGCCGATGGTCAAACTACCGCGATCGCCTGCCAGCCCGATCGCCTGAGCCGGATTGAGCGTAAACATTTTTGCCGCTTCATGCAGCGGCTTTTCGGTATAGCGAACGATCAAAAACATCGCTTGCAGTAAACTTTGCGGCACATAGTCCGATGAAAAGATATCGACTAAATCATGCTCCAACAATTCCAGCGCCGACACATTGCCAGAATGAGATCCACCCAGCACCAAGTTGGGTGCGCCCATCAAGACATGCAGTCCGTGTTGATGGGAGGCTTTCGCGGCATCGAGTGTGGTGGGAAATTCGGCGATCGCGGCTCCATCCTCAACCGCTGCCTGCACATGGGCGATCGTGGCATCATCGTGACTGGCTAGGGTAATGCCTCTAGGCCGCATCAGATTGACCAATCCCTGACGATTGCGCTGCCCGTGCTGCTGCTGGGCATCTAGCCGATCTTGAATAAACTGATCGATTTTGTCTCTAGAAATTCCATGTTTGCCCATGTAGTATTCGCGGTATTTTTCGACCTGGGCAAACTGCCGTTGACCGGGCGTATGATCCATCAGCGACACCAGCGCCAGCAGCGGATGATCGACAAACTGGGCCACCACCTCACACACATGCTCATATACCAGTTCACAGCGCAGATGCAGCCGATGATCTGCGGCAAAACGCTGATTGTTCTGGCCGTGGGTAATGGCTTCAATCATCGGAGCAAATTGGGTTAATCGCATGGAGGTGGGGGTAATATCTCCCACGGCGATCGCATCACAAACGGTGGTGACTCCAGCGCTAATTAATTCGCGATCGTGGTACATAATCGCGGCATCGAGCGGCCACCGGACTTTGGGGCGGGGAGAAATACACTGCTCTAAATTATCGGTATGCAGCTCAATCAGCCCCGGCAGCAGATAATCGCCCTGCCCATTTTGTCCCTGAGCCACCGTTCCTGGCTGGATCTCAGCAATCATCCCATCTCGAACGACCAATGTGCCTACGAGGTCTTGCTCAGGCAATTGAAGGCGATAGTTGGTGTAAATTTGCTCGCTCATGTTAGAAAAATACGCTGGGAAATTATGCGGGTCAATCATTCACTGATTTTGATTGCCAAAGGTTAAATTTCGATTACAAACGCGATCGCGCACTTCATCATCATGAAAAATTCCAACCATGGCGCAACCTTCGGCTTTGCGTGCTTCAATTAGCTGCACCACCAGCTCGCGGTTGGCGGTATCGAGCGCCGAGGTGGGTTCATCTAGCAGCAGAATCGGATAGTTGAGCGAGAAGGCGCGGGCAATGTTGACGCGCTGCTTTTCACCACCCGAAAAAGAGGTTGGAGAGAGTTGCCACAACCGTTCTGGCAGGTTCAATTGGCTCAATAGTGCTTTTACCTTGGCGTAGGCAATATCTGTAGCCACACCCAGTTCAATCAACGGCTCAGCCGCCACAGCCAGCGTAGACACGCGGGGAATGACGCGCAAAAACTGACTGACATAGCCGATGGTTTTTTGCCGCAGCTCGATGAGCTCGTGGGGTTGCAGCTGGGGCAGGTCAACCCAAGTCTTGTCGTGCCGAATCCAGATAGACCCGCGATCGATCCGGTAGTTGCCGTAGAGCGATCGCATAAACGTTGACTTCCCTGAACCAGACGTACCCGTCAAGGCCACACATTCACCTGCTTTTACCCGCAAAGACACACCTTGGAGCACAGGTAGACAAACGCCACCTTGATGGTGGATAACAAAACTCTTGTATAGATTTTCAGCGTTTAAGACCACCCCGTCAGACAGTAGATCGTCAGACGGCTGGATCGGTTGAATGCTTGAGCGCGAATTGTGAGCTGATGCAGATAGAGTCATGAATTGAATAGAGACGTTAGGGCATGAGCGTGGAATTAACGAGCTGCTGCGTATGGGGATGCTGTGGATCATCCAATACCTGATCGGTTAGCCCAGATTCAACAATATTGCCGTTTTGCATCACAATCAGGCGATGTGCCAACAGCCGCACCACGCCAATATCGTGGGTGACTAAAATAACGCTGAGGTTAAACGTCCGCACTAGCGATCGGATTAAATCTAACAGTCGTGCCTGCACCGAAACATCTAATCCCCCGGTGGGTTCATCCATCAAAATGAGGCGAGGCTGCGTTACCAAAACACGAGCCAACTGCAACCGTTGCTGCATGCCTCCAGAGAAGGTGCTGGGCAAATCATCCATCCGATCGGTGGGGATTTCGACCTGGCTCAACCAATGGGCGGCGGCAGTGCGAATATTGCCATAGTGCCGTGCGCCAACGTTCATTAGCCGTTCGGCAATGTTGGCTCCGGCAGTGACATACATCCGCAATCCATCTCTAGGATTTTGGTGGACAAATCCCCACTCCGTGCGCATCAACAGTCGCCGATCGCCTGCCGCTATCTGGTTCAGTTCCAGCACGGTTCCACTGCTGCCACTGTAGGTCAAGCGTCCTTGATCAATCGCTAGATTCCCGGCGATCGCATGCAGCAAGCGCACCACGCGCAGCGCCGCGGCGTCTGGCTCGGCGAGTTCGCGCACGGCGGCGAGCAGGCGCGGCACCGCGCGCTCGAAGCGCTCGCGCGCGCGCGTGTCGAGTCGGCGCACGCTCAAAC
>ENA-ORBV01004938-ORBV01004938.1-microbial-mat-metagenome-genome-assembly--contig:-NODE-4938-length-25020-cov-5.619132_pt1 | contig 25020 bp, 23 predicted proteins | sample MGYA00237777_ERZ505514 | MGnify/ENA primary metagenome ERZ505514 (study PRJEB26160, sample SAMN06269048) | microbial mat metagenome | isolation source: Oligotrophic lake microbial mat | place... | reverse complement strand
TACACCTCTCTATTCGTCGGCAGCGTCAGATGTGTATAAGAGACAGGAATAGATGGATTATAATCGAAGTCATTCGGAGAAAGTTCAAAGCGTTCGACAAGGTTCATTTGGCCAGTTCAACGAATTATGAAGCACGATCTCTGTAAAAAGGCTCGATGTATATAATTCTCGCTACTGTAAGATCGATCAAGGCTATTGACAATGGGTCAATGGCCATCAAAGTTCAATGGGGAATATTAAGTCTTTTCCTTTTTGTCTGTAAAAGAACAACGCTTGCGAGGTGTGAACAAAAAGCGAGAATGCGAGATACTGATATAAAGGTCATCAAGCTGTAAGAGAATAACGTGGCAATGGCGAACCAGAAACGAGAATACTAACGAAACCCTGTACCACTCGATCTCTCAGCATTTATTGGTCGCCGCCACCATAGGGTTCACGCGTGTTCTTGTTTAGTTCCAGTGCTATCCCTAGCTAGCTACTAGCTACAGTAGTAGCTACTTCAAGTAGCTAGTTGCGAGAGTAAGTACGCCTTTTGGCTTTGAATTCAAGCTTAATAAAGACTGACGCATCGCTTGGAGAGTCTCTATTTTAGTAATTTTAGTAGGGCGTCTGGTTTCGAAAAAATAGACTTAAGACTTGTTTCTCCCAATGCCGGTACAAATTACGCCGGGCATTAATTCGAAAAGGCCGGAAGTTAACAAAATGTGGAATTAGAGATCTATCGCGTCGATCTCGGGGGTCTCAAATATCTGCCGCCTGTAGAATAACGAGATGCAACTGCACCTAACCCGCTCTGCCCTGCCAAACTTGGGCTGCCCTGTCTCACTGTCTGGCTTTTTTTCTCTCTTTCGAGGCAACATTGTAAAAGCGGCAGTAAGAAGGGCACGTGCCCCAAGTTTGTGTTCGTAATTTCGAGATTCTCTCATTTTCATATTTTAATGGAACTTTCACTGTTACTACTCGCCTTGATTGAAGACATAAAGCAAGATGGATATCCCATTGACGATTTACATTCCAACCAAAACCACTAGCAACTCCAACAGCCGTCCCGACGAACAAGAGGATTGGATGGCGCCTCCTTCGTTTGAACGTTGGTCCTCCGATTGCTCGAATCCATCCTCCCGAGGATGTGCTGCGAACCCTCCTACTCGGCCGCAAAGAAACATGGACAACAAAAGTCTTGGGGATCTCATCGGAGATGATGATGACGATGATGATGCACCATGCAACTGCCTCAAAGATAAGTCGTCTTCCACATTGGATACTGCTCCCAGGAAGCCACAACGTTGCTGTGAAAGCTCCCCGGATCTGTGCACTGGTGAACATCAAGGACTGTCACTTCAGAACGCGTTTTGTTTGAGTCGAGGAATTCCCCTAAAAACTGTTACTCCTACGTGGTCCATGCATACAACGAATACCAAGTGAAGACAAAGGTTTGTTGTACTTGTTCACCGAATGGAGAACGAGTCAGCAAGCTTTGCACCAGTCTCCATGACCCGTCTTCAAAATTTCATGACGTTGGCTTACACACAAGTCGCAATGCATCTGCATCCGTTTGTCGGTGGAGGTGTCGTCTTCCTATGGCCACAAGCAAGAGAGCGGCCACAGCCTGCTTGTTGATTCCAATGTGGCCAATGATTCAAGGACATGAGAGCACAATTCCCTTATTGCCCCCACGCACAAGGCTACAATAGCTATCTAGCAAATAGCTGCTTCCTGTAGGAAGCACTACTGTAATTGAATAATATAGTAGGTTTTGACAAAGTTCCACCTCGATGCCCTGTCCTTGTAGTCATCTATCCCCTGGGGGAACTTACTTAGTGCAACTGACATGACGAAATCATGAATCATTCTGCTTGCCTGCCTATTCATAACACTAGCTGGCGGCTAGGTACAGTACTAGTAGGTGGAAAAATCTTGACCACGTTGTTTGTGTAGCCTGCGCAGTCTTGAATTCTAAAGCATGACTTTAGCATGCCTTTCTAGCTAGTAGTATCCAGTATTGATGCTAAATGTACTTGCCAATGGCGGCAGGCTCTTGAGAGCTACCTAGCTTGTAGCTCAGTCCTTCTACTTTTACTAGTAGTAGAGCAACTTCTCCATGAGGATTGCGCGTGATGTCGTGTGTGCGGCTCCCTGGACTGTCTCAGTACTTACGATGTCCAGGGAGAAGGAACTATTCTACTTCAAAGTACTAACGTCATTGATAGTGAATTTTCCCTCATTCAGGCAGTTGTCTCAAAGAATGCAAATCTTCCTTTTGAACAAGGGAAGAAGCCGTTACTGCAACACTAGCGAGTAGATTCGCTACTACAAGTAGTACTCCGGTAGGTAGAAAAATTGATCCACAGTACTAGTTAGTACTTACAAGACTCCATTGGGATCGAGTTTGTTACCTTCCCTGTAGTTCCCTTAATAAAGCAGCTGTCTCGAAGAATGCCATTCTGTCTATTCTAATGAGTGCACAGAAATCGTTCGATGAAATAGAAACAGGACTGGTTCATGATATTCATATTTAACAGTGGTTGACGACAAAGAATGCCAAACCTTTCTTTTACTTTGAAAATTTCGCACTCCAAGGAATTCATACTTACCTTTGTTAAAAATGTGTTTGATGCAAAGAAGGCGACGAACTCGTCAAGGTCATAGATATTAAGTAGATATCACAGATCGGAGTAGTTGCTGCAATGGTTGCCGATGGAAAAGAGCCTTTTGTATTTGCTTTTGTACAGTACTGTCTATAGAACGGTAATTAGGATGATTCCCGGAAGTCTGAAGCAACCCGAACTGCTGTCAATTGTTAAATCGAGGTATTGCAGTTACCTGCCCTGCTGTTCAAGGAACCGTTCCTCCATTCTTCGTATCTTTTAGTGTTTCGATTGATAATAAAACTGTTACTGGTGTTCGGTTGTTCTACAACTACTTCTCCGACATTTCTTTCGTTGTTAATCTTCGTCTCATTATTTTGTGTCCGAGCCAATTACATCCAATGTTACATCCCACAAAGCCTCTTATCTTTCGTACTCTCTCCAAAGCAACCATGACCAACTCCAATGGCATCCCATCTATTATCTACATTCCTTCTATAACGAAGACTTCACAACAACCAAAGAATGCCGATCCCTCAAGACAATCTTCCTCGTCCAAGGCCAATCAAAAGCAACAAATGCAACCGCATCACCCAGTGATGACCAATTATGTTTGGAACTCACGTTCCTTCTCGCCCGTCAAGACTAACGAACGAAGATGGAATTCCAACTTGACTCGGGGATCATCAGTGGTGGCACCTATCATGCCTCATCGCTGCCTCTCTCAAAATACCTTGTCCTCTCAAAGTACCTAAGCGGGGCAACAGCAGCAACACGAGCCGCTGCAACAGACGGAACGGCAAGGTCCAGCTTAATACCCAAGACGCTGCTACAGTTTTACATATCTTATCACGCACGCTACAGTGCCGATACCAACGAGCCAATCAATCGATCGGTCGGACACTCGGACTGGAAGACCCAGCACAACGAAACTTCCTTCTGTACATTTTACCCTACATACATACATACATCGCTACAGCACAAGGCAATATATCTATCATTTTTGATTATATCCATTCCAAGGAATGGTTAATCCATATGTAAACTATCCATTATTTCAACACTTCATTTCTGTGTCTAGGATTTCGGCTACTACAACTACCACAACTAGTAGTAACAATAGCAAGTGATGCCCTTTCGATAACATATTGCTTGCCAGCCTAATTAAGCAGTCAGCCTATATTCTAACAAACTTGTGAGATAAAGCTAGTAGCGAGTAGTGGCTAGCTATCTACTACTGTACAGAGAGCAGCTATTGCAGCAGATGCAACAATTGACAAAGAGATCTATCTTTATGGCAAACCCGATTTTTCAGTTCCGTAACGACTGAACTTCAAGACTCACACTGACTCGAAAGGTTGGAAGCAGGTGGTTTTCCCGGAAGGAAGTTCGCTTCCTCTCTTTTTCTGAAAGAAAAAAAGTCTTCCGCAAATTTATCGTGCAAGTTTTGCTGGATAGACCGATACACGGCACCAAGCAGAGTATCTCTATCCGTTGGACGACCCAAATAATGATGTGAGTGCACTCCACTCACAGAAGAAACTCTCAAGTTCTGTTAGCGACAAAAAGTATCAACATACACGCTTATGCATAATAACTCGCGTGTCATTCCGTATGCTACTCCGCCTGTGTCATTCGTGTGGCGGCAACAACAATTCAGCAGATTTCAGCAACGTGTATCATAGATCATGGACAAAAGATACCTCGTCAAAAAAGGCACGATTGAAGGTATATGCCGAATAATCACAAAAACTGCACCAGCACACTACTAGTCTACTAGTAGCTAGCTGCTCCAACAAGCAAGACTACCTACTAATACTACCTACTAGCTAGAGTACTTGAAAGTAGCTTGAATCTCCGTCAAATTTGATACGTATACTCACATTTTATCTCCCTCAAATTCTCAAGTAAATCAAAGCAGTCATCTGTATTATCCCTGATTTTCAAAAGAAAGAACAACTATAGAAAACTACAAAACACAAGTCGAAAAACATAAAGTCAAAAGCAAACCAATAACACATTCCAACCCAAAACTTTTGAATTAAAAATGACAATTTCTTTGAAAAACGAAGCCCTTGTGGACACCTTTTTGGGCCGTCGCAAACAAGTCGTGGCCATTGTCGATCCCTACTCGACGGGATGTTTGGTGGCGCAAGAAATTTCCAAACGCGGATACTTGTTGTTGTGCGTGTACTCGGAGGCACTCACGGAAGTTATGAAGGGACATGTGGTACGCAATGGATGATGATGATGAAGATAGTGTTCTTCCATGTGTATATTCAGATATTTGTCTCACAACATACCTCCCTTCCTTAGCCTCTCTCGGTTGGTACCATGAATTATTATGCCGTGATTGATCAAGATGTGGGCATGTCCGTGAGAGAAGTCGCCAATGAGATTCAAGAGGCTTGTGGAAAGTACGAATTGGTGTCGGTGATTGCCGGTGGCGATCGTGGTGTGGATTTTGCCGATGCCCTGAGTGAGACACTTGGCTTGTTGACCAATGGCACGTATATCCCCAATCGTCGCGATAAAAAGGTTCAACAAGAATTGGCCAAGGCGGCTGGATTGCGCAGTGTCAGGCAAGCCGGTGGTACTCACTTTGAAGATGTCGAACAATTCTTGAGGACGGAATCCTATCCTGTCGTCTTAAAACCCATTGAATCGTCGGGCAGTGATGGAGTCAAATTGTGTTATACCTTTCAAGAAGCCAAGGACCATTTTGAACTCATCATGGCAAGTCCCATGGTCGATGGGGGGCCCAATACTGGAGTCTTGGCGCAAGAGTTCTTGAGGGGTAAAGAATATATTGTCGATCATGTCTCCCGAAATGGCATTCATAAGGTATGTCATATTTTGTACGTGGAATGGTACGAATGCTCCTTCCAAACCTCATTTCTTGCTCCTCTTTTCTGTATAGTGCATGATGGTTTGGGTTTATGACAAACGACCGGCCAATGGCGCCAGTTTTTGTTATTTTGGCTGTGTCCCTATTGATTCCGAGAGTCATGAAGCCAAGGTACTCATTCCCTACTGCCGCTCTATCCTCGACTCGATTGGAGTCAAACACGGCGCCAGTCATACCGAGATTATCATTACTCCCGATGGTCCCTGCCTCGTAGAAGTCAATTGCCGTGCCAATGGTGGAGACGGGATTTGGCGTCCCCTCTGTCGGGCCCTTACAGGTGGATACACCCAAGTGGAAGCATGTGCAGATGCTTATTTGGATGAAGAGGCCTTCGCCAAGTACCCCGATAAACCACCGAGTCCCTTCAAGGCGGCAGGACAAGAAATTGAATTAGTCTCGTATGCTCGTGGTACTGTTCGATCCACACCGGGATATGAAATGATTTCCCAGTTGCCATCCTTTGTCCACTTGGAATCGGCCATTAAAAAGGGAAGTCAAGTCGATTATACCATTGATTTGGATACGTGCGTCGGTACCGTCTGTCTGATGCATCCCGATGCCAAGGTGGTGGAACGGGATGTCGAATTTATCCGGTACATGGAAGTCATTAATGGTATTTTCCAATTTGAGCCGGTATTGGAGAATTTGAAACGACCTCGTGCCGAAGCCGTGGTCCAAAAGTCCGTCTCAATCAAACCGCCCCATCGACGTGTCTTTTCCACGAGCGACTCACCTAATGGTACCGGTCGTTTGATTCGCAAAGTCTCGCAGACACGAAATTTGGCGAGGAGCCTTCCCTTTCAATTTGTCAACCTGCCCGAGGAACTGGTCGTGATTATCAATCCCTATTCGACCGGAAGTTGCATTGCGCACGAGTTTATGCAACGTGGCTTTGCCGTAATGGCATTGTGGACCTCGGGATTCCCAGACGCAATGCGCAAATACATTCCCATGACGGTGAGCATCAACGGCAAATTGGAATACGTGAGTCAAGTGACCGAGGAAAAGACACTGGAGGAGACTCTTGCGGCATTGGAAAAAGAAGCGGGAGATCTCAAGATTATCTCCATCTTGGCCGGTGATGAATCGGGTGTGGATTTGGCCGATGCCTTGACTGAGAAATTGGATCTGCCGGCAACCAATGGAACGGCGGTGGCCAAGCGAGACAAGAAGTTACAGCAAGAGATTTTAGAACAGGTGGGTTTGAGTTCTATGAGACAGGCAGGAGGATCAGACTTTTCTGAGATTTCCTTCTTTCTCAAGAAAGAGGCATACCCCATAGTCCTCAAGCCCAACAAGACAGCTCCTGGTTCGGATGGAGGTGTCAAGCTATGTCATAAGTTTGAAGATGCCAAGGAACACTTTCAGTTCCTCATGTCGAGCCAAACCGTAGCCAATGCTGCCGAAGTTCCCGCAGTTTTGGCGCAAGAATTTCTTCGTGGCAAGGAATATGTAGTGGACCACGTGTCGCGTGACGGACTTCATAAGACCATGATGATTTGGTACAACGACAAACGCCCGGCCAACGGAGCCAACAATTCCGTATACTTTGGAGCTGTTCCGGTGGATCCCAAATCACGCGAAGCACGCATTTTGATCCCTTACGTACGAATGGCGCTATCAGCCATGGGAGTAATGTATGGTCCTAGCAGTACCGAAGTGATTCTGGCCGCGGACGGTCCCTGCCTCGTCAAGATGAGCTGCGCTGCACACAAGGGCGATGGAACATGGGTCCCCATCTGCCGTGCTCTTACCGGAGGATATTCCCAAGTCGATGCCACGGTCGAGGCCTATTTGGACGATGAGAAGTCGGCGTTTTCCAAGATTCCGAACATTCCCCCAAGCCCCTTTAAAGCTTCGGGTATGGAAGTTTTGCTGGTGTCGTTTTCTCGTGGTGTGGTCAAGGCAACTCCAGGTTTTGACATCATTCAACAATTGCCGTCTTTTGTATCCATGGAAACCGGTGTTGCGGTTGGCTCCACGGTGGAATACACGACCGACTTGTTTACCGGTGTTGGAAGCGTCATGCTCATGCACTTTGACAGTGAAGTCCTCAAGCATGATGTGGAACAAATTCGTGAAATGGAGACAAACAACACCTTGTTTGACTATGACCCCACAGAAATTACAACCTATCTCAGGTCCGACGCACCTTGTCGATCCTTTGATGATTCTGATCCTTTGATCATTACTGCCGATCGTCCCGATTTGTACTAAAGAAATAAAAACGAAATCTTGGTCCATGGGACCACAACCGCACTGGCAGCGCCGTGCAACGCCGTGGCGTTGTTACCTGTGATGGAGGGATGGAGCAAGAGGCCCTGACCTGTCTTCAAATTATTTGCTTGAAAAACAAAAACAAAAAAAAATACGAATCAATCAATCAATCTTGTGCTGTGATATTGGATATCACTTGTGGCCACAAAAAAGAAACATCAACCTCAATAGGGCGCGCCATATTACTGGCTTAACACTCATAACATAAAAAAGTTTTGTCGACTTCTACTACAGTGCGCAAGATTATGGCCAATGAATTGGAACCTTCACGTGATAGAGGCTTCACTAGCTGGTGTAGTAGTTAGTGAGGAACAGTAGGACGAGATAATACATGTGTTTGCTTGAATAAAAATTAATGAATCTGTTTGGATTCTTTTCACTGCATTGCTACTGTCAGCTCACCAAGTAGTGTACTGTCTAGCTAGCGGCATTCGAATGCGCAAAAGGACGCCAAAGGTACGTGCAGTGAGGTGCGGTCAAACTTCTTCCTAGGAGGGAGGGATAAGTCCAGGTGATTGGCTCAGCAAATAGTACATGGCATTCAATCCACGAAGTCCACGATTGTTGCTAACGCCGCGAGTTCTCGAGTAATCGGATGCTTTGATGATGGCGTTTATAAAGCCGGGGTTGGTAGTGGCCGTGACATCACGTGCACCCACCGAATTGAGTTCCAGATAGTAATCCAACCGAGCGGGGTGTCGAAGCCCCTGGCACGAGCCCACAGATTTCAAAGTGGTGTTGTCTTTCAATGCTTCTTCCCATGAATTAAGATCGTATTCGCTCTCGCCGAATATGTTGCCAAATTCAATCCGCTCCAGGGTGCGGTTGGTTTGAAAGGCCAGTGCGAAAGCCCAACTAGCACTGGACCAAATATACCTCCGCCCATGGGACAAGGTAAGAACACGGAGTTTCGTGTTGCCGTATATGCCCATAGCGATATCAATCAATTCAAAAGAATCAAATTCAACTGAATGTGGAGTAATATCTAGTTCTTCCAGAGTATTGTTGCGGGCCAACATGGGGAACCAAGACCCCATTTTTACGCCTGGATTGCCACTCATGACCAAACGTTTGATGCTTGTGTTGCTTCCCACATGGTTACAAACTGCCATTATTTCTTGCAGTGATAGATTGCAATTGCTTAGATCCACGTCAATAATAGAGTCCGGCAAGTGTTGCAAACACTGCAAGAAGACGCCGCCGAGCGTAATGTCGCGGTTGCCTTCTAAATGCAATTTCCAAATTTTGGGGGAGGAGCCGCCCTTCATTTTGGAGAGTGACGAAAGCAAAGCTGGAACTCCCTCCAAACGGCGACATTTGCGAGGGCGGTATTCACGGTGATCAGAATGGTTGTGGGCCAAGGAAAAGAGACAACGTGCAAGCTCCAGAAAGTCCGTAGCTGTCATTTCTTTGTACGCGAGATTCAAAATTCCGGTCTCGTGAACCGTCTCAACTTCGTTGCTGAAATCCATCGTCGTCCTTTCCATCTTTGGGCCTGCTCGATCCTACTATCTACTTGCTCTATCTGCTTCTTAATTGGCAGCTGCAGCTACCAGAGTACAACCAGAACGAAACACAAGGAAGGGCATGGTGAAGGCAGGAACAGCGGCAGCGACAACAAGATCGACCAAATGCAAAGCGGGCGAGGCTGCGTCGGAAGAACTAAATGTCGCACACATGTTCTAAAAAAAGGAACACAACAACATTGCTCTCTCTTTGTTGTCCCTCAGGCAGCAAAACTGTGGCCCGTGCTAAGTAGGCAACTAAAAGATTACAAAACAATGCTTCTGCAACAAATAACTTTATTTTTCAAACCTCGACACCCAGAAAGATGTGCAAAACAGTGTGCACATGCATTTTAGGTTCAATGGTTGACAATTGTGAGGTTCAATTCATCTTGTCATGCACTGTTTGTTGATGTGTCTGCAGATGAAGGCAATATGCACAAACAATTTAATGAGATGGGGCTGTTGTTGGATAAAGGTTTTTGATTGCTCTGAAAAACAGAGTTGATCAGTGATAAAATTCAAATTCAGCAGGAGCCTCAAATTAACAAACCTAAGCAGGATGTGTGTTGCTGACCTTTTTCATTCGATCTCCAACAAGAAAGAAATAACAATTAAAGCAAAAAAGGGACTGAACAACTTATGGATCATAGCATGCACAAGTGGAGTGCACAATCAAAAGTGAAATCTAAGAAGAACAAGCAGGGAGAAATGTGACACATTAAAACATTCTTTTTGATCCCGAAGGAGTGACGTTGACATGCATTTTTTTTTAAGTTTCAATCATGACAATTTCATTCATGCAATTTCTTGCTGCTTGCTGACAGCAATTTGTAACATGGCAAACTGAGACAACAAGTTTGGAGTTGCTAACAGACTAGCCTAAAGTCATCTGTCTAACAAGGAGTTGTCAGGACAGAGCGTTGTTTGATTCTGCTGTTGTGAATCTGTTCAGATTTGATCTGAGCTGACAAAAAGTCTAGCCTTGTCAATGAGGCTTCCTCACTACCAAAGCGGGGGTTTCCAAACTTGTGCATTCTTTTGCTTGCCATCCGCAAAGCAAATTTCATTGTTTTTCTTCAAAATTGCGTGTTCCTCTGGAGGTTTCACGTGAGTTTATCTTAGTCGCACACTGGCTTCAATGGCCTCAACCTGGGCTCAACTGGGTGGAGCCCAGGTGGAGCCCAGGTGGAGTCCAGGTGGAGTCCAGGTTGAGCCCAGCATGAGCCCATCGTGTGAGCCTAAGCATGAGCCCACGAATGAGCCCAGGATTTCGAGTTTTCATGTGATTCCAACAGCTTCTTCGGTGCTAAATCAACGTGAGAGCACGCGCGGTGAACCACTCAACGGAAACAAAGTTGGGCTCAAGCGCTGGGCTCAAGCGAGCGGGTTGAGCCCAGGTTGAGCCCAGGTTGAGCCCGGGTTGAGCCCAGGTTGAGCCCAGCGTGAGCCCAACTTTGGTGCGTAGGTGAGTTTGCGAGCAACTGTGCGTCCAAACACAAACTCACGTGAAACCTCCTGGTGACCAAAAAATCCCTTCACAAAGCTTTGTTAAAATTCTGTGACTGAGCCTTTCCAGTGCTTGGAATGAACATTTCATAAATCAGAACTGTGACAGAGAAGTTGTTTTGTGACATTCAGATTGTCACTTGCTCAACAAACTTACAGAGTTGACACCACTGGTGACCGTAGCACGTCGCACTTGAAGTGCGTACTAGAGCACGTACCTATTAGCTAGCTAGCTAGCTAGCTAGTTAGTAGTAGGTGATTGGGGGGGGGACAGGATCCTCCTTCACTCGAATTTTGCGTTCATCCATTTTTCTGACGACGAGCTGCATCAGCTCAAATTGTCTTTCCTCTCATTCCATACATAAAATATTTAAAATTTAAGATATAAATAGCATCTGCTGTGAATGATTATAGTCTACTAGAGAAAACCGAGCATGCATGCAGCCTCAATAATAATAAATTCACCCTTCACCTGAGCACCCTTCCCCTGGAAACTTTGTTTCTGTACCCCAAAATCACAACTTGAAGTACTGTACAGGAATCATGACGATTCGGTTTTCTCGTCCCGTGGGTGCGTCTTCGGATGTCGCCGAATTGGAGTATATTGCCTGCTTGATGCAAACCGAGAAGCTCTATTTGCGTCAAGATGGATCTTTAACGGCCAAGGATATTCATTTTTATTTAAAATCGAGGCATGGCTTGCGCATTCCCATTCCACAAATTGAACAAGAAATTATTTGTGAATTGGGAGGAACTGCAGAGGGGAGCACTTTAAGTGACAGCAGCCATCGATCAGAAAAGACTCATGTTAGGACCAAGACTCTCATCTCAGGGGGGCAAGTTCAGGAGATAAGTGATAGAGAAGGCAGCGCCACAGTTAAGGCGGCAAAAGACGATGGATTCAATCAACAGGATTCCGAACAACCACCAGATTCCGACGAGCAAGGTATTGAGGCCATTGGGCAAGGGATATCATCCCTCCTGCCAAAAAAATACTTATTCAGAAGAAATCAACGACAATCATCTATATGCATCTGTCACCCGTGAGGAAGACGACGAAGAGGAGGAAGAAGAAGGCGAGACTACTTCACCTTTGTTAAAACTGGATTTGTCTCAAATTGCAGTCCTGCTTCTCATTCCCAAGTTGCGAGAAATTCGATATGATGAAGAAAAGGATGCCAGCAATAAGAGGGCGAGTTCCTTTTTGTCCCGCAACCGTATCTTTGAGGACGACAACTTTGACTCAACCAACACAACAACAACAAGCACACGGAATATTGATATGGTTGATGGAGTCTTGGAAATTATTCTCAAAGAAACTCGGATACCCTATGGATCGGAAATTACCACGGACGTCTTGAAACAAATGCTCGCGTGTTTCGATTTAGTATGGTCGGGTGCTGTTTTGGACAGTATGTTACAAGCGGCAATCGATGCGTGTGGCACCACACCACCCTTGGATCGTCTGACTCTACTCAAGGTATTGACCGATGATTTGGGAGCGCTGAATGTGAACCTGGGCGATACCAAGGCATCGCTATTTGAGGAAGCGGCAACGTCGTCTGTGATCGTAAGCTTGTCTGATAAGGGAAAGCTTTCCACGGAGAAGGAAAGAACCTTGGAACGAATCTACACGGCGGGGAATATTGATGCCAATGCCGATACATACAAGAGTAATGCCTGGCATATTCTGGCATGGTATTCCATTGTCGTGACTTTGTTTTGTTATCTCTTTCAATGGTATTCTTCCCGTCAAATACTTTGGTAACCCTTCCTGCACACGAATACTCGGCAATCTTTTGTGTTCCATTTGGACGGCCACCTTCTTTTGGTTCGAAGTTCTCTTCAAATTGTCGGTTGTGGGGTTTCCCTTTTTATTTCTTGGGACGTTGGGCAACAGTGTCTATTTGGATCGACAGCGCGACAAATGGTTAGGAACAGCGGTATGTTTTGTGGCCATTGCCAGTACGGCACTTTATGTGTTTGTGCCGGCTTTTTACGATGCTGACTTTGGTTTCTTTAGTACCAATGAGAACGAAATAAATCACCAGGGGAACAATGAACGTTTTTTGAAGCCCATTGCCTTTATACTGGGGAGTCTTTTGCTCGTGGTACAATTCACTCAACTGATGCGGCTTCACATTTCGGAGACCTTTTATTTTCGGATTTGTTGTCGTCGCTGTGCTCGACCATCGACGGTTCGAAAAGCGCGAGAAATGAAAAAAGCTGCCAATTTGTAAGTGCCGTCGCTGTGGCGTTTATCTTTTGGTTCAATCTTTCGTCATACTACCTGACACGTGATTTTCGTTTCATTTCTTTTGCATATCTAATGTCTTCAGCAAGGTGGACAAACTCATTCAGAATGCATTGGCTTGTCACGCACCAGCAGCCCTTGCCGCTTCTACTGCTGCTGCCAGTGGCGGTGTTTCGCTAAGTAGCAGCTTTGCTGCTAGCATTTCCGAGGGAGGTCCCTTAGCCCATGCCATTGTTCGATTCCAGCACACGGATCTCAAGCACAAAGAACCAGCCGGCGGCATTCTTTATACGTGGAGGAAATACAAGAATCGAACATTGTTTACTGAGGAAGGGATATGGCTCTTCCCCAGATTGATTGCTGCAAATATTGCCCAGTGGTTTGTGGTAGTGATGCGGTTAGCTGCATTTGCTTACGGTTTGATACGTTTGGGAGCCGAGGAAGAAGTTTTTGAGGGAATATCCAACGCAGAGTAAGTTGTTCGCATTCCTTTGTAGCTGGCTCAAGCTATGAACACAACTTATATCTCAATGGTTTTTAAATTGTCCAACAACACGAATGCCACCTTTTCTCTTCTCATGCCAAAGTCTCCGGCGTGGGTTGTGTTTTGGCTTTCCTGTAGCATTTGCGTGTGCTGTGGCAATCAGTCTCTTGTACATCCCATCAGCAATTTCAACAGTGTTGCGCTTTCGATCGGGCTTCTATGGTAGTTTGCGGGATCGGAGGTTCATTCAGAATCGTTTCGCAATGGATTCGGCCAATTTGCTGTTTGGCGCCGCATTTTGGACTTGCATCTGCTCATCTGGGTCATTCTTTGCAATATTTGGTGCTTTTGCGTTTCTCTGTGTCCACAACGTAAGTTACGTCGGGTTTCCAGTTGTCTTGTCGCCCAACTATGTAGTTTCCTAAACTCAACTGTTGCTCTTGCACCCAAAGTCGACGCAAGAGTTCATGCTGTCGTTGGTTGCCAATGGCAGTAAGTTCTTCGTCTTGTGTAGCTCAATGTATGGACGTAATCTTCGGTGCCTCCAATTTCTAACTGTGCATATGCCATCTTTATTCTCAAGTCGGGAGGCTTAGTAAGTTCTCCTCCTTCATAGTTTGCTCAATGGATAGACGTGAGGCATTATCTAACTACGCGGGTGCCATCTTTACTCCAAAGTCACCATGTGCTTGAAACAAATTATCATGCTGTTCATCCGTAATCGATGGCAGCGGGGATTCTATCGAAGTCGTCCTGCGGTCGTCAACGTCTCCAATACAATTCAGGAGGTTAGGACTTGCATCTTGGACTCTCCTTGGGGGTTGTTGTTCCGATCCAAACTCGAAGCTAACGTTTGCCCTCTTTTCTTTGACTCCTGTTTCAGGTCTGGAACTTGGGCCTGATGACTTTCACAGCATTTGTGAGAGCTCTCAAACTATTCGCCATTTGTACCTTTTACATTGGACGGATTGATACCCAGCTCTTTGCCCCTGGGGTTGGCTGGTTCTTGGACAAGATTCCACTCGACGGATTGCCACATTGCTTCTACCGGGATCTCTTATTGCACGACGCCCACCGACATCCTTTGATTGATCGGCTCGGGCTGGTGTTCATGCTGAAGCTAAAACACGGCCCAAACTTTGGTGGGACAGCCAACCAAAGATGGCGGATGCTATTCACCTATACCATGATGCCGTGGCTCCGAAAATACCTCTTGGCCAAAGACGTCCTTGTGGAAGAGACGTTGAGGCGAGATGAGCTTGCTGCTGTGTCCAAGGCAGTGCCGGTGGACAAGTTCGTGGCCTTGGAAGCCAAGTAGGCGCATGACCCAAAAGGCAAAAGAAAGGTAGCGGAACAATGGAACCAAAGCAGCCAATGTGCGTCGTTTTGAGTACAATCCGTGACTGAGACTCAAACCTGACACCAAACAATGACTCACTCGCTCACTTTTTTTGTTTGTAGGATCGATGGATTTTAGAAGATCAAAACAGCGCAGACGATGACGATCACGTAGATCGATCACTACTAAACAATCCAAGAATCCAAACTTTTCAGCAGCCTACGGATACGACAACACAAGAAGACCCAACAACCAACCCACACCACGGATAAATTTTTGAACAATAGCATCGCCCCCGGCCATCAACATGACTGTTAATACTTTTCGAATCGGCGGCCTGTTCCTGCTCCTAACCACCACTCTGGTCCTGGGATTTTCCATTGTTTCCGACAATTCACTCGCTCGTACCACAGTGGCGCTAAACGCTGAACGAAGAGACTTTCTTTCTACTGCCCGTGCTGCTCTGTTTTTCGCTGCGGCTGGTCCTGCCAATGCTGCTGGAAAATTAGACTACCAAAGTGGCGTTGTCATGTGGGATGGAGCTCCTCTGAACCCAAAAGAATCCAAGACAGCCGATGATTTATTTTCCAAACTAATGGCAAGTCCTTCGAGTAGTAGTAGCAACAGTACTAGTACAAAGAAATAATGAAATAAATCAACGATTGGTTCAATGAATGGCTAGTTTCAAATATATAAACAGGGGCGAAGCAATACCCTGTTGACACATCACTACAGCGCTATCGTTTAGTGAATATATTTATAACCGATAGCAAAACTGTTTTCCTCTCTCAGTGGAGACCTCTTGTACTGTATCTAGCCCAAACTCGCCGCAATGGGCATGGCCGTCGCTGCTTAATTGAGAGCCCGGACAAGGCCTTGTCAAGTGATGGAGCCATCGGGTGCTCGGCAGCTGGGGTCTCATAAATTCGTCAATATCACGACCTACGAAACCCAATGCCCCAACCTTTTCCAGCTTGACAATTCAATTGTACCCAATTCTATTGGTCGTTCAGCTTCTTTGTGGGCGCTCAAGCCTCCATGCTTATAATTGGGTGGGGGGCTTCACAAATTACAAATATATTTCTATGACTCTAAATTTATTGTTCCTCTTTCATTCTCGCCTTGAACTCGGCAGCACTTTCTCGACTTGTTTGACTCCACATTCCCTTCTTTTTATTCTTTGCCGATTCCATTAATTCTAGGTAGTAGGCTTTGCCTTTGGGGCCATGCACAGCTCCTCCTCCTAGATACACTTCGGCCAGTCCTGCTTGTAACATGTATTCATCACAATACGTTTTTCCAAAGATTCGGCCAGGTTTGGCCACAATTGCCACGGCTCGTCCATATTGATCTCGTTCCAAAATTTGGACTTGGACTTTCTTATCCAAAATCAATCCCGATAAATAATCCTTGGCCTCGTCTCCAAAGGGTTGGGATGGTTTTCCAAACTTTGCAAGAGGAAAAATATAAAAAGATGGCATATGAATGAAAGGATCAATGAATCGAATCGAATTGATCAACATAGTGAGGAAACGGCTTTGCATGGCTGAACAAAAAAAGCGCGATGGCATCCCATTAAATTATGCGCCAGCATAGCATTGCTTTTCCAATATTTACCTTGGCAACTTCTGGCGTGTCGATGGTACAAATTCGAATGGCCAGGGCTTGGTCTGATAATTTCGTATTTGCATCGGGTGTGGCCGAATGAAACATGGTAGGAGTATGATAAAATCGAAAGGTATCGCCATCGGAAACTTTGACCACCTGCCCACGCAACAGGGGGGATTCCGGTCCAATGCTTTGAATTTCATGGACATTGGTAATCCGTCGCAATTGAGTGGAAAACGAAGCACTTTTCCGTCCCACCACGATGCCCAATCCAAAGGCACCCACACTGCACGTCGCTAAAGCTATTCGTTGAGGCGAAGTCCAATGATCGGCGGACAGCAAGGTTTCGGTGGAATGGACAAAGCATTGGGGCAATGTGTCTTTTGCAGTTTGAAGGTATTTGTTGGTTGAGATATCATCAGGAATGGAGCTTTCGATGATATCCAGTGGCGTCTGGTTGCTGTTATCTTCTTTCTTGGAGGGCCAGAACCTTCCGAGGAGACCCATGGCTTGTTATGCTGCTTATAAAGATAGTTGGATACTCAATCAATCAATGGCAAAGATGTGTTGAACGATCGAGAGGAAGGAAGAATTCAATTCTCGCACCGCACCCTGAAGAATATTCAATGAAGATCGATGGATCAACTGTCCGAACTACAAACTATAATAAACCACAGACGCACGTTTCATCCATAACATTGTTCAATTTTGTGCGCCGTACAGTAGGATCGATCCTGGCAAATTGCTCAATCCCCAGAAGAACTCGAAGTCAATGACTCACACCAAACAGCCCTCTACAGCACTACTAGCTAGTTAGTAGTTAGCTAGCTACATGTACCTCGTACAGCTCTCTATATACAACACCAACCTCACAATCCTCATTATTGGATCGAAGATAGATAAGCTAACAAAGGGGATCTAATTGCTTTTGATTAGCTACCTATCAGGATCCGACAAAGAAACACCGTACTCCTGTTGCAGTGCTGCGCGTCTCTTCGGAGCCGGTACAACCACCAGCTTCCTTCCTATTGTCTGATGAGCACGAGTGCACGACGGATCATCACCACCAACACGCACAAACGAACACGTTTCTACACCACTGACGGCGCATGCTAGAGTAGAAAGGGGCGGCCAAGAGGGAGGACGCAATTACGACGAACTCAGTCGACCACCGTGCCATAGATTGAATGGAATGGCAATCCTCCGAGGCATTCATCTATATATGGTTGCTCTCTTCAGCATTGTAAGCAGTTCTAGAGGTAGAAGTGCTGCTTTTATCAGGCCCTTGCCCCTGCTGCTTCTGGCGCATCAGCAATTTCTAGCTTCCAGTTGGTTGCTACGCTCCCTCACTTCTACGAGTAACACCAGAAGTGGATATAGAGGACCAGTGGCCTTGCCTGCTGGTGGTAACGCCTCTTCGGAGGCATCTGGCCAAGACCTGAATCGCTGGGATCAGCTCTATCTGCAAGGAGAAGCGTAAGTCAAGGGAAGCCTGCGGTTGTTTCTGTCGGCCCGACTGTCCTCATGACATGCATGTGTGGTCCTTTATTTTGTCCGTAGCCAACGCACTCGCTTGGACGTCATGATAAATCCAGAAAGCGATCCATCCTCGCCCAGCTTTCAGAGTGAGTCCATGTCTGCGTCCTCGCCTGTTCGAGTGGTGACCTTTGATCTCGACAACACGCTCTGGAATACTGGGGCTACGATTGGATCTGCCAATGATGTTCTGGCAGAGTTTTTGAATGAAAATAAAATTGTCCAATCCCAGCGAACTGAGACAATTATGGGAGAGCTCTTTCAGGCCAACAAGTCTGCCTACTGTCCCTTGGCTGGGTCTACTCAACAGGAGTTGGATGCAGTCAAAGCGCCTGTTTTGTTGACCAAATTACGAAAAGATGCACTGTGCCAAATATTAATGGAAGATAACGGCTATCCTGAAGAAGAGGCGAAAGATTTTGCCGGCCAAGCTTTTGATAAGGTAAGGTATAATCAAGTCAGTTGGGTCGTCATAGAGGGGATGTTATTGAGTTTCTGATCGTCTCACACAAAAAAACTCTTCTTTTTCTCATAAATCTAACCCGTCACTCATAAAAACCAAAACGACAATCCTCAAACTTCATTGATTATATTCAATTTACTCCTTACATGTCTGGTGCAGTGGATGGCCGGCCGTTACCAAGCCATTCCCACCCACTACGCCTCCAATGTCCTTTCTGTCTTTAACCAAATCACAACTGCATTGAGGGATGACGGCACAACCCCTTTATTGGTAGGAGCTATCACAGATGGCAATTCCGATCCGAGAAATGTTCCCGAGTTAAAGAGCTTCTTCGATTTTTGCATCAACGCTGAAGAGGTGGGTGTTTCCAAACCAGACTCACGCGTCTACGCTCAAGCCATGGATTATGTGCGAAACCATCCCTATCTACAGGACATGGTCAATGACAATGAAGGCTTTATGGAAGCAGGCGTCGCCGGTCCTTGGTGGGTTCATATTGGAGACGACTTTAGCAAGGACATTGTCGCAGCCAAAAATCTAAACATGAGAACCATTTGGGCGCGAGAATTGATACTCGAAAAACTAAACGGGGAAACCAGAGCAAGACCAAAGGAGACGTTGGCAGTTCAGTACAATGCCACTGAAAAGGACAAAAACAACGACGGTGACGATGCAAAACCAGCCATCGTGTCGCCTGAGAAGGAATTACTCGACTTTCAAGAGAAGATCAACAGTCAAACGGTAGTCAAAATGGCCGTAGGGGCGGACGACTACCTCTTTGCTTCTATTCAACAAGAATTTGCTGATGCCATCATTGATAACTTTGCTGATTTGCCGAAGGTCCTGCAGGAATGGCAGGACCAGAGTCGTCGCGTGCCCGAACAGTCAGCAACTCGCGAAGAAGTGTATGTCCCTGATGAGGCGGATTTGGTCAGAGGTTGGAAGCCGCAGGTGTCCTCTGCAAAAGTTGCTTCCATTGATGCGAAGTTATCCGCTGCGGCGCCAATGACACGGAAAGAACAAGTGTACGTTCCGGAAGAAGCTGATTTGGTCAAAGACTTGACGAAAAATGCGCCACCAGCGACCAAGTTCTGTGTCTTTTGTCGTGCCAAGCTTCCCACGGTGGCCGTCTTCTGTTCTTCTTGTAGTCAAAAGCAACCTGAAATCCAATGATACGCACAAATGACACTATCGAGTTACTACTAGCTAGCATAAGTCGAAAGATGGATTTCTGGCTAAGTACTAGCCCATTACTAGGTGTTCTTCGCCTCAAGCTATAGTAAAAATGACAGTGGCGGTCGAGCGAGCGTACGCAACGAGAAACACAGACAGCCGCAACCACGCCGAACGACGGGTTCAAATCTTCGGCAACAAGGGCGGATACAGAGTGTTTGGAGGGGAACAGTGCCCATCCAAGACTTATTCCGAATACTGAGGGACCAACCAGGTAGCGCTGTTGACATCAAGATCCTGTTGGAAGCATTGCTGCATCAGTTGGACGATGCTCGTGCACCAGTTGAAGAATCACTGAGGCAATTACTGGCACTGATTATTCTCGATTCTTTAAGCACCAACTCAGAGAACAGTGCCTTCTCAAATTCCAATGCCATCGAAGCCGTCCTGTATAGAATGTTCGCTTGTGCGCACAATTTGAAGGTCCAGCAACTGGGGTGCAGCATTCTGGCTGCATTTTTCTTTGTTCTGAAACCTCAGGATGATTTAATTCCCAGAGGGCTGGAGCAGAGCCTTCGTGCTTTGATCCGCGCTCTAAAAACTTTCCACGACGATTGCGTTATTCAAACTCAGGTTTGCAAAGCACTGTCGAAATTGACAGTGGAAAAATCTCCACTGGAGTTGGTGTGTTCACTGGGCGGTCTCCAAGAAATCGGAGAGGCCATACATGTCCTAGGTCAGATGTTGAAATATATTATAGATTCCATCGCTGTAATCGAGTTTGCGCTTCCCACGGTGATGAGCCTTGTCGCGGCTGTGAGGCTTAGGTTTGGATCCAACATGACATTGCCGACACCATCGTTTCACTGTTAGAACGCCACCGGATGGTTCCTTCTATACAAATAATCGGCTTAAGGATTTTGCGTTGCGTTGTGAAGAAAACCTGATCCAGATCTCCACACGAAAATAGGTGGGTTTCAGGAAAGCATGGACAGGGAAGTCAGGGCCGACTGGCTCTGCCCCTAATGTCGACGCTACCGACGATTCACATACGTGGCTTGGTGTAAGTGTTTATTGGATGAAGCATGGACTTCTACAGGAAGTGTATGCTGCAGGTCTCGATGACATCGCAACAATCTATGATCTTGATATGCATGACGGTAAAAAGGGTGTCATTCGCACGAAGGGTCAGAAAACTATCAGTCCAGGGGACGGTAAAATTGGTGCAGCATATGTCAACTGGTTGGGAAGAGATGTCGACAAGCTTGGACGAGCCAACTTCATGCTGAGCTACTCGTGGGCGTATTCTATAGGTGATATCGTGGACACCCTATTGGACTTCCGCTCGTCTCATGGTTTGGACCAAAAGACGAGTTATGTCTAGATTTGTAGCCTTTGCCTGAATCAACACCGAGTGGCAGAAGACAGCAGAAATGGGAAAAAGGTTCCTTTCCGTGAGTTTCGCAACCTCTTCAATAGTCGAGTGACGGGTATTGGGCATGTCTTGGCGATGATGTCCCCTTGGTATGACCCTGTGTATGTAACCCGAATTTGGTGCATGTTTGAGCTTTATTGTGCTTCTCTCGAGAGGGAAGGGGCAAAGGTATCAAGAGTAATGCCGCCCCGAGGAAGATGGGCAATGTCAAGAAAAATCGGATTGTAAGACAGTGGGGGGGATACATCAACTATATCAAACACTTGGTCGGACAAAGGTTGAAAGGGCGATGGCATCCAACGAAGAAGACCGCATCAACATTCTTGAGATGGTTAAGGAGGGACCTGGTTTCCGATCGCTGAATTTGAGAGTCAACGATTTACTACGAAGGTGGGTGATTGACGCAGTTTTAGGTACGGTGAAACTGCTCGAAAAAGGCCGTCTGGAGGCAAAGAAGAAACCAGCAGCTTTGAATCGAGGGATACGTGATGACGCGAGCAAAGCAACCAATTCTGAATCCACGTCCGTGAGCGAAACTGAATTTGCAGATTCTATGTCTAACCTTGGATTACTCTTGGAGAGAAACGGAGGGTCTGCTCAAGCTCTCGAATGCCACAAAAAGGCAGAGGTGTCTACCAATCTATTGGTTCTGGGATCCGCGTTGCCAAAGCTGACGCAAATCTTGGGAGTGTTCTTCAGGGGATGGGCCTTGTTGACAGTTCTCTTGCATGGCACCGAAGAGCACTTGCAATTAGAGTTGCCACGTTTGGGCAAGAGCACAATCATAACAATAGCCTCATCATTGTACAGTATCGCATCAGTCCTCTTTGAACAAGGAAACTATCCGGATGCCCTTGCACATGGACAAAAAGCCCTGGCCATCCAGGAGACTGCTGCAGTTTTGATTCATCGTCCAGATACTGGGGCGTCATATAACCTTCTTGGAATGATACACTTGCAGAGAGGTGACTACAATGGCGCTCTCCAATATGCACGCAGGGGACTGGGAATAAGAGAATCCACATTTGGAATCTACCACCCTAATACTGCTTCCTCCTCCCATGCTCTTGGGCTAATCCTGCGCAGAATGGGAGGGGATGGCCTTGCCTTCGCCCTTGCACACTTTCAAAATGCGTTGGCCATTCGCTAATCCGTCCTCGGAACAGAACACCGCGACACTATTGAGTCCTATGAGAAAGTTCAGGTGGTACTTAGTGATCTAGAGGTAGCGAATCCATGACAGGGTACTTATGGAACTGGCGGCGGTCCAGAACGACACGTCTGTTTATTCATAGTCGGAGGGAGTGAGGCCCCGTCCAGTTTCCTTCAAATAGGTATTACGTCTGGCAATGCTCCATTCATTAGAATTGAAGTTACGCTTCATCGTTGTTTGCGAGTCTCTATGAGCGCGTTGCCGAATCGAAGTTAGAGTAGATCGGCATTTCCAATGGCCACTAATTTTCACAAACCTTCAACTATGATGTTATAGTTATGCATTTTATACTGCTAGTTGAGAAAAGTGTGGATTGTGTTGTAGCCCTTGTTTAAAGTGGCAGTTATAGAGACAGTGAAATTCTCCATCATCATCCCTGAAACCATAACATCACTCACTGACCCACATATCATAGGTTCAGCCACTATGGCGCGCCTTTTTGTTGGGAGGCTCAGATTTCCTTCGTCCAGCCATACAATTAGCCCTCAGCTCCAAACTTTGCATTTCAGCATCGCATAACGTATTTTCTTTTCCCGTGGGGTCCTGTGGCAGTGCTTCAGATACAGACACCCCAAATAAGGCCGCCTGATTGCTTTCTCCCAGCAGAACCCAACCTCTTTCAATCTTCGAACCAACGTGACTACCTTCTTCCTCAACACGATACTTTCGGCACTTTCCTTCTAGCCAGACTGAAAGACCTACCGCTTCATCGGTTTCATGGGTGGGGTACTTGCTCCCTTGCTTGCATTGGTAGCCAGCCTTTACATCCCAGTTTTCCTTTGTTCTGTGTAGCACAAAGAAATCATAAACAGGAAACGCAGCAAACAGAGGCACTGCAATCACTTGTTGGACTTTATTCCGCCGCTGGAATTGGCGGCTAACAGCTTCGACAATCCCTGAGATGTCTGTTGCATTCTGGCCAACATAAAATAGCTCTGTTGCGACGAAAGGATTGGTACCAGCTTCTCGTATAGCATTAACGTTCATGGGTACAAGATCGTGCTCCATTTGAGTTAGCATCCGCACGAGAACGGCCAACTGGGTTAGAGCTTCGAACGCCTTCGCTTCGTCAATACCAGAATGCTCCAATGTCGAACAGAGGCGACGGTAGTCTTTTCCAAGGACTTCACATTGGGCTATCATAAAGGGCGGCCATGCATATTGAGCCACACTGCCTCGGGTGAATCTTTCGCTCATATAAGAGTAGGATCGAAACAGATTTCGGGCATTGGGGAGAGAATCAATGTCGCCGGATATGACGGCCTTCAGACACTTGATGCGCTCTTCTGTGGTGTCTTCATCGAGGAGCATGTCATGAGTATACCCCGTAATTTCAATGGAATCTTGTAGGATCAATGCCGGGAGTCGTCCTCTCAAAACCGCTGACCAAAAGGAGGCCTCTTCAGTTGGCTCTTTGTAGAGACCGTGTAAGCAATTTTCGTTGACAATCCTAGGAATTTGCTTCCATACATGCGATCGCTTCGACAGTGCAAGATCCATTCCTGAACCTGGGCGGCGACCTCTCAATAGATCTGCTGTGCCACGCTGGTGCGTTGAGTACAGCACTGCGCAGCCCTTTCTTTGGACTATGTTGTCGAGAAGCGCGCTCATATCCTGGTACCTTGGTGAACTGTATGGAATGATATTAAGTTCGTCAATGATGAGAATAACCTTCTTATCAAACAACCAATCATCTACATTACCAAAGTCATGGTATTTGTGTCTGAACACCGAAAAAGACTTTACTTCGCGATTAGTAAGTTCCCACGCAATTCTCGATACGATCGCGTCGTATGCATTCTCTAGGTCTTGTGCAAACGGTGTCACGCTGTTGAGCGAAATAAAGAGTACCTTCGTCTCGGAAGGTAGTTTGCCCCCTCTTGAACGCCACAGCCTATCAGCCACAGCGTGAAGCATAAAGGTTTTCCCCCCTCGACGACAACGTTGAATGGCCACAGGGCGCGCTCGCTTCGTGCTGACAGATTCGTCCACTGCAGCTTCTTCCACTAGAAGATTGAAGGTGTCTTCAAACTCTCCATGGTTTACAGGATTCACAGATGTGCATAGTCGCTGGAATTCTGTTTTGAGGTCTCTGGATAGGTCGGCTGACGAATTCACCACAAATGCTGTCGTTGACGCCATGGCCCATTGATTGTAGGATGGTTCGCTGCCAGAGTATTTAATAATAATAGTTCATTCGAAATGCTTTGCTGTTTTTGATGGACGTTTCTGATGATGAAGGCATTATTTTTTTCTGTTGCGATTGATTCGCGTCTGGTGTATTTTTTGCTCCTGTTGCTGCGTGCACGGTGTATGGGACCTCCAGGATGAGTGTCTCTGGTAGCAATAGTAGGTAGAATGTACATGCGTGTGTTCCTGTACTATTAGGCAGTGACAAGGAACCATGATGATCACCATGGAAGAACTGAGTAGCATCTCACCTCCGATCTTTAACGGCAATCGCAACTGTAATCGCAAAAGGTCCCGCACTCTCTCGCCGTCCATCTCGCAGGGACCATGGGAAGGTCACAACAACACACTGCCATTCACAAGAACAACAATCCAAAATGGTTGCCGCTGCTGTCAACAACAACAACAGCTACGCCCGTGCCCACAATGCACCTGCTGGCGCTCTCTGGAGAAGCACTACCAAACCCATGTTTGACGACAAGATGGCTGACTGGGGAAAGTTTGACAACATAGCCCTCAGCGACTTGAGAGGAGACAA
>ENA-ORBV01004937-ORBV01004937.1-microbial-mat-metagenome-genome-assembly--contig:-NODE-4937-length-25030-cov-5.631627_pt1 | contig 25030 bp, 27 predicted proteins | sample MGYA00237777_ERZ505514 | MGnify/ENA primary metagenome ERZ505514 (study PRJEB26160, sample SAMN06269048) | microbial mat metagenome | isolation source: Oligotrophic lake microbial mat | place... | reverse complement strand
GATCAAGCTCGGCAGCGAGTCCAAGGGCGTGTCCAACGGCATCGCCGACATCGGCCTGATCAGCACCATCTTCGAGGCTGCCAAGTTCCCGATGCAGAACGTCACCTACTACACGCCGTTCGGCAGCGACGACGTGTCGGTCATCGCCAAGACCATCTCCGACATGCAGGCCAAGATCCCGGCCATGGCCGACGCCTGGAACAAGAACGGCCTGACCTACCTCAACGGCATGGCGCTGGACTCTTACCACATCTGGACCAAATTCCCGGTCACGAAAATCGAGGACCTGCAAGGCAAGAAGCTCAGCGCCCCGGGCCCGGCTGCGAACTGGGTCAAGGGCACCGGCGCGGTCGCCGTGGCCGGCACGCTGAACAGTTATTACGAGGACATCAAGTCCGGTGTGTCGGACGGCGCGGTCGTGTTTTCCACCGGCGCCGGCGCGGCCAAGCTGCACGAGGTGGCACCGTATGTCACCAAGGTCAATTTCGGCTCCCAGTTCTCCGGCGGCATCGCGGTCAACAAGTCACGTTACGACAAACTACCGCCCGAGGTACAACAGGCTCTGCAGGGCGCGGCCGACGAATGGTCAGCGCAATACGCGAAATTGCAGACCGCGGCCGTCAACACCGCGTTGCAGAACATGGGCAATGCCGGCGCCAAGATCAGCGAACTCAGCCCGTCCGAGCGCAAACGCTGGGCGGATGCGCTCGGACCGGTGGCCCAGACCTGGAGTGCCGACGTGACCGCCAAGGGCGGGCCGGGCAAGGATGTGCTGAAGATGTATACCGATGCACTCAAGCGCAGCGGCGCCCAGCTGCCACGTGACTGGACCGCGAATTGAGCATCAAGAGGCCGGTGGCCGCCGACAGCTACGGCACGCCATTGCCGTGGCAGTTCCAGCGCCTGGGCAAGTGGCTTAACGCGCTGGGCACCTTGTGGATCATCGCGCTGATGGTGCTGATCAACACCGACGTGCTGGGGCGCAACCTGCTCAATGCGCCGGTGCGGGGCGTGACCGAACTGGTGGCCTTGTCCATCGTCGGAATCGTGTTCCTGCAGCTGGCCGACACATTGCACAGCGGGCGCTTCACCCGCGCCGACGTGTTGCTGGCACGGCTCAAGGAAACCCGGCCGGTGTTCGCGGCGCGGCTGCAGGCGCTGTACCACTTCGTAGGCGCCAGCCTGATGGGCGTCATCCTGTGGGCGGCCTGGCAGCCACTGGTGGAGGCGATCCGTATCCGACAGTATGTCGGCGCCATCGGTGACTTCACAGCGCCGGTGTGGCCGGTGCGGCTGATCATGCTGATCGGCCTGTGCACGACACTGGTCACGTTCCTGCTGCTGGCCTGGACAGACCTGCGGCGCGCACGCGCGCTGCAGGCACGCGGATCGGAGACGCGGTGAGCAATGCGGTCATCGCCAGCGGCTCGCTGGTCCTGATGCTGCTGCTGATCTGGGGCGGCATGCACGTGGCAGTGGTGCTCGGCCTGGTGTCGTTCATCGGCGTGTGGCTGATCCGCGACGACGTATCGGTCGCAGCCAACCTGCTGGCGGCCGCTGCCAACGACGCGATCAACAGCCATATCTTCGGCGTCGTGCCGCTGTTCGTGCTGACCGGGTTCCTGGTCGCCAAGGCCGATGTCGGCAAGGACTCGTTCGAGGTCGCCAACCAGCTATTTCGCCGGCTGCGCGGCGGCCTGGGCATCGCCACCGTCGCGGCCAACGCGGTGTTTGCCGCGATCACCGGCATCTCGATCGCATCGGCGGCGGTGTTCACCCGCGTGGCGGTGCCGCAGATGCTGCGTTTCGGCTACCGCGGTGGTTTCGCCACCGGCGTGGTCGCAGGTTCGTCGGTGCTGGGCATGCTGATTCCACCGAGCCTGCTGATGATCCTGTACGGCTTCCTGGCCAACCAGTCGGTGGGCGACATGTTCACCGCCGGCATCGTGCCGGGGCTGATGCTGGCAACCGCGTTTGGCGTCGGCATCGTGCTGATGGCTTATCTGCGCCCGAAGATGGTGTTTGCCGACGGAACACCGGTCGAACTGCCGACCGAGGAGATGATGGGCGTCGGCACGATGGGGCTCAAGCTGCTGCCCAGCATCGTCATGATCGTCGCCGTGCTCGGCGGCCTGTATGCCGGCTTCTTCACCGCGACTGAAGCGGGCGCGGTGGGAGCCGGCCTGGCGCTGGTGATCGCGCTGCTCAAGCGCAAGCTTGACGGACCGGCGTTCTGGAGCGTGCTCACCGAGACCGGCCATGTCACCGTGGCGGTGAGTTTCCTGATCATCTGCGCCAGCATCTACACCCGCATGTTGGCGATGTCCGGCATGCCGCAGTTCCTGGTCGAGACCATGGCCCACGCCGGGCTCGGACGCACCGCCTTCCTGCTGCTGTACGTGGCCATCGTGATCGCCTTGGGCACGATCATCGATTCTTCGTCGATCATGCTGATCGTGTTGCCCTTGATGCTGCCGATCGCCGAGCAGTTCGGCATGAACCTGGTGTGGTTCGGCGTTGTTACCGTGATCGCCGTCGAGATCGGGCTGCTGACACCGCCCTTCGGCCTGTCGGTGTTCGTCATCAAGAGCACCTTGTCCGAACCGGGCATCTCGCTCGGCGATATCTTTCGGGGTACGGCACCTTTCACATTGATCATGCTGGTGGTGCTGTGCCTGCTCATGGTGTTTCCACGGATCAGCCTGGTATTGCTCCCATGAAATCCTCCACGGCCAACCCACTGGACGGCTTCACCGTCGAGCGTGCGACCATCCAGACCGTCGGACACGACCTGCAGCGCCCGGAATGTATCCTCGCCGAACCCGACGGCAGCCTGTGGGCGGCCGACGCGCGTGGCGGCGTCACGCATATCGGCGCTGACGGCTCGCAGCGCTTCATCGGGCAACGCTCCGACGATCGGTTCGCGCGCGCGGCGGTCGACAGCTCCGACGCGTTCGAGGCCAAGTTCACGCAGGGCACCTTGCCCAACGGGCTGGCCTTCGCGGCCAATGGCGACATCCTGATCTCGAACTTCGGCACCGACCTGCTCGAAGTGATGACGCGCGAGGGCCAGACCCGCACTCTGTTCGACACCATCGACGGTCAGCCGATCGGCAAGGTGAACTTCGTGCTGCGCGACTCGAAAGACCGCATCTGGATCACCGTATCGACCCGGGTCAACCCGTGGACCGCGGCCGCGGCGAGCCGGGTGCGCGACGGGTATGTCGCGGTGGTGGAACCGGGACGCGGCATCCGCGTCGTCGCCGAAGGTTTTTATTTCACCAACGAAATCCGGCTCGATGCCCGCGAAGAGTGGCTCTACATCGTCGAGACCACCGGCCCGTGGATCACGCGCATGCGGCTGGACGAAACCCATGCCGACGGCGTGCAATTGCGCGACCGCGAGGTGTTCGGCCCATCCCACCTCGGCGGGCCGCCCGATGGCATCGCGTTCGATGCGTTCGGCAACCTGTGGGTCACGCTGGTCATGGTCGACCAGCTGATCGCGCTGACCGCCCAAGGAGAAAAACTGCTGCTGCTCGACGACGGCGACGCCGCGGCCAGCCGCAACCTGGTCGACAAGATGGCCGCCGGCTCGGCGAGCGCCGACGACATGGCACGCGCCAAAGGCACGATTGCACCGTGGCTGGCCAGCATCACCTTCGGTGGGCCGGACCTGCGCACCGTCTACCTCGGCAGCCTGCTGGGCACGACGATCCCGTATTTCCGCGCGCCCGTGGCGGGCCTTGCGATGGTGCACTGGAACCGGAGCTGACGCGATGGGACGCATCAACGGCAGCACGCCCGACGACTCACCGGCCTTCAGGCAACTCGAGGCGTTATGCATAGAGACGCTGGGCTTCATGCCCAACAGCGTGCTGGCGATGCTGCGCGTGCCCGGCCTGGCGCAGGCGCTGGGCGCGCTCAACAGCGCCGTGATGGGACGGGGCGCGGTCGACCAGGGGTTCAAGCGCCTGGTCGCCCACATGGCCTCGCGCGCGGCTGGCTGTCACTATTGCATGGCACACACGGCGGCTGGGTCGCAGGTCCACGGCATCGGCACGGACAAGCTCGATGCGTTATGGTCGTTCGAGACGAGTCCGCTTTTCAGCGTGGCGGAGAAAACCGCGCTGGAACTCGCGCTGGCAGCCGGGCAAGTGCCCAATGCCGCCGACGACGCATTGTTCGATCGGCTACGCGCACACTGGAGCGAAGAACAGATTCTGGAGATCGTGGGCGTGGTGTCGCTGTTCGGTTTCCTGAACCGCTGGAACGACACTCTGGCCACGTCACTGGAAGACCATCCGGCGACCGTCGCCAACCGGCACCTTGCGCCGCGGGGCTGGAGCCCTGGCAAACACCGCAAAACCTGACAGGAGAACCACCATGGCCCGTACATTCGTCGATCTGTCGATCTTCCTGGAAAACGACGTGCTCAGTGATCCGCCAGCGTTCGCGCCCAAGATCGAATACTTCACGCACGAGAACACCTTCGCGCAGATAGAACCGTTCTTCCCCGGCCTCCAGAAAGAGGACCTGCCCGACGGCGAAGGCTGGGCGGTGGAGACCGTCAGCCTGTCGACCCACAACGGCACGCACCTGGACGCGCCCTACCATTTCCACAGCACGATGAACAAGGCATTGGGCCAGCAGGAGAGGTCGATCGCGATTCACGAGGTAGCGCTGGAGTGGTGTTTCCAGCCCGGCGTCAAGCTCGACTTCACCCAGTTGCCCGACGGCTACGTCGTGACCGCTGCGGACGTGGAGCAAGAGCTCGCGCGCATCGGCCATACGCTGGCGCCGCTGGAAATCGTCGTCATCAACACCCGCGCCGGCAAGCGTTATGGCCAGCCGGACTATGTGGCCTCGGGCTGCGGCATGGGTTACGAGGCGACGATGTACCTGCTCGAACGCGGCATCCGCCTCACCGGCACCGACGCCTGGAGCTGGGATGCGCCGTTTGTCCATACCGCGCAGAAATATGGCGCCAGCCATGACGCATCGCTGATCTGGGAAGGCCACAAGGCCGGACGCGACATCGGGTATTGCCACCTGGAGAAGCTGCACAACCTGGAGGTGTTGCCGCCGACCGGCTTTTATATCTCGTGTTTTCCGCACAAGATCCGCGGTGCATCGGCCGGCTGGACCCGCGCGGTGGCGATCTTCGACGAGCGCTTGACGGCTGCAGCCTGAACCGGAAGTCGACGCATGCCGCAACGCAACCATACCCACGATCCGAAGGCGGCGAGCTGGCTGGCGACGGCCAACGTCGCCGGCGGCGACTTCCCGCTCCAGAACCTGCCGTTCGCGGTGTTTCGACGCACTGGCCGTGATGAGACCTTCCGCGGCGGCGTCGCGATCGGCGACCAGGTGGTCGACCTGGCTGCATTGGCCGCCAGCACCGGACTGGCCGGCCTGGCCAAGGAGGCCGCGCAACTGTGCGCGCAAGAAACGTTGAACGACTTCCTGGCCAAGGGCCCGAAAGCCTGGCAGGCGCTGCGCCATGCGTTGTTCGCGCTGCTCGAGCAGGACGCGACACCCGACATGGTCAGCATCACACGCGGCTGCCTGGTTCCGATGGACGCGGTGCAATACGCGTTGCCCAACCGCATCGGCGACTACACCGATTTCTACACCTCGCTCGACCATGCGCGCAACGTCGGCGTGATGATCCGGCCCGACGACCCGGTGGCGCCGAATTTCCGCTGGATGCCGATTGCGTATCACGGCCGCGTATCGAGCATCGCCGTGAGCGGCCAGCCGTTCCACCGCCCGATGGGGCAGGCCATGCCACCCGGCGCCACGACACCGGTCTACGGTGCCTGCGCCCGGCTCGACTATGAGCTCGAGCTCGGCGTGTTTATCGGCGTTGGCAACCGCCAGGGCGAGCCGATCCCGCGCGACCAGGCCGAGGCGCATATCTTCGGCATCTGCATGCTCAACGACTGGTCGGCGCGCGACATCCAGTTCTGGGAGATGAACCCGCTCGGCCCGTTCCTGGGCAAGAACTTTGCCACCACGATCTCGCCGTGGATCGTCACGATGGAGGCGCTGGCTCCGTACCGGCTGGCGTGGAGCCGCGCCGATGGCGAGCCCCAGCCATTGGCCTATCTGGATGCCGACGGTAACCGCCAACACGGCGCACTCGACATCCAGCTCGAGGTGGCGCTGCAGACCGCGCAACGGGAGCAACTGGGTGACGCACCCGCGCGCCTGTCGCGCACCAGTTTCAAACACCAGTACTGGACCGTCGCGCAGATGCTCACCCACCACACCATGGGCGGCTGCAACCTGCAGCCGGGCGACCTGCTGGGCAGCGGCACCATCAGCGGCCCCAGCCCGGACCAGGCCGGCGCCATCATTGAACTGGCCAAGGGCGGAACCCAGCCGCTGACGCTCGCAGGCGGCAGCGGCCCGACCGAACAACGGCGTTTCCTGGAAGACGGCGACAGCGTGATCCTGCGCGGCTGGTGCGAGGCGCCGGGAGCGGCGCGGATCGGATTCGGGGAATGCCGCGGTACGGTGCTGCCGGCGCGCTCATCCGCTCAAGGCGACTCGACCGCGTGACCGACCGGCGCCGTCCGCAATGGCGCGGCGCAGACCCACATAACCGCAGACGCTCTACATCCACTGGGTGCCGACGTTCGACATCTTCGAAGAGCGGCTGGGCTGGTTGAGCGAAAACATCTTTGTCGCCAACGTAGCGCGATAGCCGGACCGGTTGGAGATGCGATTCTTCAGGCTGAACTGAAGACCCAGCAACCTTGCGCGCGGGCTCGGGCACGGCGCCGAAGGAGCCATCCGGTCGTCAAGTGCCGCCCGCGCCCGGCGCGATGCCGCGCAGGTCATCGAACACCGGCACCGCCGACAGCAGGATCAGGATGCCGGCCAGCGGCAAGGTCGCCAGGTAACCGAACTGCTTGAAACCGACGGCACCCAACACACCGCCGACCAGGAAACAGACGATCAGCAGCAGGAGCATCGTCAAGCGGTCCCGGTCTGCCACCACCGGTTGTGCCGGACCGGCGAGCGAACGGTTCCAGTAGACCAGCTTGCCCAGTTCGATGCCCAGGTCGGTGATGACACCGGTGAGATGGGTGGTGCGCACAACCGAGCCGGAGATCTTCGTGATCACCGCGTTCTGCAATCCCATCGTGAAACACAACAACATCACGGTCGCGGGAACGAACAGCCCGGGCACGTCCGCCAGCACCGACCCCATCAGACCGAACACCAGGAACAGGCCTGCCTCGAGCAGCAAGGGAAGGGCGAACTGGCTGCGCAAGGCGCGTCGGCGCCCGTAGTTGATCATGATGGCCGACACCATGGCACCGAGCAGGAACGACGTTACCGCGCCCAGTGCGCCCAGTGCCAGCGTGTATTCGCCCAGCACCAGGTTGTCGGCCAGCGAAGAGACGATACCGGTCATGTGCGAGGTGTAGAGCTGCACCGCAAGAAAGGCGCCCGCATTGGCTGCCCCGGCAACGAAAGCCAGCGCATAACCAAGGTGGCGGATGGTGTTTTGGGAGCTCTGCAGGCTGGTGAGGCTGCGCGCGTATTGAATCGGCATGACCCGATGGTAGATTGCTCGTGCGCCCGCGGCGGCACAATGGAGTCCCGGGCCGGCCTGGCCTGCATCGAACGGATTCTTCTGCATGCCCATCTGGACCCAATCCATCTCCGTCGAAACCCTCACCACCAGCCACATCGACACCGCGGTGCACTGGCTGGGCATGGAATTTCTCGAAGTCGGCGACGACTTCATCCGTGGCCGCATGCCGGTGGACAAACGCACACGGCAGCCCTTCGGCCTGATGCATGGCGGCGTGTCGGTGGTGCTGGCCGAGACGCTGGGCTCGTGCGGCGCCAACTACACCATTCCCGCCGGTCACCGCTGCGTGGGCCTGGACATCAACGCCAACCATCTCAAGGGCGCCACCAGCGGCTGGGTCACCGGCATCACACGGCCGATCCATATCGGACGCAGCACCCAGGTCTGGCACATCGACATGCACAATGAAGCCGGCGAGTTGACCTGCGTGTCGCGCATCACGATGGCGGTGCTCCCACCACGCGAATGATCCACCCCTTGCCCGGTACCTGCCATGGCCCTGAATTTCGACAAGACCATCTCGACCCGAAAACAGTTGCGCGCCGTGCTCGGCGAACCCAGCCCGCGCGTCGTATCCAAGGTCATCGACCACATCGATGTGCATTGCCGCGGCTTCATCGCCAAGTCACCATTTCTGCTGCTCGCCTCGGCAGATGGCAGGGGCAAGGTCGACGTTTCGCCCAAGGGTGACCCGGCCGGTTTCGTGCAGGTGCTCGACGAACACACGCTGGCGATTCCCGAGCGGCTCGGCAACCGGCTGGCCGACAGCATGCTCAACATCCTGGAACGACCACAGGTCGGGTTGCTGTTCGTCATTCCCGGCAAGTCGGAGACCTTGCGCGCCGGCGGCACCGCCCGCATCGTGCAGGACGACTGGCTGCTGGAAAAAATGGCGGTGCGCGGCAAGGCGCCGCAACTGGCCACCGTGGTGACGGTGGATCGGATGTTCTTCCACTGCGCCAAGTGCGTGATGCGATCGCAGTTGTGGGAACCAGGTGCATGGCCCGATCTGCACGGCGTGCCATCGCTGGCCCAGGCCATCATCGACCATGCGAAGCTGGGCGAGACGACGCAGCAGGTGCAGGCGACGCTGGACGAGAGTTACCGCGACCGGCTGTACTGACGACCCTTTGCCGCGGACCGTCCAATGACGCTCGACTGGCTCAGGCGTCGTCCTCTGCGCCTCGCGCCAGCCGCTCGCTTTTCCAGTAGACGTCGTCACCGACAGTGCCGTCAACCCGGTACCGGTTCAGCACCCGCGCCAGCACAAACATCAGGTCGCTGAGCCGGTTCAGATACTGGCGCGGCGTGGGTTTCAATGCCTCGCGGCCCTGCAGCGCAATCACCGCACGTTCGGCGCGGCGCGCCACGGTGCGGCAGACATGGGCCTGCGACGCGGCGCGGGTACCGGCCGGCAGGATGAACTCCTGCAGCTTGGGCAAGGTTTCGTTGTGTTCGGCCAACGCCTCGTCCAGCACCAGCACCGCATCGGCCTTGAGCAGCTCGAAGCCGGGAATCGACAACTCGCCACCCAGGTTGAACAACTGGTGCTGAATCTCGACCAGCATGCTGCGCACGCCCGACGGCATGTCCTCGCACAACAACAGGCCGATATGCGAGTTGAGCTCGTCCACGTCGCCCATCGCGTGCACGCGCAGGTCGTCTTTCGAGACCCGGGTGTTGTCGCCCAGGCCGGTGGTTCCGTCGTCGCCGGTGCGGGTGGCGATCTGTGTCAGGCGTTTGCCCATGGTTGCTGCCTCCAATCAAGACCTATTGTCGCCCCGGTACCGGGGCCGATACCGCAACGGGGGCAAGCGGCAGCTGCAGCGCGATCCGAAAGCCGCCACCGGGCTCCTGCTGTACGTCGATCGTGGCCTGGTGTTTCTGCGCCACCAGCTGCACCAACGCCAGCCCCAGGCCATGCCCTGAGCTGCCGGCCTTGCCCCGCGCGTAGCGCTGGCTCAGCGCACCAAAGTTCTGCGGTGCAAAGCCAAAACCCTGGTCGTGCACTGCAAGCGCATCGGACACCTTGTTCGCCGCGTGGGTGATGGCGGCAATCCGGTTCTCGACCGGTTCCAGGAAATGGGGCCCGCTGTCGCGCGGAGCCGCACCGGGCCGGTTTTCAGGTTGCAGCAAACCGGCAATTCGCTGTGTTTCGCGGGTCATCGTGGCCAGGCTCGATTCGAGCCGGCGCCAGCTCCACAACGGATAGGCCAGCAACACCGTGGCAAGCACCAGCAGCCCTGCCAGAGCCCATTGCCAGGCGGCACTCGCGGGCGTGCGCAGCCACCCCGTGCGCGTCCGGCGTCCAGCACATTGGCGACGAACGCCACTCCCGGCATCGCGCCATTGCCGCCGGCCAGCAGTTCCAGCGCCAGGTGGGCATAGATCACGTTGCCGTCGGACTCCCGCGCCAGGAAACGCCGGGTCACGCCATCGCGATCGACCAAAGCCTGGGCATGGCCTAGCCCTGCCGCGGCGGCAAACGGCGGCAACGGACGCACCGCCAGCACGCCAGGCGGTGGCACGAAGACCGGCAACACCAGTTGGCCATGCGCGGCGATAGTCGCGGCCAGCCGCGCATTGGCAGCCGCGTTATGCATCTGCGCTCCAGGTAGCGTTCACCAATATCGATCAGGGTATCGCCGGGACGCAGGGTCAGCGCCAGCGTCTCGGGCGGGTCCGAAGCGCCGGACCGCAGCGGCGCTGCCAATACGAGTGCCGACTCAGCGAGCAACCATGAGGTGCCGAAAGCAAAGCCCAGCGTTTCGAGCCGATAACCATGCGCATACACCGACCGGATACGCCAGCCGTTGTCAGCCAACTGCAGCAGGTTGCGCAGCTGGCTGAGAAGGATGTCCAGCGTGCAGGTCTGGACAGTGTCGTTCAGACCCCAGACCGCCTCCAGCAGGTACTGGCGCGACAACACCACGGCCTGCCGCGCCGATCCGGCCGAACCGGGGGACTGGCTGGCCATCGTGCGGCGTACACTTGGCCGCAGCTTCCGGAGAGACACGATGAACGCCCCAGCCAGCAACCAGCACCTGTTGCCCGCGGTCGCCCAGCGCGACGTACCGCAGGCCCTGATCGACACGCTCAAGGCGCGTTTTGCCGAACGCTGCTCGACCGCGCTGGTGGTGCGCGAACAACACGGTCGCGACGAGTCATCGTTCGACGTGCCGCCACCGGCCGCAGTGGTGTTTGCCCAGAACACCGCCGAAGTGGCGGACGTGGTCGCGCTGGCTGCACGGCACAAGGTGCCGGTGATCCCGTTCGGTGTCGGCTCCTCCCTGGAGGGCCACCTGCTCGCGGTGCAGGGCGGTATCAGCATCGACATGGGCCGCATGAACAAGGTGTTGTCGATCAACGCCGAAGACCTGACCGTGACGGTGCAGGCCGGCGTGACACGCAAGCAGCTCAACGAAGAGATCAAGAGCACCGGTCTGTTCTTCCCGATCGACCCTGGAGCCGATGCCACCATCGGGGGCATGAGCGCGACCCGCGCCAGCGGAACGAACGCGGTGCGTTACGGCACCATGCGCGAGAACGTGCTGGGCCTGGAAGTGGTCACCGCCAGCGGCCAGGTGATCCGCACCGGCACCCGGGCCAAGAAGTCGTCGGCCGGTTACGATCTGACGCGGCTGATGGTGGGCAGCGAAGGCACGCTGGGCGTGATCACCGAGATCACGCTGCGCATCTACCCGTTGCCCGAGGCGGTGTCGGCGGCGATCTGTTCTTTCCCCAGCATCGAGGCAGCGGTGCGCACGACGATACAGGTGATCCAGATGGGCGTGCCGATCGCGCGCGTCGAGCTGATCGACCGCAACTCGGTGCGTATGGTGAACAAACACTCCAAGCTGTCGCTGCGCGAGGAGCCGATGCTGCTGATGGAGTTCCACGGCTCGCCCAGCGGCGTCAAGGAACAGGCCGAAACGGTGCAGGAAATCGCCAGCGAACACGGCGGCAACGCATTCGAATGGGCCAGCACGCCAGAAGAGCGCACCCGGCTGTGGACGGCCCGGCACAACGCGTATTTCGCTGCCGTGCAGTCGCAGCCGGGCTGCAAGGTGATCTCCACCGACACCTGCGTGCCAATCTCGCGGCTGGCCGACTGCCTGCTCGATTCGGTGGCCGAGGCTGACGCATCGGGCATTCCGTATTTCCTGGTCGGCCATGTCGGCGACGGCAACTTCCATTTCGGCTACCTGCTCGATCCGGCCAAGCCGGAACAACGCGTGGCGGCCGAGCAGCTCAACCACCAGCTGGTATCGCGCGCGCTGGCGCTGGAAGGCACCTGCACTGGCGAACACGGCGTGGGGCTGCACAAGATGGACTTCCTGGTCACCGAGGCTGGCGACGGCGCGATCGACATGATGCGCACCATCAAACGCGCGCTCGACCCGGACAACATCATGAACCCGGGCAAGATCTTCGCGTTCTGATGCCATGACGCGTCGCGGCCGGGCCACCGGTTCCTGGCCCGGCGCGCTGGTATCGCTGCTACTGTGGCTGGTGACGGCCTTCGCATCAGGTCCGTTGCAGGCCCAGGCCCAACCGACGCGGCAGCCTGCCGTGCAGCCCGATAACGGCTGCAGCAGCGCGCGACAGGTCGTGCAGGCGCGGCGTATCGCGACTCGCGCGGGCACGGTGGTCGGCGACGACATGGTGGGTCTGCCCGACCGGCTGCCGCTGGGCTGGCGCAACGAAAAATTCCAGCTGCGCTACGAAATCGATGTGTCGGCCTGCGCCGCATCGTCCAGCGCCGCGTTGTCGCTGTACCGGGTGGGCGCACCGTTCGTCATCCGTGCGCAAGGGGCGGCACTGGAGTCGCTGCTGACCCGCAGGCGGTTCGAGTCCACCATCTCCGAGGCCGCCGACACGACGGCGACACGACCGGCGGAACCAGTGTTCAATGGCCGCATCCCGAACCTGATCGGCCTGCCCCGCTTGACCCGTACGGTCGAGATCGAGTTGCTGACCCTGCCCTTTATCCCGACCGGATTGGCCGCGCTCAGCCTGGGCCCGACCAATACCCTGATGCCGTTGGCCATCGCCAACGTGGACCGTGTGGTCGGGTATACCCATGCTGCCGCCGCCGTGATGCTGGTGCTGGCATCGATGGGCGGCATCCTGTGGCTGCAGCGGCGCCACGCCCTCGGTTTTCTGTGGATGATGCTGGCCTGTGTGTGCTGGAGCATCCGGGCTCTGGCCTACTTCGATCCCAACGTCTACCTGTCGCCGATCTGGTTCGAGCAGCTGAACCCGTTCAATATCCTGCTGACCGCCGTCGCCTTGTGCGCGGCGACATTGGCCACGATGACATCGCGTCCCGCAATCGCCGCCGCAACTGCAGCAACCGCCCCGGCCAACGCCGCAACCGCTGCAACCGCCGCCACCACCACTGCGATTACTGCAATCACTGCATCCGCAACCGCCACCGCCGCCGCAACCGCCACCGCCACCGAACAAACATCGGACACCGACTGGCGGCGCCGGCCGCGCCAGGCACTGGTGTTCGCGGTTGCCAGCAGTGCGCTGGCGATCGTGCTCGGCGTTCTCTTGGACGGTGGGGCAATGCTGGTGCGAGGTTATGCGCAACTATGGGCGCTGGGCCTGTCGCTGGTCACGATCTGGTGGATCTGGCGCGGCCGCATTCCGCTGCCACGCGTGCACCGCTACGCCATCATCGGGTCCTACGTCGGCCTGATCGCCTGTGCCGGGCACGACATGGCCCTGGTGTTTGGTGGTGTCGCGCCCACCGGCCCGAGTTACCTGTTCTGGGGCTTCACCGTGGTGCTGCTGGTGTACGCATTGATCACCGGCGACTACGTCATCACCACACTGAACCGGGCCGAGAACAGCAACCTGGAGCTGGAGCGGCGCATCAACAACAAGTCGGCCGAACTCGAACAAAGTTACCAGCAGCTGCGCAAGACGGAAATGGCCGGCGCCTTGGCATCGGCGCGGCTGCAGGAACGCGAGCGATTGCTGCGCGACATGCACGATGGCCTGGGCGCCCAACTGATGACAGCACTGCGGGGCGTCGAGCGCGCGGCGCTGAACCGCGACCAGATCGCGCAGTCGTTGCAGGACGGCATGGACGAATTGCGCATGCTGATGGACAGTGCCGACATGGGATCGGACCTGTCCGTCGCATTGGCGGCCTGGCGCAATCGCTGGGACAACCGGCTCGGCGCGGCTGGCGTGCATCTGCATTGGCACCTGGACGATTCGATCGACGGCCTGCAACTCGACAGCGACACATTGCTGCAGATCATGCGTATTCTGCAAGAGGCGGCGACCAATGTCGTGAAACACGCCTATGCCCACAACCTGCATGTGCAGGCCCGGTTGTTGCAACAAAGCGCGCAGACCTGGCTGGTGATCGTCGCGCGCGACGACGGACGCGGCCTGCCCCAACAGGACACCCTGCGCAGCCAGCGCGGTCTGCGCAACATGGCGCATCGCGCCTCGCAGATCGGTGCGCGACTGGAAGTCGCCAACAGCGGTGACGCCCTCGGTGGTTGCCAGATGTTGCTGGAGCTGCGTATCCACCCGCCACCGGACCGCCCGGAACGCCGTCGCCACGCCCGCACGACGAACACGCCTGCCAAGGCGGCGAGCCTGGTCAGCTGACCAGGCCGCGCCGGGCTGCCTCTACCGCAGCCTCGGCGCGAGAGGAGATGTCGAGCTTGCGATAGATGTCGCGCACGTAACTGGTTACCGTGTGTGCGCTGATGCCCAGCAGGCTGGCGGCCTCCGGCACCTTGTAGCCCTTGCCGATCAGGCGCAGCACATCGACCTCACGCTCGGTCAGTTGACGCTGGGGCTCGCCCGCCTCGCGTTCGGTATCCACCAGCGGTGGCCATCCGTTGTGGCCGCGCGCCAGCGTGGCGCCGGGCAGGCCGCGGAAATGCTGCAGCAGGCGCAACGCGATGGACGGCGACAGGGCTGGCTCGCCGAGCCGGATCCGTTGCAGCTGGGAGACCACGACCGCGCTGGGCTGGGATTTCAGGATATACCCAGTGGCACCCGCGCGCAGCGCCGGGAAAACATGGGTGTCGTTGTCATGGATGGTGGCCACGATGACCGCCGCACCGGGCCGGGCCGCCACCAGTTCGCTGATCAGTTCCTCGCTGGTGCCGTCGGGAAGACCCCAGTCGACCAGCGCCAGGCCATAGGCAAACCCGGCCATGCGTTCACGTGCCTGTACCAGCGTGGCAGCCGTATCGACCTGCCGAACCTCGGGCAGCGCGCGTGGCAGCAACTCGGCCAGCCACTGACGCGGTTCGTCCAGATCTTCGACGATCAGCGCACGCGCGAACAACGTTTCTGTTTGTGTGCTGACGCTGCTCATGCTGGTGGTCCGCGGTGGAGTCGCCCGTGGGGCGGCTATTTCTGCATGTCGCCGAGCTTGCAGCCCTTGGACAAGAACATGGTGGTCAAGTGCTCCTTGCGCCCTTGCGCCTGCTGCGCCAGCACCGCTCCCTGCTGCGCCTGCATGGCGTTTTGCTGCTGCGCCATCGCCTGCTGCCGTGCGTTGGCCGACTGGACAGTGGAAGCGGTGGTTTTCACGGAAGTTTCCTCGGGATCAGTCGAACACCGGCGAGCCGGGCACGGCCGGCCACCAGTAGTGCGGCCGCGCTGAGCGCACGACAATACCACCCCACCCGGTGCCGCGTAACCCCCTGGGCCGGGGGTAGCCGAGAACCCGATCACGGCGCGCTGCCGGCATGCAAAGTCAGGGGGTTTCGGCGATCGCCCGGGCCAGGTAGTCGATCTGCCGCTGCAGGTCGGTTTCGGTGTCGGCAAAACGCCGCGCAATATCCGCAAATTCGTGCTGGACCTCGATCAGCGCGTCGACCATGTCCGGCGCGAATTGTTCGCCCCGCTCATGGAACAGTCGCTGCAGGGCCTTGTCGTGCGTGATGGCGGCGCGGTAGACCCGATTGCTGGTCAACGCGTCGTAGGTGTCGGCCACCGCCATCACCAGGGCGGGAGCAGGAATCGCCTCGCCCGCCAGGCCTTGCGGGTAACCCTGCCCGTCCCAACGCTCATGGTGACCGTATGCGATCTGGCGCGCAATGCCCAGGAACGCCGACGGTGCGCCCGCGCTGCGCTGGATCTGGTCGATCATGTCGCGTCCGATCACGGCGTGGCTGCGTACCATGTCGAGTTCTTCCGCGGTGAGTGCGCCGGGCTTGAGCAGGATGCGATCGGGCACCGCGCAGTTGCCGATGTCGTGCAGGGCACTGGCACGCACCAGCACGTCAAGCATGTCGTCGGGCCACAGGCTGGCATATGGCTGCGCCTGGCACAAATGGCGCGCCAGTACCCGCACATACTGCTGGATGCGGTGGATATGTTGGCCCGACTCTCCCGGTTCTGCGGTCGTGGCCAGCGCCTGCACCAGCGCATGGTTCAAACCCACCTGCTGCTCCAGCGTGCCAAAGGCGGCAACCTCCGCGCGGGCCGCGGTACCGGTGCCGGTGGGCAAGGAATCTGATGAACTCAAGGCAACTCTCCGCGAGATGGGACTACCGATGTTACGACGACTGGCCGGGCCACCCCCTCAGGCGCCGGCGCTTGCACGAAACGGCAGCCGGTAGACCCAGACCGGCCGGCCATCGGCCAACCGCAGCACATGGTCCGGCTCCAGTTCACAGGCCTCGAATTCCAGGCTGACCATCCATGCGCCCGGTGCCATCTCGGCGCTCGCCTTGGCCACGGCGCGGGGCATGGTCTCCGGCCGCTGGAACAGGTAGACCAGCGCATACGGCTGCCAGGTTGCACGCCAGATGTCGCCATGACGCACCTGCGCCCACGGGCAACGCAGACCGCACCCGATACGCAAGGGCCAGCTCCATTCGATGCCGTGCAGCCGCACCTGCGGATAGGCCGCGCGCAAAGCGCGCAATCCATGCCCCAAGCCACAGCCGGCGTCGAGCACGGCCGCCTGTGCGCGCAACGCCACCAAAACCGGCAGGCCGGCCAGCGCGTCACGCGGGGTCGGGAAAAGGGGCGCGTCGCGCCAGGCCTTGACCGGATAGAGCAGCAGTGCGGCCAGCAGCAACACCAGCCAGGCCCAGCCAGGCACGACGGCCACTCCGCTGGCGACCAGGGCCAGCGGAAAACCCGCGGCCACGATGAGGCGCCGCCACCAGTTGCCCGCAACGAAGCTCAGCAGCAGACCCGTGACAATGGCCAGCACCAGCGCCACAACCGGCGCCAGGCCGAGCGCCCGTGCACTCAGCCAATAGACGGACCAGCACAGCCCCCACACCAGCAAGGCCGGCACAGGCCAAGGCGGGCGCAGCTGCATGACGGTGGCCGCTCAGCGGCTGCCGTTGTGGCTGAGTTTGTCGATCAGGCCGTTGAGCTCCTCGAGCGAGCCAAACTGGATCGCAACCTCGCCGAGCTCCTGCATCCGGCCGCCACGCTTGACGCGTTTCTTGATCCGCACCTCCACTTCGGCGGTCAGCAGGTCGGACAACTCCTCTTCGAGCCGGCGCAGGTCACGTGACTTTTCCTTCTTGGGCTTGGGCGAGGTGAGCGCGAACTCGGCCGAGAGTTTCTTCACCAGCGCCTCGGCCTCGCGCACCGACATCTTGCGCGCCGCGATCTGGCTGGCCGCGGTGATCTGCGACGCGCGCTCCAGCGCCAGCAGCGCCCGCGCATGGCCCATCTCCAGATCGCCGGCCATCAGCATGGTCTGCACCGGCTCGGTCAATTGCAGCAGGCGCAGCAGGTTGCTGGCGGCGCTGCGCGAGCGCCCGACGGCTTGCGCCGCCTGCTCGTGGGTGAGCCCAAACTCCTTCACCAGGCGTTGCAAACCCTGGGCTTCCTCGAGCGGATTCAGGTCTTCTCGCTGCATGTTTTCGATCAGCGACATGGCTGCGGCGGCCTCGTCGCCGACATCACGCACCAGCACCGGCACGTTGTCCAGGCCCGCCAGGCGTGCGGCGCGGAAACGCCGTTCACCGGCGATGATCTCGTACACCGGACGATCGCCGCGGGTCATCGCATCGACATCGGCGCCACCCTGCAGGGCACGCAGGCGTTGCAGGCCATCTGCCGCCTCCAGCCGGCGCACCAGGATCGGCTGCATGATGCCCTGGGCCTTGATCGACTCGGCCAGCTCGTACAAGGCACCTTCGTCCATCCGGGTGCGCGGCTGGTACTGGCCCGGCACCAGGTCCGACAGCAGCAGCGATGCGGGTTGCCCCTGGCCGGCCTGCGCCTCGGCGCCGGACATCTCGGCCTGGGCGGCCGGACCGAGCAGGGCTTCCAGTCCCCGGCCCAGGCCCTTGAATTTCTTGGTCACCATCGTGTGTCCTCCTCGTCGTTGCGTTTCATTGGGGCCGTCGGCGCACTGGCGCTGGGGCGCCGCTGCTGCTACGGCACAGATCCAGCAGGCGTGTGTGGCCATCAGGCCAGTCACCCAGTCCGCTGTCGGTATTGATATGACCAGCCGGGCCGCAATCGACGAACTCCGAGCCCCAACCGGCGGCGAATTGCCGGGACCGGGAAAAGCTGCAATACGGATCGTCACGGCTGGCCAGCAGCACGCTGGGAAAAGGCAAGGCCTGCGACACGACCGGCGACCAGCTGGCCAGCGTGGCGGCGATCGCCTCGACCTGTGGGTCGCCCGGCGCTACCAGGAAAGCGGCCTGGATGCGGTGGCCCAGGCCGGACGCCGCAACCCACGCCGCGACCAGATGGCAACCCAGACTGTGCGCGACGAGCACGATTCGCGCCGGCGCGCGTGGCGCCCGGCCCTGCTCGATGTCGAGCACGACATCCTGCAGCCGTGCGACCCAGTCGCCGCGCAGCGGGCGCATCCAGTCATGCTGCTCGACACGCCGGTAGCCGTGGCGCTGCTCCCACAGGCTTTGCCAGTGGCCGGGGCCGGAGTTCTGCCATCCGGGCAACAACAGGATCGGGGAGCTCGACATCAGCTACAAACAAGATAGCGCTTTTATGTGTCCAGGAAAGGCCTTCGGGCCACCCGTCACAACTTCGCGATACGCGCCAACATCTCCTGGGCGAACGCCAGGTAGGCTTGCGCGCCCTTCGATGCAGGATCGAACACCACGCCTGGCAAGCCATAGCTGGGTGCCTCGGCAAGCCGCACATTGCGTGGAATCACGGTGTCGAAGACCTTTTCGGCGAAATGCGCCTTGAGCTGGTCGCTGACCTGTTGCTGCAAGGTGATGCGCGGATCGAACATGACACGCAGCAGACCGATCACGGCAAGATCCTTGTTCATGTTGGCGCGTACCTGGCGGATCGTGTTGACCAAGTCGGTCAGGCCTTCGAGCGCGAAATATTCGCACTGCATGGGAACGATCACGCCATGGGCGCAACTCAGCCCGTTGAGGGTCAACATCGACAAGGAAGGTGGGCAATCGATCAGCACGAAGTCGTAGTCTGCCTCGACCTCGGCCAGTGCGGTCTTGAGCCGGCGCTCGCGCCGCTCGACTGCGACCAGCTCGACCTCGGCACCAGCCAGGTCGCGGTTGGCTCCCAGCACCGCATACCCACAACCGGCGGCCTCGAGCTTGTCGCTGCGCACCAGCGCTTGTGCAATCGGCGTCGAACCGAGCAACACGTCATAGACGCTGTCGGTAAGTTGGCGTTTGTCGATGCCCGAACCCATGGTGGCATTGCCCTGCGGATCGAGGTCGATCATCAGCACCCGTTGCCCGACCTTGGCCAGGCCGGCTGCCAGGTTGACCGTCGTCGTGGTCTTGCCCACTCCCCCTTTTTGATTGGCAATACAAAAGATCCGGGCCATCCGTGGTTCCTGTGTTTCGAGCGCCGGTTCTCAGAGCGCGAGTGGCAATCGATTGGGCCCGCGACCGAGTGCCCAAGGGTGGCGGGCAAGGCGCGACGCGCAGCCCCTGTCGGGCCATGGGCAAGCGGCGCCACGCCGCACGGCGCCATTGGACGCACCGGCGCGCAGGGCAAGCCACTGCGACCGGCCATGGTGGCCCCACGCGCCAGGAGCGGGTTGCGGAGTCTTGCGTGGGCGCAAGCGATTGCCCCTCACGCTCTCAGTTGCCCACGGCCAGCTTGACGCCGAACCCGACCAGGAACAAGCCCGCCAGTTTGTTCAGCACGCTCGAGACCACCGGGTTGGCACGCATGCGGGCGGCCAGGAAATGCGTCAACAGGGTCATCGTCAGGCCATACACAAAGGCCAACACAGCCACAGTGGCGGCCATGACGCCAAAGGTCAGAAGGCCCTGGTGCCGCATCGGATCGACGAACAAGGGGAAAAACGCCATGTAGAAAACGATCGCCTTGGGGTTGAGCAAGGTGATCAGGAATGCCTGGCGCAGATATTGGCCCGTACGGATATGCAGCACCGGTTTGTCACCCGGACGCGCGAACCACATGCGCAAGCCCAGCCAGGCCAGATAGGCGGCGCCCAGCCACTGCACCACACGAAAAGCCGCCGGATAGGTGGCCAACATCGCGGCGACACCGGCTACTGCCATCCAGATCAGGACCTGATCACCGAGGATCACTCCCCCGGTCGCGGCCAGTCCGCCGCGAATACCGCCCTTGCCTGTCGATGTGATCAAGGCCAGGTTGCCCGGGCCAGGGACCAGCAGGAATACGATGATGGCGATGACGAATGCACCGTAGTCGGCAATGCCAAACATGGAAAACCCTTGAAGAATGGGGCTTGAGTTTACTGCCTTCATCCCTGGCCCGATACGCCTGTTTCAGCATTCCTGGCGAGCAATTGGCTGGATCAGGGTTGCGGCGTGGCGGGCGCCAACCAGACGATGCATCGCTGCGCATCGAGACCTGGCACTTGCAGTTGTTCCACGTGAAACACCCGGGCCGTGTCCGGCAATGCCGCGATTTCGTCGGCGGGATGCTGCCCCTTCATCGCCATCCAGCAACCACCGGGTGACAATAACTGCGACGTGCAGCCCACGAAATCAGGCAGAGAGGCAAATGCGCGCGAACACACCACGTCGAATGGGCCGGGCAATTGTTCGACCCTGCCGTGCACGGCCTGGAGGTTTCCCAACCCCAGGCTGACAGCGGCCTGCCGGATGAACGCCGCCTTCTTGGCCACGGCGTCGATGCAGCTTACCGCGATATCCGGGCAGCCGATGGCAATGACGACACCCGGCAAACCGCCGCCGGAACCCACATCAAGCAACCGAGCTCCCATGGTGGGGCCGCGCGCCCGCAGCACCCGTTGCAACGGCGCGATGGCAGCCAGGCTGTCCAACAGATGGTGGCGCAACATCTGCATCGGGTCGCGCACGGCGGTCAGGTTGTAGACCCGATTCCACTTCTGCAGCAGATCGAGGAAGGCGAGCAGTTTGCCGCATTGCGCTTCGTCCAGCGCCAGATCCAGTGCCGTGACGCCTTCGCGCAGCGCCATCGACAAGGAACCATCGCTCAAACCGGTACCTTGTCGAGTGTGTCCACGGCAGCCGAGTCTGCCCTGCCCGCATTTTTACCCAGCAAGGCGGCGCGGTGTTTTTTCAGGTGGATCAGCAACAACGAGATCGACGCCGGCGTGATACCCGACAGACGCGAGGCCAAACCCAACGTCTGCGGCCGATACCGGCTCAAGGTCTGGCGCGCCTCGAAACTCAGCGCCGCAACCTGCATGTAGTCCAACTCTGGCGGCAAGACCAGACTCTCGTAGACCTCGGCACGCTCGACCTCATCCTTCTGCCTTTGGATATAACCGCTATACCGCGCAGTGATTTCGACCTGCTCCACGACCGAGCGCCCGAACAACCGATCCGGGCCGCCCGCAACATCACCAGGGGTTGCAGCAACGTCGTTCCATGCCAAGTCAGGCGGCGCGAACTGCCCACCATTGAGCGACATCAGCGATTGGTAGCTGACGTCCGGCCTGCGCAGCAATTCTGCCAGGCTGTATTCATGGTCCATCGGTTTACCCAGCACGCGGGTCGCCTCGGTGGCCTCGACCGTGCGCGGGTTGATCCAGGTGGCGCGCAAGCGCTGTGTTTCACGTGAAACAGCGTCCCGCTTGCGGCAAAAGGCATCCCAGCGGGCATCATCGACCAGCCCCAGTCGGCGGCCGGTTTCGGTGAGGCGCATGTCGGCATTGTCTTCTCGCAGTTGCAACCGGTACTCCGCTCGACTGGTGAACATGCGGTAGGGCTCCGTCACCCCCTTGGTGATCAGGTCGTCGACCAACACACCCAGATAGGCTTCGTCGCGGCGCGGCAACCACGGTGCTTCGCCCCGGCACGCCAGGGCCGCATTGAGGCCGGCAAACAAGCCCTGGGCCGCGGCCTCTTCGTAACCGGTCGTCCCATTGATCTGGCCGGCAAAAAACAGACCGGAGATGGCGCGGGTTTCGAAGCTGGTCTTGAGCGCACGCGGGTCAAAGAAATCGTATTCGATCGCATAACCCGGCCGCAGGATATGTGCGTTCTCCAGCCCCACCATCGAGCGCACCAGTTCGTGTTGCACGTCGAACGGCAGACTGGTCGAGATACCGTTGGGGTAGACCTCGTGTGTAGTCAAGCCCTCGGGCTCCAGGAAGATCTGGTGGCTGGTCTTGTCTGCAAACCGGTGGATCTTGTCCTCGATACTGGGGCAATACCGCGGGCCGACACCTTCGATCTGCCCGGTGAACATCGGGCTGCGGTCGAGCCCGGAGCGGATGATGTCGTGGGTACGCTCATTGGTGTGCGTGATCCAGCACGACACCTGCTGCGGATGCTGCTCGGCGGAGCCCATGAAACCGAACACCGGCAACCGATCGCCTGCTCCACCCGGCATTCCGTCACCCGGTTGCTCCAGGCATTTGGAGAAATCGATGCTGCGGCCGTCCAGGCGTGGCGGCGTGCCCGTCTTGAGGCGCCCTTGCGGCAGTTTGAGTTCCTTGAGCCGCGCCGACAGGCTCATCGCCGGCGGGTCCCCGGCCCGGCCCGCCGCGTAGTGGTTCATGCCAACGTGGATCTTGCCGTCCAGGAAGGTGCCAGCGGTGAGCACCACCGTGCGGCTGCGAAAGCGGATGCCGACCTGGGTCACCGCGCCGACGACCCGGTCCCCCTCAACCATCAGGTCATCCACCGCCTGCTGGAACAACCACAGGTTGGGCTGGTTCTCGAGCCGGCGCCGGATCGCCGCCTTGTACAGGATGCGGTCGGCCTGAGCACGTGTTGCACGCACCGCCGGCCCCTTGCTGGAGTTGAGGATACGGAACTGGATGCCACCCTCGTCGGTCGCGGCCGCCATCGCGCCGCCCAGTGCGTCGACCTCCTTGACCAGATGGCCTTTGCCAATGCCACCAATCGACGGGTTGCAGCTCATCTGCCCCAGCGTCTCGATGTTGTGCGTGAGCAGCAACGTCTTGCTGCCCATGCGGGCGGCCGCCAAAGCAGCCTCGGTGCCGGCGTGGCCACCGCCGACCACGATCACGTCGAATTCTTCTGGGTACATCATGGTGTCACTGCCTCTTTCCGGTTCGTCTGCGCGGCGGCATCCAGGCATTCCGCGGGCAAGCCCATGGCGCGTGCAATCTGCACCAGACGCCAGTCGGCCGTCACGAACAAATCCACATTCGCCGCCAGCGCACTACCGACATGTAGTGCATCGGTCACACGCAGCGGCGCACTGCGGGATTTGCCTTGGGAACGGCCCGGCGGCTTATCAAGGAACCCTGCGTGCGGCGCACTGCGGGATTCGCCTTGGGAACGGCCCGGCGGCTCATGCTCCATCGCGGCAAAGGCGAAACGCTCGACATGGTCGTCCAGCGGCACCCGCACCATGTCGGCGACATCGCTTCGCGCCGCCGCCCAGACACGTTCGAACTCGGCCTCGGACAGGCAGCCATCGCGCCGGCGCCGCAACAAGGCTGCCGCCACTTCGCTCTGGCAATGCGCGGCCACCAACAAAACATCGGCCTGCGCAAACACATCGAGCACCCGCTCGTGGCCGGCCTCCGATGCATACCGCTTGAGCAGGGCCGACGCATCGAGCATTACCCGCAACCCGCTGGCGCTGGCGCCAGCCGGGTCCAGGTTGCCGGCAGGAAAACGCAAGCGCTGTGGTGCGTCGTTCATGTCGACGCTCCGTCCGGTTCGTCGCGCACCGCTTGCGCCAGCGACACACCCGGCGGCAACTGCACCGGCGTGAAAGGTCGTTTCCAGTTCGGCAGGTCGACTTCGCCAGCGGACGCTCGCACCGGAACCAGATCGGCCACCGGCTTTCCGTGGCGCATGAGGCGCACCGCCTGGCCCTGCTGCACCAGATCCAGCGTGGACGACACATTGGCCCTGAATTCGCTCAATGGGAGGGTAATCATTTTGTACAAAATATTGATATTTGTACATTCTAGCGGTGGCGCCGGATTTTCAACCGCTGTGCCCCAGAACACCCGGTTCAACAACACCATCCTGGCCCAGGGCCCAAATACATGCACGCGCCGACGGCATCGCGGCATCGACCATCACGTGCGCACCCTGCGGTTACTTCACGGGCATCGTCAGCGCCCATGGGATAAACGGGCGATGCGTTCGAACGCGCCGAGCGCATGTGCCGAGCGTCCAACCACGGCGAGCTGTGCTCCAATCACGCCATGAAACTACTCGTATTCGCGGGCAGCACCCGCCAACACTCGTTCAACCGCCGCCTGGCTGCGGTCGCCGCGCAGATGGGCCGGGATGCCGGCGCCGAGGTCAGCCACATCGAACTGGTTGACTTCGACATCCCGATGTACAACGCCGACCTCGAAGCCCGCGGCACGCCGGCCGACGTCGTACGGCTCAAGCAGATGATGTTCGAGCACCCGGCCTGGATCATCTGCTCGCCGGAGTACAACGGCTCCTACACCGCACTGCTGAAGAACACCATCGACTGGGTGTCGAGCCCGATCAAGTCGGATCCCGATTGGACGGACGGCTTCAAGTCCTTTCGCGGCAAGGTCGTCGGCATGCTCAGCGCGTCCAATGGCGCGCTCGGCGGGCTGCGCTCGCAAAGCCATCTGGCGCCGCTGCTGATCAATTCCCAGTGCTGGCTGGCGCCCAAGGCGTTCGCTCTCGGCCGGGCGGCCGACGCGTTCGACGCCGATGGCGGCCTGCGCGACGAAACGCAGCGGAAAAGTGTGCGTGGCGTCATCGACCAGGTGTTGTGGGCGGCGCAGCGCCTGCACGCCGAATGAGAGCGAGAAGGGCAATCGCTTGAACCCGCGCAAGACCCCGCAAGCAGCCCCAGGCGATTCGGACAACGGCAATTCGCGGGTTCTTGCGCTGCGGGCCGGGGCACCCAACGGCGCCGTGCGACGCTGCGCCGCTCGCCGATGTCCCGACATGTGCTGCGGCCCGGCAAACCTGCGGACACGTCAGGAGCGTGTCGGGCTTGGGGAGCGTGTCAGGCTTGGGGAGCGTGTCAGGCCTGTCTCTT
>ENA-ORBV01004935-ORBV01004935.1-microbial-mat-metagenome-genome-assembly--contig:-NODE-4935-length-25031-cov-8.557626_pt1 | contig 25031 bp, 22 predicted proteins | sample MGYA00237777_ERZ505514 | MGnify/ENA primary metagenome ERZ505514 (study PRJEB26160, sample SAMN06269048) | microbial mat metagenome | isolation source: Oligotrophic lake microbial mat | place... | reverse complement strand
GTGTCGGCACGACGGTGGAAACCGAGGTGCTGCACGGCATTGACATGGTGCTGCGCCCGGGTGAGTTTGCCGCGCTGATCGGGCCCTCGGGTGGCGGTAAAAGTACGCTGCTCAACCTGATCGGACTGCTTGACAAGCCGACATCGGGCACGCTCCACCTCATGGGCCAGAACACGGGCGAGCTTGCCGACGGCCCGCTGACGCGGCTGCGTGGCAGCGCCATCGGCTTTGTCTTCCAGTATCACCATCTGCTGCCGGCGTTCACGGCGCTAGAGAATGTGATGATGCCGCTGCTGGCCGCGCGCGGCCGTCCGGATGCCGCCATGCGTGAGACCGCGGCGGCATTGCTCGATCAGGTCGGGCTCACGGCCTGGCGCGACAATCTTGCCAACAATATTTCCGGCGGCCAGCAGCAGCGCGTGGCCGTCGCGCGCGCGCTGGCGATGAATCCGGCGCTGGTGCTGGCCGACGAGCCCACCGGCAACCTTGACACCAAAACCGCCGACGGCGTGTTTGACACGCTGCGCCGCGTCAACGAGCAGCGCCGCACCACGTTTCTTATCGTCACCCACGACCCGCGCCTTGCCCAGCGCTGCGACCGTATCATCGAGCTCGTGGACGGGCGTCTTGTCTCGGACCAGCCGCACAGTCCGGTCCGTCCCGTCTGAACGGTTCTTCCGGTCTGAGACGCCGGCACGGCGCGTGCGCCCGGCTTATTTATCGATCGATAGCAAAGTGCTGCACTGCGGGAGCCCGGATGGCGCATTTGCTGTCGCGATTTGCTGTCGCGTTTTCGCAAACGGGCGGGTAAGATTGCGCGGCACGGCGGAGCGTTCCGCCGTGCGATTCGTGCACACCATACAAAAACAGGAACAGGACGCAAAACATGACCGTATTCAAATCAGAAATCCGCGACGGCATGCGCATCGACTGGGATGTGCCAGTCACCATGGACGACGGCCTCACGTTGCGCGCCGACATCTTCCGGCCGGTGGCCGAGGGCCGTTACCCGGTGCTGATGACCTACGGCCCCTACGGCAAGGGCCTCGCCTTCCAGGAAGGCTACAAGACCGCGTGGGACATCATGGCGCGCGAAAACCCGGACGTGCTCGCCGGCTCGACCAACCAGTACCAGAACTGGGAGGTGGTCGATCCGGAAAAGTGGGTGCCCGACGGCTACGTCTGCATCCGCGTTGACTCGCGCGGTGCCGGCCGCTCGCCCGGATTTCTGTCGCATAATAATAGGCGCGAGACGCGTGATTTTCACCAATGCATCGAATGGGCCGCGGTGCAGCCCTGGGCGAATGGCAAGGTCGGGCTCAACGGCATTTCCTATTACGCCAGCAACCAGTGGCGTGCCGCCGCTTCGCAGCCGCCGCATCTTGCCGCGATCTGCGCCTGGGAGGGCTGGAACGATGCCTACCGCGAGTCGCACCGCCATGGCGGCATCGCCTGCACCTTTCGCAAGAACTGGCAGGAGATGCAGGTCAAGACGGTGCAGCACGGCGTCGGTGAGCGCGGCAAGAAACACCCGGTCACGGGCGAACTCGCCTGCGGCCCCGAGACCCTGAGCGAGGCCGAACTGGCGAACAACCGCGAAGACATGTGGCTCGCGGTGCTCGGGCGCGAGACCGACAGCGAGTGGTATCGCGAACGCAGCGCCGACTTGTCGCGCGTCACGGTGCCCTTGCTGTCGGCTTCAAACTGGGGCGGGCAGGGGCTGCACCCGCGTGGTAATTTCGAGGGCTATGTCGGGGCGGCTTCGAAACAGAAATGGCTGGAAGTGCACGGCGGCTCGCACTGGGCGCCGTTTTACACCGACTACGGCGTCGGGCTGCAAAAGCGCTTTTTCGATCATTTCCTCAAGGGCGCCGCCAACGGCTGGGACCAGCAACCCGGGGTGTTGCTGCAGGTGCGCCATCCGGGCGAGAAATTCGTCGAGCGCGCCGAGAACGAATGGCCGATCGCGCGCACCATATGGACTAATTTTTATCTTGATCCGGCCGGTATGCGCCTGTCGGACAAGGCGCCGGCTGCGGATGCGACGCTCACCTACGATGCCATGGGCGAGGGCGCGACCTTTTCCACCGGCGCGCTCGGGCATGCCACCGAGATCACCGGTCCGATCGCGCTCAAGCTGTTCGTCTCTTCGGCGACCGTGGATGCCGATATTTTTGCCGTGCTGCGGGTGTTTGACCCGGCCGGCAAGGAGGTGGTATTCCAGGGGGCGCTTGATCCGCACACGCCCATCGCCCAGGGCTGGCTGCGCGCCTCCCACCGCAAGCTTGACGCGAAGCGCACGCTGCCCTACCGGCCCTACCACACGCATGATGAAAAGCAGCCGCTGAGCCCGGGTGAAGTCTATGCGCTCGATGTGGAGATCTGGCCTACCTGCATTGTCGTGCCCAAGGGTTACAGCATTGCCCTCAGCATACGCGGCAAGGATTATGAGTACGATGGCGAGGCGGCGGTGTTGTCCAACATGAAGAATCCGATGAAAGGCTGCGGTCCCTTCATTCATGACGACGACACCGACCGTCCGCAGGCCATTTTCGGCGGCAAGGTGACGCTTCACACCGGGCCGACGCAACAGGCCGCGGTCTTGCTGCCGGTTATTCCGGCAAAATAAAAAAAGCAGTGGCGGGAAAGTGGCGGGGCAGCCGGTTCCGCACCCGCTTCCAGGTTCGTTTTTAGTTCAATGATATTCGCCCAAGGAGGGGTTTGCCATGAAACTGAAGTCCGTTCTTTCGATGTTCGCCGCCACTGCGGCACTGGCTGTGAGCGTTGGTGTGCAGGCCCAAGCCTGGCCGAACAAGCCGATCAAGCTCATCATTCCGTTCCCACCGGGGAATACCACCGACATCATGGCGCGGCTGATTGCGCCCAAACTGAGCGAACGTCTCGGCCAACCGGTGATCGTCGAAAACCGGCCTGGCGCCAGCGGAATGCTCGGCCTTGACCTTGTCGCCAAGGCCGCGCCCGACGGTTACACCATCGGCGCGGGGCAGGGCGGCAACCTCGTCGTGCTGCCGCATACCAGCAAGAGCATCCCCTACGACGCGCTGAGGGACTTTTCGCCCATCGCCCTTTCCACCAGCAACTATCTGGTGGTCGTCGGCGCCACCGGTGCGCCGTTCAAGAACCTCGCTGAAATGATCGTCTGGGCCAAGGCCAACCCGGGCAAGCTGACGGTGGCGAGCAATGGCGAGGGCGGCTTTCCCCACCTGATATTCGAGCATCTGCGCATGATGGGCGGCTTTTCCTTCAACCATATTCCGTACAAGGGCTCGGCGCAGATCGCCACCGACCTGATAGGCGGGCAGGTGCAGGCCGGCGTGGATGGCGTCACCGGTCTCACGCCGCATATCAAGTCCGGCCGCATCAACCTGCTGGCGGTCACCAGCAAGACGCGCGCGCCGCAGTGGCCCGATGCGCAGGCCGCCGCCGAAGCCGTGCCCGGTTACGAGTCGGGCGGCTGGTTCGGTTATGTCGGTCCCGCCGGCATGCCGCGCGAGATCGTTGCACGCCTCAATGACGAGATAAACCGCGCCATGAAAAGTCCGGACGTCGCTGAAAAACTTGTGGCGACCGGACTCAACATGGTCTATGAATCGCCGGAGTATTTTGCTGAAACGATCAGGAGCGACCACGCCAAGTACGGCAAGCTGGTGAAGGACATCGGCTTCAAGCCGCAGTAAGCAGACATTTCAAGAGGACGCAATGAACTCACCTATAGCTGCAGTTGCGGGCACCCCGCCCCGATACGAACCCTTCGGCTGGCATCACTGGCCGGATCATTTTTTTCTGTCTTACCAGTTTCGCCGCGGACTCGGCGAGACGCAAGAGGGCGGCGGGGCGGTGAGCGAATGCTTCCAGGCGGCGAGCCGAATGATTCCGGGCGACCTCGACAGCTGGCACAACGAGTGGATGGTGGTGGCCGACCGCAACGACAAGCGCGGCGACGAGGCTGCGGCGGCGGGCAACATCCGCACGGCGATGAATTGCTGGTTGCGCGCCGCCGATTATTTTCGTTCGGCCGAATTCTGGCTCGCATCCGATGACCCGCGCCGTCTGCCGACCTTCACGCGCTGCGAGGCGGCAAGCCAGAAATGGCTCAAGCGCCTCGATCCGCCGGGCGAGGTGGTGGAGATTTCCTACGAGAACGGCAAGACGCTGCCGGCCTACTTCATCAAATCGCCGGCCTATCGCAATAGTGAAGGTGCGAAGCAGCCGGTGCTCATTTCCTTCGGCGGCCTTGATTCGTTCAAGGACGAGTTGTGGTTCATGACCGGGCGCGGGGCGGTGCAGCGCGGCATTGCCGTGCTGCTGGTCGATGGGCCCGGGCAGGGCGGGGCGTTGCGCCGGCAGAACATTGTTTCACGCCATGACTACGAGGTGCCGGTCGGCAAGTGCATAGACTGGCTGGAAAAGCGCAGCGACGTCGATGTCAAACGCATTGCGGTCAGCGGTTCGAGCATGGGCGGCTATTACGCCGCGCGCGCCGGCTCGCGTGAGCACCGCCTCGCCGCCTGCATTTCGCACGGCGCCATCTGGGACATCGAGAAGCGTTTCGCCGACCGCGGTGAAGATCACGCACTGGCCGGACACATGAAATGGGTGATGGGCGCCAAGTCCATGGCCGAGGCGGTCACGCTGGCCAAACCGTTCAAGCTCGAGGGCGTGCTCGATGACATGCGTTGTCCTTACCTGGTGCTGCACGGCGGCCACGACGTGCTCGGTGTGGACACGGTCAAGCAGGTGCACGACTACGCCAAGGCGCGCGGCATCGACGTCACGCTCAAGCTGACCGAAGCCGAGGAAACCGGCGCCGAGCATTGCCAGCACGACAATCCGACGCTCGGCCAGGAAATCATGATCGACTGGCTGGCGAAGGTGTTCAAGATCGACCAGGCGAGGCTCGCCTTCGTGCCGGGCTGAATCGAACGCCGTGCTACGCCGGCAACCGGCTGAAAATGCCCGCCGATATTGCCTTTCCAGCTATCGTGGCAGTCGCGCTAGTGGCCCAGCATGCGCACTTCGTACTGCGGCACCGGAATGGCGATGTTGCGCGCGTGCAAGGCCTCGACAATGGCCTTGTTGATTTCGCCGGCGGCGGGGCCGTAGTCGGCGAGATTGACCCAGGGCATGGCGCTGATGTTGATGCTCGAATCGGCGAGCTTGCCGACCTGCACCAGCGCCGCCGGTTCGGCGCGCACGCGCGGATTGGCGCGCAGCACGCCTTCTATCGCCGCCAGTGCCACGGCGAGATCGGTGTCGTAGGCGACGCCGACGGAAAACTGCAACTGCCGGATGCTGCCGTAGTTGTGCAGGATCTCGCCGACGATCTTGCGGTTGGGAATGACCACGCGCGACTTGTCGGCGTGCGACAGCGTGGTGGTGAAGGTGCTGATGTCCTCTACCTGGCCTTCTTCGCCGGCGATGGAAATGTATTCGCCGACGCGGAACGGCTTGGTGAATATGATCGTCAGCCCGGCAACTACATTGCCCAGCACACCTTGCATTGCGAGCGCCACGCCGGCGCCGGCGACACCGAGGCCGGCAAGCAGCGGCAACAACTCGACGCCGAGATTTTGCAGCGCCATGATGAGAAACAGGCCCAGCACCACCAGTTGCACCATGCGCTCGAGCAGGCGGCGTACGGCGATCTCGAGCTTGAGCTTTTCAAACATGCGGCCGGCGGTGCGCGTCGCCCAGCGACTGGCTAGCAGGCCGACAAACATGATGAGGATTGCCACGATCACCTTGGGGCCGAACTTGAAGGCGGCGTCGATGGCGGCGGTCTGGATCTGGCTGAGGTCTGCTAGCGGGTCGTCCATTAATTGTCCGGAGAAAAGGCGTTGATCGGGGAGACAAAAGCATAATCGATTCGCCGCCCGCTTGCAGATGCGTGGCGGGCGGGGCCGCTGGTTATTGACAGGTCTTGCCCGGCCCGAGCTATGCTCGCCCAAGCGATCGCCGCACCAAAAAATGCGACGCACTCCGCAGGTACTCGCCCGTGCAGGCAAGATCAAGAACGCGGCATAAGGTCATTACATTCATCAGGAGGGAAATCACCGTGGCAGCATCATCAGCATCATCAGCGTCAGTCTCAGCGGCCGGCGCGCCGGCCCTCGCCGCAACTTACGTCTATGTCTCGAACGCCGAGGACGGCGACATCAGCAGCTACACGCTGCAGGTGGATGGCACGCTCGCCGCCGGCGCGCGCACCACGGTGGCGGGTATGGTCATGCCGATGGCGGTGAGCCCGGACAAGCGTTTGCTCTACGCCGCCTCGCGCGCCAAGCCGTTCAGCGTGTACACCTTCACCATCAATCCGGGTAACGGCGCACTGCGCTTTCTTGCCAGTTCGCCGCTGGCCGAGAGCTTTCCCTATATCTCGCTCGACAAGAGCGGCCGCTACCTCCTCGGCGCGTCCTACGCTGGCCATCTGGTCAGCGTCAATGCCATCGGTGCCGACGGCAGGGTCGCCGCCGGGGCCTTGCAAGTGGTGCCAGTCGGCCGCAACGCCCATTCGATCCGTGTCGATGGCAGCAACAAATTCCTCTATGTGCCATGCCTTGGCAGCGACCAGATTTTTCAGTTCAGTTTTGACGTCGCGACCGGCAGGCTCGCTTCCAGCACGCCGGCGGTGGCGCAAATGCCGGCGATGAGCGGGCCGCGGCATTTCGTCACCTCAAGCGACAACAAATTTCTTTACGCTCTGAGCGAGCTGAAGGCGACGGTGACAACGTTTGCCATCAATCCGGAGACGGGCGCTCTGGCTGAACTGACCACGGTCGCGGGTCTGCCTGCCGGGTCAACACTCGGTCCCGGTGCGCCGCGCGGTGGCGCCGGCCTGCCGGGGGCGCCGGTGCGCAATACCGACAACGACATCTGGGCTGCCGACATTCACATCACACCCGACGATAAATTCCTCTACATCTCCGAGCGCACCAGCAGCAGCGTGGGGGCGTTCAGCGTCGATGCTGCCAGCGGCAAACTGACTTTCCTTGGCAGCACGCCGACGGAAAAACAGCCGCGCAGCTTTGCCATTTCCGCCAACGGCCGTTTCATGGTGGTCAGCGGCGAGAAATCAGCCACGCTGTCGGCCTACGCCATAGACGAGGCGAGCGGTGCGCTCAAGTTGAGCGGCAAGGCGCCGGCGGGCAAGGGTGCGAATTGGGTGGAGATCGTCAGCTTCGACCAGGCGCCAGCCTGAGGCATCGCCCGGAAAGGCCCGACTGGCGCGGCTTTGCGGGTGATGTTATTGCGCGGCCCGGGGCGATGAAGGCCCCCCTCGCAGGTTCCGCAATCATAAACAGCAGGGTGTTTGTGGCGCAGTTCGGGGCTTGCCGTTCGCGGCTGGCGCGGCATCATTTTGTAAGCTGTCAAGGAAGTGTGCGCTGCAAGAACCTCGACTATAGTCGAGGTTCCCCGGGTGGGTCGTAAACCGGCGCGGCGTGCCTGCGAATACTTCCGTGGCAGCCGGTACCGCATGATTGGGTGTCACCAACCAACACCGTCAGTATGGGATGACGATCTGAAATTCGCATTTCGCAATTTGTCCATACGTGCCCAGATCAACAGCCTGATGCTGATGTTGGGTATTTCGTGCTCCGGAATTTTCGGCTGGGTGCTGCTGGACGAGTATCAGCATGCGCGAAACGCCGCTTACGCCGAGGTCAAGTTTTATGCCGATGCGACGGCGGCAAAAATCAGCCTTTTCATGCGTGAAAAGGAGACGGACATGCAGAAAATCGGCAACCGTCCCCTGGTAAAGGCGCTAGACCCGGCGAGGTGCGATCCCTTCATGCTCGAATACGTGCAGATGCACCCCGAGCTTGGCGGCTTTACGCTGCGCGACCTCGCGGGCAATGTGATCTGTTCGATGTCGCCCAACGCCTTTAACGGCGAGCAAATGCGCGCCTTCCCATGGTTCCAGCGCGCGGTGCAAAGCGAGGGCTTCATGATTGGCGATGCCTTCCAGCGGCCGGGCAACGGCCGCTGGACGGTGACCGCGACGCTGCCGGTGCGCGATGCCGGTGGAAAGCGGGTGGCGGTGGCCATCCTGCCTATCGATCTTGTGACGTTCAGCCAGCAGCTGTCGATTGCGATCCCGTCCAACAGCGTAATTTTCACCATCGACCGCGAGCAGCAGGTGGTGTTGCGTTCCTCCGATGTGGAAAAATGGTTCGGCAGGTCGCTCTCCGAGGGTTTCCGCAAGATAGCGCAGCAGCAGCGTGATGCGTTTTTCACCGAGTCCGGGAGCCTGAACCTGCCGCGGTTGTTTGCCATGGTCAGTGTGCCGGGCGCCGAGTGGCAGGTTTTTTCCGGCGTCGTCGAGGCGGACGTGATGGCGCCCTACTATGCGTCGCTCGGACGCACGGCCGTCGTGTTGAGCGGGGTGCTGCTGTTGGTGATGCTGGTGGGTTGGCGCATCGGCTCGTCCATACTAAAGCCGATCAACGCGCTGGCCGAAGTCGCCGGCCGTCAGGCGCGCGGCGAATCCGGCGTGAAGGCCGAGGTCGAAGGTCCGTCCGAGCTCGCCACGCTGGCTGGCCAGTTCAACGCCATGCTCGAAGCGCACCATAGCGACGAGGCAAAGTTGCGCGAAAGCGAAACTCGCTTTCGCGTGCTCACGGAAATGTCCGCCGACTGGTACTGGCAGCAGGATGAACATTTCAGGTTCACGCACATGGAAGGGCTTGTTCCGGCGAGCGCGGAGCGGATGAAGGCCTCCGTTTTCAACAAAGCCCGCTGGGATATTGCGGCATTGAACCTGACCGAGGCGCAGTGGGAGGCGCACCGCGCGGTGTTGCGTGCGCACCAGCCGTTCCGCGACTTTCGAATGCAACGGCCGGAAGGGGAGGGCCAGTCGCGGTGGGTGTCAATATCCGGAGACCCGTTGTTCGACCCGGCCGGCCGCTTTACCGGCTATTGCGGCGTCGGGCGCAACATCACCGCCGAGTACGAAGCCGAAGCGCGCCGGCTCTCGCTCGAGGCGCAACTGCGCGAAGCGCAGAAAATGGAGGCTATCGGTACGCTCGCCGGCGGTATCGCGCACGACTTCAACAACATGCTCGGCGCGATCCTCGGCAACACGCAGCTCGCCATGGAGGATGCCGTCGACAAGCCGATGGTGATCGAGAGCCTGGCCGAAATCCGCAAGGCCGGCTTGCGCGGGCGCGAGCTGGTGCGGCAGATTCTGTCCTTCAGCCGGCGCCAGCCGACGTCGCGCCGGGTCGTTCCGTTCGCGCCGCTGGCGCGCGAATCGGCAGACCTGCTGCGCGCGACCATTTCGTCGCAAGTACGCATCGAGCTGCAACTGGCCGAGGATCTGCCGCAGGTGCTGGCTGATACCACCCAGATGCAGCAGGTGCTGGTGAACCTCGCCACCAACGCCGCGCATGCCATGCGCGGCGGCTCGGGCAAGATCATCATCAGCGCGCACAGCGTGCGCTTTGATGCGCAGTCGCTGCCGGCCGGCCTGCCACTGCAGCCGGGCCGCTATTTGCGCATCGCGGTCAGCGATACCGGACACGGTATGGACGAGGCGACGCAGGCACATATTTTCGAGCCGTTTTTCACCACCAAGCCGGTCGGCGAGGGGACGGGGCTGGGGCTTGCCGTGGTGCATGGCATCGTGAAGGGCCACGAGGGGGAGATCACGGTCACCAGCGTTCCCGGCGAAGGCACGACGTTCACGCTGTATTTCCCGGAGGCCCTGCCGGCGGCGGGCGGCCGCGAAGCGGCGGCTGCGGAGCCCAAGGCCGCGCGGATGCCCGCCGGGGAAGGCGAGCACATCCTTTACCTTGATGATGATGAGTCGATGCTTTTCCTGGTCAAGCGACTGCTCGAGCGCTCGGGCTTCAAGGTCAGCGCCTATAGCGACCAGAAGGCGTGCCTTGATGCGGTGCGGGCGGCTCCGGGTGATTTCGTCATGGTCGTCACCGACTACAACATGCCCGGCATGTCGGGTATAGGCGTTGCGGAGGAGCTGCGCAGGATCAGCCCGGCATTGCCGGTGATTCTTACCTCCGGCTTCATTACCGATGAGTTGCGCGTCCAGTCGCATGCAGCGGGCGTCCATGACCTGGTGTTCAAGCCCAATGCCGTCGAGGAGTTCTGTGCCGTCCTCCAGCGTCTCGTGCCGGGTTTTCGTCGGCGTGCGAGAGGCGAGACTGTGGTTGTAAAATAGCGGACCGGCAGTCAAGGCGGCCGGGGGAGGTGCCCGGCGGCGCAATCAATTCCGCAAGCGTTGCACTTCAGCGCAACGCCGCGCAGATGTCGCGCAATTGCGTGCGCAACCAGCGGTGTGCCGGGTCTGCCTCAAGGCGCGGATGCCACAGAATCGAAATCGTCACGCCCGGTACTTCTACCGGCAGGGCAAAGCTGTGCATGCCATCGCGCAGCCGTCCGGTGTGGCGCTCGGGCACGCTGGCGATGAGGTCGGAGGCGCGTGCCAGCGCGAGCGCCGTGGAAAACCCGTCCACCATGGTGACAAGCTGGCGCTCTAGGCCAAGCTTGCCGAGGGCCGCGTCGATCGGTCCCTTGGCTATGCCGCGCCGCGAGACGGCGATGTGCCCGCCGGCGGCATAGCGGGCGGGTGTGATCCGGCCTTTTTCCAGCGCGTGTCCGGTTCGCACCACGCCGACGAAGCGGTCACGGAACAAGGCCTGTGCGAGCAGCTCGGGGCCGCTCGCCTTGCCGACGACGCCGGTTTCAAGATCGACCGTGCCGTCGCGCAGCGGCGTGCTGTCCTTGTCCGGCTTTTGCACAAAGCGCAGGCGCACGCCTGGCGCGTCCTTCAGCGTGCGGGCAATCAACTCCGGGCCGAAGTTCTCGACAAAACCTTCGCTGGTGCGCAGCGTGAAGGTGCGGACGAGTTTTCCGAGGTCGAGCTTTTCGGCGGGGCGCAGCGCCGCTTCGCCGTCCTGCACCAGCCGGCCGACCTGCTCGCGTAAGGCCAGCGCGCGCGGCGTCGGTACCAGGCCGCGGCCGGCCCTGACCAGCAGCGGGTCGCCGGTTGTCTCGCGCAAACGCGCCAGTGCCCTGCTCATCGCCGAGGGGCTGAGGTGCAGGCGTCTTGCCGCGCGCGCCACGCTGCCTTCGGCCAGCAGCACATCAAGGGTGACGAGCAGGTTGAGGTCGGGGCGTGCCATGGCGCCAACATAGCACCATTCTCTCCATATATGGCGTCAAACGCACGTATAAAGTGCAAATGCTGCGACTTCCGCCATATCGCGGAAAGGCATACATTGGCTTCAAGGCTCCGTTCCGGGGCCGGCGCAGAACGGAGTACCTCGTGAAGCCTGTTATTGCAACCACCACAACTACCGCTACCGGCACCGTCGCCGCCAACGCGCCGCTCGCCCCCGCAGCGCGCTGGGCGCTCGCCAGCCTGTCGCTCGCCATGCTGCTCTCATCTCTGGGCACCAGCATCGCCAACGTCGGGCTGCCGACGCTGGCGCAGGCTTTCAACGCCTCATTCCAGCAGGTGCAGTGGGTGGTGCTCGCCTACCTGCTGGCCATTACGACGCTGATCGTCAGCGTCGGGCGGCTGGGCGACCTCATCGGACGCCGGCGCTTGCTGCTCTCCGGCATTGCCATGTTCACGCTGGCGTCGGTGCTTTGCGCCTTGGCACCCGCACTGTGGCTGCTGATCGCCGCGCGCGCGGTGCAGGGGCTTGGCGCTGCGGTCATGATGGCGCTCACCATGGCCTTTGTTGGCGAGACGGTACCCAAGGCAAAAACCGGCAGCGCCATGGGCCTGCTCGGCACCATGTCGGCGGTCGGCACGGCGCTCGGCCCGACGCTGGGCGGCGCGCTGATCGCCGGTTTCGGCTGGCCGGCGATTTTTCTGGTGAATGTGCCGCTGGGTATTCTCGGCTTTGTGCTGGCGCATCGTTACCTGCCCTCTGATAGCGGCGGGACGAAGGCCGCTGACGCCGGCTTTGACAAGCCGGGCACGCTGTTGCTGGCGCTGACGCTGGCCGCCTATGCGCTTGCCATGACCATGGGGCGTGGCAGCTTCGGTGTGCTCAACATTGCCTTGCTGCTCGGCGCCGCGGTCGGCGCCGGCCTGTTCATCGTTGCCGAGGGCAGGGCGGCATCGCCGCTGGTCCGCCTGGTGCTGTTCCGCAACCCGCTGCTCAGCGCCGGCTTTGCCATGAGCGCCCTGGTCATGACGGTATTGATGGCGACACTGGTTGTGGGACCGTTCTACCTGACCGGCGCGCTCGGGCTCGATGCATTGCATGTCGGGCTGGTCATGTCATCCGGTCCCATCGTCGCGGCACTCACCGGCGTGCCCGCCGGCCGCCTCGCCGACCGCTACGGCGCGCAGCGCATCAGCGTCGCCGGCCTTATCGGCATGGTGGCAGGCGCCGTTGCGCTGACGCTGTTGCCGACCAGCGCGGGAATCGCGGGCTATGTCGTGCCGCTGGTGCTGGTGACCGGCAGTTACGCCTTGTTCCAGACCGCCAACAACACTGCAGTGATGAAGGACATTGCCGCCGAGCAGCGCGGCGTCATCTCGGGTCTGCTCAACCTCTCGCGCAACCTCGGCCTCATCACCGGTGCCTCGGCCATGGGCGCGGTGTTCGCGTTTGCATCGGCTTCGGCGGCGCACAGCATGGCGCAGCCGGAGGCGGTTGCCGCCGGAATGCGCGTGACGTTTGCCGTGGCGGCGGTGTTGATTGGCATTGCGCTCGCCATCGCGCTCGGCAGCCATGCGCTGGCGTCGTCGTCGGAGCGGCGCGAGCGCGCTGCCCTCTAGCCCGGAATGTCCGGCTCGACGAAGTTGGCCAGTTGCGCCAGCGACTCCTACCAGCCGAGATAACACATTTCCACCGGTATCACCCCGGATAGAGGGGCGTGCTGCTGCAGCCGGCTAACTTTGCAGAACTGGGATAATGTCGTCTCACCCAATTCCCTTACCTTCCGTCTCCCATGTCCAAACCCTTCGCCGAACGTATTGCCCTGATGAACGCCATGTACAAGCTGCCCGCGAGCAGCCAGCCCAACCTGCCTGTCAATGTTGCCGAGCGGCTGGTGAAATTCAAGGCGACCTTGCTGGACGAGGTGCATGAGATTGACGACATTGTCGCGCTGGTTGAAAAAGGCGCTGATGCGGCCGAGGCACTGGTGGCGATTGCCGACCTGCTGGGCGATGTGATGGTGTATTGCCGCTCCGAGGCGCTGAAGTACGGGCTGCCGCTGGAAGAGGTGCTGGACGTGATCATGGACAGCAACGAGAGCAAGCTTGGCGCCGACGGCAAACCGATTTACGATGGCAACGGCAAATTCCTCAAGGGCCCCGGTTACTGGAAGCCCGAGCCGAAGATCAAACTGCTGCTCGAGGGCAAGGGTATTGCCGCCGGCGGCAAGCACTAGGAGCAATTTTTTGCAACGGACGCGGTTGCAAATGTCATTCCGCGCGCAGCGGGCAATCTGCTGTTGCAGTGATTTAATAGCAGATTGCCCGCTGCGCTCGGAATGACTGGATTTTTTGGATGAAACCGGATAAGACAAGGAGTTGATATGCACAAGGGAAGCTGTCTTTGCGGCGCCGTTCGCTTTGAGATCGAGGGCGAAATCGAGACTGTGCTGAAGTGTCATTGCCAGAAATGCCGCAAGGCCAGTGGCACGGCGTTTGGCACCAATGCGCCGATCCAGTCCAGCGCGTTCAGGCTGGTCGACGGCGCTGATGCGCTGGCCTCGTATCAATCGACGCCCGATCTCGCGCGCTATTTTTGCCGCAATTGCGGATCGCCGATTTACAGTCAGAGAACGTCCTCGCCGGAGCTGAAGCGCCTGCGCGTCGGTTCTCTCGACACGCCTCTCAAGGCGCGGCCCTCGGCGCATATCTATGTCGGATCCAAGGCCGAGTGGGACGAGATTCTCGATACGCTGCCGCAGCACGCCGAGCAGCGCTGAGCCCGTTGCCATGACGGTTGCGGGCATCACCTACGCCATTGATACCGGCGAAAAGCTGGTCAACGAGACCTTCGGGCCGGGCAATATTCACAGGCGGGGCACCGGCACTTACGACACGGTCAACATGCCCATCCACGATGCGCGGGCAGACGGGCAGGGGTTTTCGCTTGATACCTCGGGCTTTTGTCTGGTGCCGCACCCGACTGTGATGACTGACTTTTTCGATGCCGCGGCGTTGAAGGCGGTTTATTACCCCGAGGTGATTGCGCTGATCAAGCAGGTGTCGGGTGCAGCGCGGGTCGAGGTGTTTGATCACACGCTGCGCTCGGGCGACGAAACCGAGCGCGAGGCCAGGCTGTTGCGCGAGCCGGTGCTGGCGGCGCATAACGACTACACCGAATGGTCGGGGCCGCAGCGCCTGCGCGAGGTCCTGCCCGAGGAGGCGGAGACGCTGCTCAAGCGGCGCTTTGCGGTTATCCAGGCCTGGCGCGCCATCGATCGTCCGGTGATTGCCAACCCGCTGGCGGTGGCCGACGCGCGCAGCGTCGCGGCCGGCGACCTGATCATTTCCGAGCGCCGCTACCCGCATCGCATCGGCCAGACCTACCGGCTGCGCCACAACCCGTCGCACCGGTGGTTTTATTTTCCGCAAATGCGCCGCGACGAGGCGCTGGTGTTCAAGGTCTATGACTCGGCCACCGACGGCCGTGCGCGCTTCACGCCGCACACCTCTTTCAATGACACGGCGACACCGCCCGGGTCGCCGCCGCGCCAGAGCATAGAGGTGCGTACCTTCGCGTTTTTTTGATGCGAATTTTCCGATAATAGCCATGGCAACGGCTGGAAACCAGCGCCAGACGGGCATTTCCAGCCGGTGCCTGCGCTGAGCCAGTGCCCTCATCACGCTTCATAGCCCACCTCGACATGGACGCGTTTTACGCGTCGGTGGAGTTGCTGCGCTATCCGCATTTGCGCGGCCGCCAGTTGGTGATAGGCGGCCGGCGACGCAATGCCGCCGATCAGGCGGCCGACGCGCAGGTGCCGAGCCTGCGCAACTATGCCGGGCGCGGCGTGATCACCACCTGCACCTATGAGGCGCGCGCCCTCGGTGTGCATTCGGGCATGGGTCTGATGAAAGCCGCTGCGCTGGCGCCCGACGCCTTGCTGCTGCCGGCGGACTTTGACGAATACCGCCGTTACTCGCGCCTGTTCAAGGAGGCGGTGCGCGCCGTCGCGCCGCTGGTTGAGGATCGCGGCATTGACGAGATATACATCGACCTGACGCAACTTGTCTCGGCAGAGGGCGGCGACGATGTCTGGGGCGCGGCGCGAAAAATCGCCGCACGCCTGCAGCGCGCCGTGCGCGAGGCGACGGGGCTGTCGTGTTCGCTGGGGGTGTCGCGCAACAAGCTGTTGTCCAAAATCGCCTCCGAGCTGGACAAGCCGGCCGGCATTACCGTCCTGGCCGATGGCGAGGTGACGACGCGCATCTGGCCGCTGGCGGCAAAAAAAATCAACGGCATCGGCCCCAAGGCCAATGCCAAGCTCGCCGACCTTGATATCCACACCATAGGCGATCTCGCGCGCGCCGATCCGCTGTTGCTGGTGCAGCACTTTGGCGCCAGCTACGGCGGGTGGATGCACGAGGCGGCGCACGGCCGTGACGAGCGCACGGTGGTGACGTACAGTGAGCCCAAGTCGATCAGCCGCGAAACCACTTTCGAGCGCGATTTGCATGCGGTGCGCGACAAGGCCGAGTTGTCGCGCATTTTTACCGACTTGTGCCAGCGCGTCGCCGGCGACCTCGTGCGCAAGGGCTACGCCGGCAAGACCATAGGCCTGAAAATCCGCTACGACGATTTCACCACAGTGACGCGCGACCGGACCATAGATGCGCCGACGCAGGACGCTGCGCTGATACGCCGCGCCGGCGGCGAATGCCTCAAGCGCGTGCCGTTGGAGCGGCGCATCCGTCTGCTGGGAGTGAGGATAGGCGCCTTGAGCAAGCCCGGTGCCATGGCGCCGGCACAGTCCGGGCAGGCGCTGGTGCAGTACGACCTCAGCCTGTTCGACGATTAGTGCAGCCCTTACCTCGGGCCAAGACGCAAGGTACGGTGCCGCGGTGGCGTGGCTAGGCGAGGTGTACCGGTGACAGGTATTGCTGGCGAAAGGTCTCGAACGGAATGGTGTCAGCCGCTTCGATGGCGCGCTGCTGTTCCAGCGATTGACTGGTGAGGCGCGCAAAGTGCGCCGCGACCTCGTCGGGCAGGGGCAGCGCCAGCAGCTCTTCGCGGTGGCGCAGCGATTGCGCCTGCACGAAACCGACGTAGGACCCGTCATGGCCGTCCAGCATCGCCGCGAGAATACGTGCTGAGGGCGTCAGTGCCGCATCGGCGAGCGCCGCCTTGGCGCCGGCGAGGGCGTTGCGAAATATGCTGCCGCCATCAGAGCCGTCGAGCGCCGCGGCGATGGGCTCGCATTCGGCGAGGATTTCGGCGCCCCACTCGGTCAGCGGCAATTGCGCGTCGCCGCGTACCAGCAGCAGCCCCGGTTCGCGGCCGCGCACCGCAGTGCGCAACTGGTTGCGTGCGTTGGCGGCAATTTCCGCCGGCGAATCATTGGCGCTGTCGCTGAGCAGACAGTGCAACAGGAAAATATCGAGCACGCGCATGGTCTGTTCGTCGATGCCGACCATGCAGAACGGGTTGAGGTCCATCAGCCGCACTTCGACGTACTCGACGCCGCGCTCGCGCAGCGCGTGCAGCGGACGCTCGCCGCCGCCGATGACGCGCTTGGGGCGGATGGTGCCGTAGAACTCGTTCTCGATCTGCAGCAGGCTGGTTGACAGTTGCCGGTATTCGCCGTCCGGGCCCTGCACGCCTATGGCCTCGTAAGCCGGGTAGGGGCGCGTCATCGCGTCCTGCAACGACGCGCCGTAACTCGCCAGGCTGTTGTAGCTGACGGCAAGCGACGCCTGCGCGTCGCTCTGGTAGCCGAGGCGGCCCATGCGCAGCGATGTGGCGTGCGGCTGGTATAGCGTGCCGGGGCGCAGTTCCTGCAACTCATGCTGGCGGCCGCGCACGAAGCTCGCGCAGACTGCCGGCGATGCGCCGAACAGGTACATCAGCAGCCAGGAGTGGCGCCTGAAGTTGCGTATCAGCGCGAAATAGGCCCCGGTGGTGACGACCGGGATGGAGAAGTTGTAATGGATGCCCGAAATGGTCTGCATGCGCCTGCCGTAGCGGTGGGACAGGCCCATGCGATAAATGGTCTTGGCGCGACCGACGTTTGACGAGCCGTACTGGCCGAGCGGGATGTCATCGTCGGCGGGCAGGCCGCAGGGCATGCTCGCCCCCCACAGCAACTCGTCGCCGATATTGCGGTACACCACCTGGTGAATCTGCGTCAGTTCTTCGAGGCAGGCGCGGGTGCTGGCGTGCACGCCGGTCACCAGTTCGATTTGCGATTCGCTGAAATCGGTGGTGATCAGCGGATGGGTCATGGCCGAGCCGAGGCCTGCCGGATGCGGCGTGTTGACCAGCATGCCGTCGGCGCGCACGCGCAGGCTTTCTTTTTCGATGCCGCGTTGCAGGCTGCCAAGCGCGCCGGGCGCTAGCGCGCGCAAACGATTGATGAGCTGGTTCAACGGAGTCTTTCCAAAAAACGGTTGTCGCCGGTGCGGTGTGGAATTCCGGGGCGGCGTTGTTATGCCGGCTGGCATCATGGCCTGCCGTGCGCTGATTTTACCCGTCCAGGCGAACGAATTGGGGAATAGCCCTAAATGCCGTAATGAATAGGCGCTGCGCCGCAGCGTGGGCCGCCGGCATACTTCCGGTGCTTCGTCTTCTGCGCCGGGGTCAGTATAATCCAGCGGCTTTTTGCATTCCCCGCGCTTCAACACCCGTTTCACGCTGACATTCCCGCAACTCCCGAATCCAGTCACGCCGAGCAAGCAGGCGCTCTCGCAGACTGTCATTCCGGGCCCAGCGGGGAATCTGCTGTTGAGTCAAATCAACAGCAGGTTCCCCGGCCTTTGGCCCCGGAATGACTTGAAAGTGTGAACCGGCCCCCGTCGTTCCACTGCTGCACAACCCTTCTCATATAACAAACCCAATGTGGATTAAAAATCTCGTCGTTTACCGTCTCCCGGCCAAGTGGTCGATGCAAGCCGACATACTGGAAAAAGCGCTGGCGCTGCATCCGCTGCAGCCTTGCGGCAGTTTTGACATGGAAAGCCGCGGCTGGATGCCGCCGCAGGCCGATGGTCCCTTTTTGTACACGCAGGGCAGGCAGTGGTTGCTGGCGCTGGGCGTCGAGCAGAAACTGTTGCCGGCGTCGGTGATACGCCAGCGCACCCAGGACAAGGCGGCCGAGGTGGCGCGCCAGCAGGCGCACGCGGTCGGGCGCAAGCAAATGCTCGAAATCCGCGACCAGATCACCAACGAGTTGATGCCGCGCGCGCTGGCGCGTCGCCGCCTCACCTGGTGCTGGATAGACGCGGCAAACGGCTGGCTGGTGGTCGATGCTGCAGCCGATACCAAGGCGGAGCAGTTTCTCGAGAACCTGCGCCGTGCGGTCGATGATCTGCCGCTCAAGCGCCTTGATACCCAGCGCTCACCCGGTTCGGCGATGACCGGCTGGCTGTCCGCAGGGCATGCGCCTGCCGGATTCAGCATCGATCAGGACCTGGAGTTGTGTGCGCCCAACGAGAGCAAGGCGGTGGTGCGCTACGTGCGCCATGCGCTCGATGGCAAGGACATTCGCGATCACATCAAAGCCGGCAAGGTGGCGACGCGGCTCGGCATGACCTGGCGCGACCGTGTGTCCTTCGTGCTAACCGACCAGATGCAGATCAAGCGCGTCAGCTTCCTCGAAATTCTCAAACGCGAGTCGGACGCAGAGGTGGCCGACGAGGCCGAGCAGTTTGATATCGACTTCGCGCTGATGACCGGCGAGTTGTCGCTGTTTCTCGCCGACCTCAGCGACGCGCTGGGCGGCGAGAAGGCCGACGACTGAAGCCGCCGCGACGTAGTTCTATAATCACCACCAGTGCGTGAGCCGCGCTTTTGCGGAATAACGAAATAACAGAAACGAAATTCCCTGATGCGACGCATCACATTCAACCAAACGCGGTTGCACCGAGGCACGCATTGGTGTGCGCTCCCGGAGTAGCGCGGGCTGGCTGGCAGTATTCGGGACGACTGTGGGTCGTCGTCCCCGCGAAAGCGGGGATGCATTTGATTGGCCTGGAATAAAAAAATGGTTTCCCGATTTTGCGGGAATGACTGTACTGGCAGTGTGCATATGGCTGGAAACGCCCGACTGGCGCGGCTTTTCAGACGATGGCACAGATAAAAAACGATAAGACGGAGGAGGGTACTCATGCGTAGCATTTTTCGCAGTGCTATTGCGGTGCTGGCTGCCGCCGGTTGTGGCCTGGCACAGGCGCAAGCCCCGGCCGGCTCAGCACAGGCCTGGCCGTCCAAGCCGGTGAAACTGGTGGTGGCGTTTGCGCCCGGTGGCCAGCCGGACATCATGCGCGCCTGCTCGCCGACCGGCTGACGCGTGCGCTGGGCCAGCAAGTGCTGGTCGAAAATCGTCCCGGTACCGCCAACCTGGTTGCCTCGCAGGCGGTGGCGAGGGCACCCGCCGATGGCTACACCTTTTATTTCGCCACCACGGCGGGGCTGATCACCAATGCGCTGACCTTCAAGACGCCGCCTTATGACCCGGCGCGTGATTTCATGCCGGTGGCGTTTGTCGGCAAGTCGCCGTTTTTCATCCTCGTCCATCCGGATGTGCCGGCAAAAAACCGCGCCGAACTGTTTGCCCTCGCCAAGGCCAAACCCGGCGCGCTCAATTTTGCGACAGACGGCGCGCGCAATTTTTCCGGCATTCTGGCCGCCTGGGTGGGCAGGGCCGCCGGGTCACCCATCCAGCAGGTGCCCTACGCCGTGATCACGCAGGGCCTGCAGGACACCATCGCCGGACGCACGCAACTGCTGGTGCTCGGCGCTGCGCCCTCGGCCGCCCACGTCAAGCGCGGTGCGTTGCGCGTCCTCGCCGTCAGCGCGGGGTCGCGCATACCGGGCTGGGATGAGGTGCCGGCCATCGCCGAGACCGTTCCGGGCTTCGAGTTCGTCGGCTGGTTCGGCGTGGTCGCGCCGACCGGCTCGCCGGCCGAGGCGGTGCAGCGCTTCTCGAAGGAGCTTACGGCCATCCTGCGTGACCCCGAGCTGTTGCAGCGCCTGCGCGATTTCGGCAACTATCCGCTCGAGACCGCGCAGTCCCCCGAGGGCTTCGGCGAGTTCATTCGCGCCGAGCGCGTGGCGTGGACCAGGCTGCTCAAGGATGTCGGCGTCGAACCGGAATGAGCCGGTGTGGTGCTGCGCCGGGGGCAGGGCGGACTCGGACAATCGGCCCGTCGCGTCTGGAGCTAGAATGGGCGACGGGCGCTTTTTGCCGCTCTTTCGTACTCCATCCTCAGGACTCCCCATGACCATTTCCATGTACCAGGCCAGCGTGCCGCGCTTTGTAAACATCCTTGGCAATCTCGCCAACATCCTCGACAAGGCGCAGGCCCATATCGACGCCAAAAAAATCGACGCCAGCGTGCTGATGACTTACCGCGTATTCCCCGACATGCTGCCGATGTCCAAGCAGGTACAGATTGCCTGCGACACTGCCAAGGGCGTGGTGGCACGTCTCGCCGGTGTGGAGATTCCCGCCTACGAAGACAATGAGGTGACACTGGCCGACCTCAAGGCGCGCATCGTCAAGACCATCGCCTTCATCCAGGGTGTCAAGCCGGAGCAGATCGACGGCACCGAGGACAAGGCCATTGTCACCAAGCGCGGCGACAAGGAGACGCATTACAAGGGCATGCAGTTCCTGCTCGGCCACGCCGTGCCGAATTTTTATTTCCATGTCACCACTACCTACAATATCCTGCGTCACAACGGTGTTGAAATCGGCAAGCGCGATTTCCTCGGCAATCCCTGAGCGCATGTGGTTGTTGAGACTTTTCGAGTCCATGGCAAAGCATTCCCCGTTCGGGCTGAGCTCGCCGGAGCCCATATGCCCCTTCGACACGCTCAGTGCGGGCTGCGACAAGCTCAGGGCGAACGCGGTTTTGAATCACGACGCGAGCAACGGGGTCTGAAATGCGGCTCGATGATGGCCGCGAAAGCGACAATGTGGAAGACCGCCGCGGCGAGTCCGCAGGCGGGGGTGGCCTGCGCGGAGGCTCCATCGGCATAGGCACGGTGGTGATCGCGCTGGTGGCCTGGTATTTCGGCATCGACCCGAGCTTGATCCTCAATCAGGGCGGCGAATCGTCAGCACCGGCAGTGGCGCAGGCGCCGGCCAAGCCGCCGCCGCACGCCGACACCCAGGCGCGCTTTGTCTCGATGATTCTGGCCGACACCGAAGACACCTGGAGCGCGATATTTCGCGCCGGCGGCAGCACCTACGAAAAACCAAAACTGGTGCTCTTTACCGGCGCGGTGCGCTCGGCCTGTGGTCTGGGCGAAGCGGCGATGGGTCCGTTTTATTGCCCCGGCGATCAAAAGGTCTATATCGACCTGGCGTTTTACGATGATTTGCAAAAGCGCTTTCGGGCGCCGGGTGAGTTCGCCCAGGCCTATGTCATCGCGCATGAAGTCGGCCACCATGTGCAAAAACTGATGGGCATTTCAGAAAAAGTCGTCGCGGCGCAGCGACGTACCGACAAGGCCGGCGCCAACCGGCTGTCGGTAAAGCTGGAGCTGCAGGCCGACTGTTTTGCCGGCGTCTGGGCCAATCAGGCCAACCGGGTACGGCAGATCCTCGAGCCCGGCGATCTGGAAAAAGGCCTCGCTGCAGCCTCGGCCATAGGCGATGACCGGCTGCAAAAGCAGGCGCAGGGCACGGTCAGTCCGGAGTCCTTCACCCACGGCTCCTCGGACCAGCGCGTGCGCTGGTTTCGCCGCGGCATAGAAGGCGGCGAGTTCAAGCAGTGCGATACCTTCAGGGCGCGCGAGTTGTAGCCACGAAAGGCGGTTGCGCTGCGCGCGCTAGATCATCAGCGCGACGACGATGCCGGCGATGAGCAGCGGCCACCAGTCAGCGTGAAAGCTGCGGGCGAGCGAAGGGCTGGCGTACTCATCACTGTCATTGGCGGCCTGTGGCACTGCCGGGTCGCGCCTCGCCTGTGGGTCCTGTTTCTCGGGCGCGCCGTGCTGGCGCACCGGGCGTTCGGTCACGACCGGTTTGGAATCGGGAAAAACGCCGTATATCACCATGCTGCCCTCCCGTCCGGGATATGGTTGCTCAAGTCACGCTCTTGCAAGGCTTGTTGCGCCTTGCAGTCATCTTTACCGATGACTGGCCGTGATCATGGTCTGATCAGACGGCAAATTCGCCGGCTTTTCGCCGCGTTGCGCCGCGCTCAGCTCCTGCGCAGCAGGAACAAGGCCGCCAGCGCGATCAGCGACACCCCTCCAGACAGCGCAATGCCGGCGCCGACGCCCTGCGTGTCCAGTGTCAGGCCGAAGGCGAAGGGCGCGAACGCCTGCGCCCCGCGCGCCAGTACATTGAGCAGGCCCTGGCGAAAGCCGTAGCCGGCGGGGCCGAAGATGGCGAGAGGGAGCGTGCCCTTGGCGATGGTGATCATGCCGTTGCCGGCGCCGTGCAGCACGGCGAAGGCGGCGACCACGGCCGGCGCGCCGCCAAACAGCGCCAGCACCACGACGCCAACCGGGTGCAGCGCCGCGGCGATACGTGCGCTGTTGAGCGGATGAAAACCGAAACGCCGCGCCGCCATGAACTCGGCCAGGCGCGCCGCGACCTGGGCCGGGCCGAGCAGCGCCGACGCCGTGAGTGCGGCGATGGCGCTCGCGCCGGCGGCGAGCAGCAGTCCGGGCAGGTGGGCGGCCATGGCCGATGTGACGAATGAGGTTGCGGCGGCGAATGTCGCCACCAGCCAGAAGGCGGTGCGCTCGTTTTGTGTCGCCGGCGCGCGGCCTGTTGCAGTGGCATCGCCCGCCGCCGCCGGCTTAGCGGCGGCGGGCCGTTCCTTCGCCGCACTCACCCGCGGTATGTACAACAGGTTGATCGGCAGCGCGATGGCGAGGTGTATCGCCGCCCAGCTGAAACAACTGGTGCGCCAGCCGTAATGTTCGGCGATGAAGGCGGTGAGCGGCCAGCCGACGGTGCTGGCAAAGCCGGCAATCAGCGTGATGCCGGTGATGGGTTCGCGCGCCGCGCCGCCGTGCAGGCGCACCAGCGCGGCAAAGGCGGCGTCGTACAGTCCCATCGCCATGCCCACGCCCATCAGACACCAGGCGGCGAGCATGCTGGCGCCGTTGCCGGCAAGGCCGAGCCATACCAGGCCGGCGGCGAATACCAGATTGGAGGCGGCAAGCATGCCTCGGCCGCCGTGCCTGTCGATAAAGCGCCCGACCATGGGGCCACCAAGGCCGGTGAGGATCAGCGCGATGGAAAACGCGCCGAAGACATTGGCGCGGGAAATGTCCAGCTCCTGCGCCATGGGTTGCGCCAGGATGGCCGGCAGGTAAGTGGAGGACGCCCAGGCGATGGTCTGGGTGCAGCCCAGGGCGATGACTTGGGGCAGCGTGCCACGCCGGGAAGCGGCGCTGTTGGCCATATTCAGCTTGTCCGCACGCGCGAGATCGGCTGGAAAGCCCCTTGCAGGGCGCACTTCGACCGGTAGGTCGCAGCCGTTCGACGGGCGCCGAAAATTTTCGGCGAAACCCCCGTCTCACCGCCAGACGGGCGTTTCAAGCCATCACCCGTTTGCGGCGCGGAGCTTTCTTCGCGGCAGTGGCGGGCCTCGCCGTTCTTGGCGTTTTTATCTTCGGCAGGCGGAACAGCCCGGCTTCGAGTAGCGCCGACATTTCGGTGCGCACGATATGTTCGATTTCGTCAATGGCGGCCGAACCCGATTCGCCGACCGGCCGCGCCAGTACCAGGATGCGGTGCAGGTTGGCATCGGCCACCGGCGAGGCGGTGAGGGCGCCGCTGGCGATTTCGGCATGAAAGGTCGAGACCGGCATCAGCGTGCTGCCGCTGCCGGCGAGCAGCATGCGGCGTATGGCTTCGATCGAGTCGATCTCAGCCTCGACCTTGAGCGCGCTGCCAAAGCCGGCGAGCTGCTCGTCGATTACGGTACGCATGCCCACGGTGATGACCATGGGCGTGCGTGATAGCTCGGCAAGGGACAGCGGGCGCGACGTGCCGCGTGCGCCGGGCGGTGAGATCACCAGCAGCGGTTCGGAAATGAGCGGTGTCAGGACCAGCGCCGGCGAGCGCGGCGGATTGGTCATGACGGCAAGGTCGAGGCGCCCGGTGAGCAGCGCGTCGAGTAACTGCGGGCTGAAGCCCTCCATCACCTTGAGCGTGACCGTAGGGCATTGCCGGCGGGCGCGGGTGATGCAGCCGGGCAAGAGCAAGGGGGCGAGGGTGGGTGAGGTGCCGATGACGACGCGGCCGCGCGGGATTCTGGCGTTGCCACGCACATGCTCCTTGGCGCGCGCCACCTCGAGCATGATGCGCCGGGCGTGCTCGAGAAAATCGCGACCCGAGGCGGTCAGACGCACGCCGCGCGGCAGGCGCATCAGCAACTGCGTGCCGAATTCGGCTTCGAGTTGCTTGACGTGGCGGGTGAGGGCGGGCTGGGCCACACCGGCCTTGCCCGCGGCGCGCGTGATGCTGCCCTCATCGGCGATTTGCACGAAATACTGGATGCTGCGCAATTCCATGGTGTCTGGCTGTGCTCCGTCGGTAACGATAACAATCAGGCATGCGCCGTTGCTGACGAGACAGAGCGGTTTATCCTCTGCGCTCCCGCTGCGGGCCGACGCCAAATCTGCCGAACCATGCCGAAACCGTATGCCAAGCATAGCAAATCGGGATTGGTGCCGCTGCCGGGGCGGTGATTTAATTCAGGTCACTTTTCGATACAGGTCTTTGCTGAGTGCGCCAGACCCTGTCATTCCGAGTGCAGCGAGGGATCTGCTTCTGTCTCTTATACACATCTGACGCTGCCGACGAATAGAGAGGTGTAGATCTCGGTGGTCGCGGTATCATTAAAA
>ENA-ORBV01004934-ORBV01004934.1-microbial-mat-metagenome-genome-assembly--contig:-NODE-4934-length-25036-cov-5.483513_pt1 | contig 25036 bp, 17 predicted proteins | sample MGYA00237777_ERZ505514 | MGnify/ENA primary metagenome ERZ505514 (study PRJEB26160, sample SAMN06269048) | microbial mat metagenome | isolation source: Oligotrophic lake microbial mat | place... | reverse complement strand
CTATAAATCAGTCACTCTTTGCTGTTTAGTATGAGCTCAGGGCTATGCACCATTCCAGGAACACCTGCCATCTAGCTAGCTAGCTAGCTAGCTACAGCACAACAGTGATGTGTGTTGTAGCGTAGGCAGCAGTGGAATAGCTGCTTGTAACTGCTACAGACCCCATCCATTATCCTGGGCTGACATTTGTTGGAGGGAAGCACACATAAAGTAGTTGAGCTCCCTTCCCTGCAGCAGATTAAAGATTGAAACAATTTTCTTGACATGACAAATGCGAATGACAATGGCTAAAACAATTCAGCTCACCCACATGGATCACCTTGCTTTGTGCAAACAAGACAACATCGAACACAATTTAATGCAAGAATGTGCATGGAGATCATGAATCCCTCTACATCAAATTCAACAATCAAAGAATGATGTGGATGAGGCTCGTTGGCTACTGAGAAGTAGGCACTTGATGTTCAAAGACTAGAGAATTGCAGTGTGCCTTCTCTTGTTTACCATTCTTTGCACTTGTTCTTTGAAGATGAACATGAGAACATAAGATTGGCACCACGTGCAAACATCTTGTAACATTTTCTTTTTTGACTCTGCAGTCATGTAAATGAGAGGTTAACCAACTGTTGAGGGAAATTTATTATGCATGTTAAACATTACAGGCTTTCATGAGCACACCGTTTCACCATTTCAAAGCAAAAAACGCAACGTAAAAACCAATTAAGCAATGTTGGATGTGTCTAAAAACTATTGCATAGGGTGCAATGATAACTAGCTAGCTAGATTATTTTCATTTTTAAGACTGTCAGACTGTCAGCAGCAACAGAACAACACCAAATGACAGGAAAGAGACTTGGGGGGGGGTGCATTGTTGCTGCTAAGTTTCCTAGCCTGGTTTGATTCATTTGGAGACATAGCCACCATTGCTATGTGGCCAACACCAAGAAAATAAGAAGAGCTTTTAGGAGCCAAGATGCATTTTAGAAAGCCATGGTAGCCACAATGGTGGCTCTATTTCAAGCATTTTTTGAAGACTTGAATAGCCTACACCATGATGATAGGTAAAAAGGACTCAAATCACAAGTCTAGTACTAGTAGTAGCAGGGCAGCACATCCTGGTAATTTGGTGCCCAGGATGATCAGAATGAGGAAGAAAATGCGACAGGACATCGGCTGCCCTGATCTTTAGAGCCAGGCCGTCGAACAGAAAAGATGAAAGACAGGATGCAGAAAATGGAAGCTGAACCTTTCTTAATACAAAACAATATGGGAATACAAGTCTGCATCGCCATCCATTTTTTCTCCTGCCAGAAATTTGCAAGACTAACAGGAGCGACTTCTTGTTCTCGGGATGTTTATGAAACTGAATGGAGACCCCTACTAGACTTTATTACGAACACTTGATTGTAGCAATCCAACATGGTAAACCAAATATAAATCAAAGATTTCGCTTTCTTGATTCTTTCGTTTCTTTCCCGCCTTCGTGCAGTTACACAAAAGACAGCTGAGAGACCGACTCAAGTATGCGCTTATTGTTGACGCCGTGGGGGCTTCCAGGGGATGGCCAGGATTAAGACGTCAATTCCTTCTCCGATATCCTGTAGCGGTAGACCGCGCATGCCGACTCGGCAATGACTCCAACGAAGCACCGTACTAACGTCCCCCCTTGTTATTTAATTGATCGCCCAAGGAGGTGACAACGCACATATAATCAATCAACTCGTGAAGATCCGCATCAACAAAGCCGGCATATTTCACCATGGCGCAAGCAAATTCATCCCTGTCGAGCACTTCATTTCCGTCGATATCTTGATGTTCCATCAATTTCTTAGCTATCAGTTCGATTTCATCTTCGTTGCGATTATCCTTGGCCGCCGCATGATATTTGCACAAGCCATCGAAGAGCTCATCGAAGTCACTTTGAAACGAAATAAATATAAAAAGTGAGACCAGAAATGAAAAGCACAAGAAGGGCGACCACAAAGCGAGAAGATTACTGACATTGTCCCGTCACCATTCACGTCCCACATATCAAATAATCGGACTGCACGATTGTAAGACAGTGGATCCATACTGAGCACTTCCTCTCGGTGTTGATTCAGTTTACGCTCCTGTTCTCGGGCCTGGGTGTACTCCTCGTCTGCAAGTGTAAGTCGCAGGATAACCTCTTCATCAAGCTCGGCTTCGTCAGAAGTGAGCGCCAGTGTAAGATCGTCAGCCACTTCGTCAAATGTGATGCCTGTTGTAGCTGCAATAGCCAAAATCAGCTTGGCAAACTGCTGGAACCCAAGAACACGCTGATCATCCTTATCCAACATGAGCAATAATCCGGTGGTAGCTTTAGCTGATTCTTCCATGTCTTTGGTTAAATGATACAGGCCACATGCCACCTCTTTAAAGCTGACAGAACCATCACCATCAATATCAAACAATCGGAACAAGGTCATCATTCTTGGGTCACTGAGACTATCAAGCAGTTCACCTCTTTCTTTGACCAATTGATTTACTTTTTCTAGGTCGACCTCGTCTTCTTCGTCTTCTTTCTTGTCACTGAACAAGATCTGATAGACTAGAAATTCGGCAAATTCATCAAACGAACTGTCAAGCTCCGCCACCTGTTTTTGACCACGAAAAATTGTAGTGGCCGCATTAGCACAACAAAACTAAAAAAAAAACCATCCAATATCACCCCTCCCCACTGAAGGCTTACCATCTTTTCCACAAAATGCTCAAACTCTTCTCTGTCCAACTCAGCATCACCATCATCATCAAAGATAGCAATCATCTCAATGGATTTTTCAATACTTCCAGAAAAAGAGAGGCCATCATTTTGTTTCCTTAGTCCAGCCGCCAATTCTTTGGCATCAATGCTGCCATCACCATCTTTGTCCATGAGACTAAAGAGCAAATCCAATTTTTCCTTGATGGTCATCCTTGTGAGCTCATTGACCATATCCAACTGTGCTTGCAAAGCTGCCATTTGGAGCTCCAAAATTTTCTTTGTCTCTGCCACAAACTGACTCACAGTTTTGACTTCCTTTTTCTTGCCCGTTCGGGTCTTGCGTCCTGAATTGAAATCGTCCTTTTTCTTCTTCGTGTCCTTCGCCTTGTCGGCTGCTTCTTTTCCCTTGGAAGTGGTATTTCTCTTGGCGGCTTCCAAGCCCTGCTTCAACGTCGAATCGTCCGGACAAATCTTGAGTCCTTCTTTTATAGCTACTATTTCTTCATCGTATTTTTTCATCGCGTGCAGCGCCGCGGCTTTCCGCACATGACCTTTGGCATATTTCGGTTTAATCTTGATGGCCTTCTCGGCATCTTTGAGGGCTTCATCGTAGGTACCCTTGCGCATGTAGGCTGCAGAACGATTGGCTAGGCAGAGATAATCCTTCTCGTCGACCTTGATGGCCCTCGAGTAGTAACGAATCGCTTCGTCCCATTTTCCAGCTTTGAACGCCACATTTCCCTTGTCTTTGTTCTAATAAAAATATTTATAAATACATGATAAATACACGAGTTTTCCGCATCGACACGCAAGACCGAATTTCGACAAGGACAAAGGCAAAAAAGGGGGAAAAAGAGGTAAGAAACGATGAACGTACAACAGAGACAACCAATTTAATTATCGTCAAGATGTGCTAACCTTCTCGGCAAGAGCTTCGCGCTCTTTGGGGCTCAACTCCTTAAGCTTTGACATGGTCAGTTAGTTTTTGTTGATTCTACTTTCGTAGCGTAATTCTCGGAGGCTATTTCGTTGATAGTTTGTCGATTTCAAGGAAGTGATTAATAGCTACTAGCCAGTGGATCTACCCCGTCAAATCAAAGGATGGTGGTTTGCTGATCAACCAAGATCAACCTCGCAATGTTATTCTTCGCATCAATTTTGAATTCACGAACTGGTACCAGGTACCGTGGTCATTTCCCCTCTGTCTGCGGCGGTCATGCGTCCGATGTCTCGTCTATATGATAACTGGGGCGAAAGTGCGACCATTGTTGATAAATACGGCCGGGTGGCGGATACCGATCATAACTACGGCAGAGGAACAGACACCCGAAACACTGCTGGCCGCACACATAACACATCAACAAACACACACCCGCAATCGATCGAGGGTTGAAAGAAAAGCGACCGTTTGCAGCTCAGCTCCTTGTTCATTTTTGTCCAATTGAAGATAGAAGGTCTCGAGAGAGAGAGAGAGATTGATAGTAGGTTGCCTCACAAAAACCTGCCGACAAAAGCTGCATCTACAAAGCTCTACGTGAACAAAAAGAGTCGTCAGACGACACAGTTTTTAATACCATGACAGACAATCTACCACCCTGTCGCGTCCTCTTGCGATCCAAAGACGGCATTGAAGTCTTTCCGGTATCTTCCAATCGCGAGGATGAGATGGAAACGAGAGCAGGAGACCGTCAATTTCTCGTCAAGGGAATGACGACGTCTCAAGTCATGGCCCCGGATGGCAGTTGTGCCTTTGTACTCCTCACAGGGCACGGTGTAGTGCGTGTTCCTCTGGGAGACGACAGCAATGGAGCATGTATAACCAAGACGACTACGCCCCCCTTTTTAGAAGAGAGCGCTCCGATTCAAATGATGGAAATCAGTCCCTTGGGAACCTACTTGTTGACATGGCAACGCGTGACGGACGCTCAACCCAACAATCTAAAAGTATGGGCCGCTTCCAGTGGAGCCTTTTTAATGGGATTTCCCCAAAAAGGTTTGCGCCGTGAGGCTTGGCCCTATGTCCAATGGACGGCCGACGAATCTTTGGCGTTTTTAATGACCACCAATGAAATTCGTATCTTTCCAGGGCACTGTTTTTCTACCGACAAGGAAGAATCTCGCTTTATCGACAAGGTCCGCGTGGAGGGCATTACTTCGATGAGTGTTCCCCGAGAACGTGGTGGCAATACCCTGCCTTCGTCACCCCATCGCTTCACGTCCTTTGTGCCGGGGGATAAAAATAAACCCGCCAAGGCCACGCTGCATGAATATGATCCCGAGACCAAGGAACAGACAATTGTGACATGCAAATCACTCTTTCAAGCAGAAGATATGAACACAAGTTGGAGTCCCAATGGAACCAGTGCGTTGCTCACCTTGCAAACCAGTGTGGATGCCTCTGGAAAATCTTATTATGGTTCGGCAACTCTCTTTTTAGTGGGAAGTTCGGATATTAAAAGTGGAGGCGCCGATGTCAAGGCAGTTCCTTTGCCGCAAGAGGGACCCGTCATGGATGTTTCGTGGATGCCCAATGCCAAACAATCACCGTCCTTTGTCGTCATTGCCGGTCGCATGCCGGCCATGGCGTCGCTGCACAATGGCATTACCGCGGAACCCATTTTCTTGTTTGGAAATGCTCATCGGAATACCATTTCGTGGGCTCCACATGGACGTTTTGTGTGCATTGCTGGCTTTGGAAACTTGGCGGGGGGCATGAGTTTTTGGGATAAAAACAAACAGGTAAGGCCCAGCAAGGAGTTTTGTAGTGTGGGTTTGTGATGAAAAAATGTCAACCTTGTTCTATGGAATCTGTATGGAATTGTGTAGGACCCATGTCGAACATTTCGAATGTTGGTCTTGAAACTGTGTTCATTTGGTAGTACCATACTCACCATTCGAGATTGCCTGACTTATAGAAACTGATCCCCCCTACGGGTCAAAATACTGCCGCTTGTACGGTCGGTTTTGGATGGAGTCCCGACAGTAGATTGTTTGGCGTATCCACTACCACACCGAGAATGAATGTTGACAATAGCTATCACTTATATCGATACAACGGAGAGGAAGTGAAAAGTGTCCCATGGAACAATGCGCATTATACACCCGACAAATTGCTGGAAGGTTGTTTTTTACCGGCCTTGCCGACTGTGTATCCGGATCGACCTCAATCTCCTACACTCAAACAAGCGGACGCCGCCGCCGCCGGTGCCGCGGCTCCAGCAGCAGAGGCAAAAAAGCCAGCGGGCCGGTACATTCCTCCCTCGCAGCGTGGCAAGCAGACGGCAGGTACTTCCTTGGCAGAACGCATGAAGCGGGAAAAGGAAGCCAACATGAAAACGGCACAAGTAGTGACGGGGAAACCCAAAAAGGCAGTGTCGGCAGCAACTGGCAAGGTGATTCCTGGATTGGTTGTAAAACCCGAGGATGAAGGCAAAAGCAAGAGTGCCATTAAGCGGGAGAAACAAAAACTAGCCAAGCAGCGTAAGGAGGAAGAAGAGAAAAAACAGGCGGAAGCAGAAGCAGCCAAGGCAGCCACCGCAGCTCCATCGGCGGAAGACGCCGAAAAGCGTGCTCGCAAGATAAAAAAGACATTGAAGCAAATTGAGGATCTTAAAAAAAAGGATCCAGGTACCTTGAATGACGACCAAAAGGCAAAGATTTCATCCGAAGAGAGTTTGCAGCAAGAATTGGCGTCGTTGGGACTGTGATACGCGTAAAGGTCCTGCCGTAAGCAATAATGTATAAATTAAATATTTTATGTCATTGTGGGTGGAATCTGTTTGGATCAACTGCTGTAGTTTTCATTTTTCTTTGCTGGAGTGGGTATGAAAAAGCCTTTCACGGAGTTCAGCTAGCGATCGCTTCGTTTGGAAGTGACGCCGCCATATTGAAGGTGAAAGAAACACGTTCTTCGGCGGCCACAACAATCAAAACGACCATAGCATTGATGATACTAGGAGGTCAAAATACCCGAATTTTCTCAACCAGCTTGAGGTAATTCGCATTTGCCATCTCGAACACTTTGCTTGGCATCTCGTATGGCTTGGAGAAATTTTCGCCCGTAGACGTCGCTAGGTTCTAAAACCATTCCTTCGGCCCATTCGTTCATGGCGTTGATGACGATGAATCGATCGTCATCGATTCGCTTGGTCTTGGCTCTAGTTTCTTGTTCGTCTGGAAAACAGCAGGCTTCATAGTAGATTGCCGCGTGGAGTGTCTTTTCAAATTTTTGAACAACAATATCGGGTGGATCTGCAGACCACAAAAAGGCTTCTTCATAATTGCGTCGCGGTGTATTGTCAAAGGAAGTTATGATTCCAGCAATCTCAGCAACTCGTTTCTCAATGTTGTGTTTGAGACCTCCTTTTTGGTTCGCGCACCACTCTGGAATGGCCATGCTTCGATTTTGATTCCACTTACTCGGATTGGGATATGCCACGGGGCGATCAAAGTGTTTCTTAGTTATCCCCGTCCATTTTTGAGGTTTTGGATCGTAGTCATCTTGATTGGCAATGGGATGAAGATGCCCATGAGGCATCGTGAGCCCTACCGCCAGATAAAGACCCGGAAAGCCGTCGGCCTTGGCTAATTCCCGTAATCGTTTAAGGACAACGAATGATCCTGGTTTTTTTGCATACAACATAAAGAGTGGTTTTCCATCCACTTTGATATAATTTGGGTTATGAAAGAAGCTTCGAAGCCATCGGTAGTGAATTGTAATCAATGGGTCGGTTTCATTGTTGGGAAAGTATTGTTTTTGGAGCACTCCTGGCTCGGCATACTTAAAATCAGGCCGGATATTTCCATTCCAAGTGTTGACCCATTTGCTAGCACACCAGTGCAAGGCAAAGGGGACGTTCGGATGTCCATCTTTTAACATGGCATCGAGAGGTTTATGTAGATTGGGACCGGGATGTTCAGAATCATAAAACCAGTAGTGGTGAAACACAAAGCCATCGAGATCGTACAGTTTCGCCAATTCTCCCTGTTTTTGGCGTGGTTCGGTATCGGTGTAGTCATAATAGCCCAATTCGGTCGGTCTTGGAATGCCAAACCCTAATCGATTTTTGTCGGGTGATTTTTTAAGTGAATCCCAGTCCGTAAATCCCTCTCCCCACAGCCTATCATTTATTTCTTTTGGGGTTTGGTACATGAGTTAGTAAAATGGGATGAATAAATGGTTGCTTCACAACTGGCGCTCCAGCTATCAATGAATGGGTCTTACCATCACGGTGAAATTGAGGAAACACAAATGCCAAGACCCTAGGCAAAAAATTGGGCTCCTCCTCTATTGCTACTACATTTTGGTCGCTGGTTTCTTCATCGATTTGCTTTGCTGTTGGCAAACCATGCTCGTCTTCTCCTTGCTGACTGAGTGCGGCGGCTGAAGAATCAAAGTTTCCGAGACGACGGTCCTTCTCATCCTCCAGTACTGGCAAGCTCGATGTTAACTGGTTTCCTGGTCCTTCTTCAGTGGTCATTGGCGACGATGACGGTGGCCAATTCCGCCGAGAAAGACGAACACATCCTACCCCAACAAAGCACACAAAGGCCACCTTGAAAAGATTCAGCACCCACCGAGAATTTCCCTTTTTGGAAGCCTTTGCCTGGCCAAAGGCACTATTAGCACCATTGCTGGTCGTTGGGGCATTTCGCCGTCGCATGATCGGCATCGCCGTAGTGCCATTGATTTCTCCTTCTGGTGCTAATAGCTTGCAATTCTATTAGATGGGCTGGAGTATGTACTACTGTAATAGAGCCGCTACTAGTACTTTGTGTTGAAATGCTGCAATGACATCGACCAAAATTGAAAATTTGGCGTTGATCATCGAACGCACACGTCTTCTAATCAATGACAATGACAAATAGCCTTATCCTTACTCTGCTTCGCTTTTTGTCGGGTCGTAAGAGTATCGTAAGTTAGGGTGGCCAAAAACGCTGCCTCCGTGCGTGCCAAAGAAAAATGAGGGCCAAATTTGTCATGTGGTACGTACAGTGCGTACAGCTACTTAACTACATGTACACTGACTGACTGGGTGTGGAACACCATCTCAAAAGCACCGCCGGTACGAGTGAGGACCCGGTGAATTTGCTATTAACCAGTGGATGCCAGTGGATGCATGCTTGTTGTCAACAACAACCAATAGTGTGACCGAACTACCAGCCATTAGCAATATCAATACACACTCAACCTCAATACACAGAAACAAACAGTAGTTGAGAGTCAACAAGATCAAGCAAGGCAGGGCAAACGGATATAACCTCCTGTTACATCAGATAAACATTATACCTTTAGCACTACTACTATTCAACGATGGCTCGACCGCCCTTTGGCAACGCACAAAGTAGACAAAAGAGGGTGTATGATGAGCAAAAGAAGAAAAATAAGCAGAAACGAGGCTCCACCAACGGCACCACCGATACCAAAACCGGCAAGTCCGTCAAAGAGGTAAGTAGTAGTATTGTTTATTGCCGTTGCATCTTCAGTACAAGCAAGGCATAAAGTCTGTAGCATAGCATGCTTTTGCTGTGGTGGATGAGTTTCTGAACATCTCGGTCTTGTTTCCTTTACACCTTGTCAAAATTACTGACTTTTACTACTTTGCATTTTGCAACACCCATCCATACTGTAATGTAATTTGTAGTCCAAGGCCAAGGGAAATGCCGCCTTTAAAACCAATCAATGGGATTCCGCCATCAAGCATTACACTCGTGCGCTAAACGTGGACGACCGAGATCATATTTGTTTATCGAATCGATCTGCGGCATACTTGAAAAAGGGAGAGCCAGAAGCGGCACTCGAAGATGCGGAAAAATGCATTCGTCTCAAACCCTATTATGCCAAGGGATATATTCGCAAAGCAGGAGCCCTCCATGCCATGGCCAAGTTTACAGCGGCCGTCAAAACGTATCAACAAGGACTATTGCAGTGTCCAGGCGATAAAACGTTGCGACAAGGCTTAGAACAAGCCAAACGCGCCCGCGCTGCAAATAGTCGAGCATCCTTTGCGGCCCGCAAGACAGAAGCCACCATGCAGGCTGCCCGGTCGACCAAGCAAAAAGCTGAAAAAAGTAGCAATGTGACACAGTTTGTCAAACAAACCAAAAAGAACATTGAACTTCAAATGGCAGCCTTGCAGGCACAGTTGGATATGGTGAATGAACTGGAAAAGATGAAACTCGATGAAAAGCTTGAATTGTTGTATTCTCTTTTAGACAAGGATAAGGATGGACATATTGATGCCCGAGAGCTGTCCATTGGATTACGCAAGCGTAACATCAGCATGACATTCTCAGATGCTCTCGAGAGAGCTGTGGATCTGGTCGCAATGTACGACGAGGATGGAGATGCGGAGTTGGATCGTGATGAATTCGCTGCCTTTGTAAAGGGAATGGTAAATCGCTTCTGATGCCAGCTTGATTGTGCAATGGCTGTTGTTGTTGTTTCAGTTCTTTGATTCATGAGGGAGCGAGCAGCACGCTGATGACAATCAACGATGATTGCGTCGGCGAAAGCCTTCAGGAAATGGCTCTTTCGATGTTTCTAATCCCTGCATCTCATCTCTCCCATCTTCCTCTTGCAAATAGGTCAAAGAGCTCAAAGCGAAACCGGACGAGTTCTGTGAATTTCTTGTGTACCAGATACTTTTCACTAACGAGGGTGAGCAAGAGATAGATGATATCGACAAAGACGAGCTGAAGCACGAAATTAAAGGAAGAGGGCAGCTGCTAGGCGCTCTGAAGGATCCTCGCATGGAGGCCCTCTTTCACATGTTTGACAAGAATGGAGACGGCAAAGTTAGCTTCAAAGAAGTTGCCTGTGGACTGTACCAACTAACACACGATATGGAAGAGTCGGCAAAAGCCACCGCTGGGTTACTCTTAATGATGGAAAAGGACGACAAAAGAGATCTTACCTTTGATCAATTTGCAAAGCTCATACTATCCTTAGTGGCGTCTTCTGGGACCAGCTTTGACGAAGTAGCGAATGATCTAACGGTGGCGATGTCGAGACCTGGTTCGGAGAAGCTCGATAAACAGGCAATGAAAGCCCTCACAATAGCAGAGAAGGACTATAAACGGTCGAGAGAACGGCAGAGGGCTGAACAAGCTCAGCACAAAATTATGGACGCGCTTTCCTACGGTAGAACGACTCGACTCTTCGATCAGTGGGATCAAAATGGGGATGGGCACATACAATTCGATGAACTGTTTGCTGGCTTACAGCGATACCAGCATGCGGCGGCTCAGGAACAAGATGTTTATATTGATGCAGAGAAGGTTGCAATGCAATTGATGGCACTGGATTCAGATGGAGATCACCAGTTGGATAAAGAAGAGTTTGCGACGGCCATGGTCACATATGCAGATGCCATGCATACTGACTTGCATCAATTGATTGATTTTATGTGCGTCGTCACTGCTCTTGGGGACTTTTTATAGCATGACTTTCTTTCGCCTCTCGAGAGTCAAGGAGGGCGAGTAACAATAATTCTTGCAAGAGATCGCCGCAGCATGGAATTATTGCCAAGGAAAGCAAACTTCAACTATGGATGGACTTCTCCCCGACTGTGCCGCTGCCACGTTTGGGCTCTGTGCGAAACAGGGAAAGAGGTAGCGTATCCACCCGCGACGTGCGTATGATCCCATGTCTACGATGCGCCGAGTCTTCACGCAACTCGCACAGAAGCGTATCCTTATTGCCAGGGAAGCAGTGAATTGTATATTCTTCACACATTTTATAGTAATCAAGCGAGCGAGGTTTTGATCAAATGATCATGGGGGTCCACCTGTTGCATACAGTATTGGTATTGGGTGTGTGGCCAAAAAGTCAGTTGTACTGCAGCGGGGGGGCCGTGTGGTGGAATGTGTAGCATATTATGTATATGAATATGATGTTAAATGTTAGTTCTAATTTATGTGAATTATAGATAAAAAGTGACCGCACCGCAGATGTTTGGATGATTTGATGAGGGCCTAGTAGAGGGATAGATTTTGATTCCTTTAAATGTCTTTAAACCTTTACGTGGGCACAACGAAATCAAAGATACCCACCTCATGTTTCGTTTAGCAAGTCTACTCTACTAGTGCCAACCTCACAGTTAATATTTTTTTTTGCTAAGCGTAGACCCGCCAAGGTTAGACGTACAGCCGCAGGCATAAATTTGCAACACAGCCTAGAGCTGCATATAGTGGGTCTAACTTGTTAATCCATCTTATTTTTGGCTTTCAGCAAGTTACGCTGTAGCTTGGACTGTGTATTGCTGGATGGCAGTTGCTCAGCTCTTGGAAGCATATCGGATAGCAGTTCCACCCCTTCTGGCATGGAAGCAAAGCATTGTCGGTACAAGGACCAAAACTCTGCCGCCCGATTGGCGCTGTCAATGCAATCTCGAAAGACGTAGTTTGGACTGGCGAGTAACTGACGAGGTGCTGTACCAGCACGCGTGAGCAATGGAAACTGAATGGCGGCGTCACAGAGTTGCCGCAAAAATGACGACCCATTGCTGTCCTTGTGCCTTTCAAAATGCTCCACAATGCGGGCAATTTCGGCCGGCAATATCTCTCCGTATTCATATCCATTGTCGCCAAATAAAAAGGATGCCACGTGCCATTCCACTGCTTCCAGTTGGGAGAGAAGAGCGACTGTCGACGACAGTGTGTTGTTGCTGTTATCACCATTACTGTGGTTGTTTACAACATCCCTCAAGTCCCGGTAGGCCTGGAACGCCCGTTTCGTCTGAATATGTTCCACCCAAGCCCTAAGAGACGCCAAAAGATACAAGGCAGCAAAGGTGCAGTCGTCAGGGTTGGAGTCTCGGTCGAGCAGGCCATGTAATGCCAACAGAGGAAGGGAAATATGAGCTTGACTTTCTGCAGTTGCCAGAAAGTCTTCACCATTGCTGTCACTGTTGTTGGACTCTTCCTCGTCGTCATTCATTGATTTCTTCCAGCTCCCAATGCACGAATACCAATCGAGAATGAGTTGAGCATCACCTCCCAAGACCACCAACAAAAACAAGGCTCTGTCTTCCACCTTTGGGCCGCTATGCCGGCGTAAGGATTCATCAACCAAGCACTCTAGATAATACCACAGAGCCTTTCGATAATAATACGGACTTGTTGTTGTTGACGCACTATTTGGCGGAGTCGTCTGTTCCTGATTATATCCCATTTGCAGCAAAGCATCTCCCAATTTGACTCTCATCATGACGGACGAGCATGGCTGGCTGCTACTGGCTAACCGAGAGGAGAGGCGAAGTAGCCTTGTGCAGTTGTGCTTATGATCAGCCATGTGATCTTTTTGGCATTTTAAAGAACAATAGGGTGCAAGATGGCACCGAGCACAAGAAAAGAATTTCGTCGAATTTTCCACGTGATTCTCATCGTCCTTTGTCGGCTCACCCTCGTCTCTGCGACAGAAACTACACACACGGCCTCGTTCGCTTGGGTTGCCTTGTAGGATGGCCTTGACTCGCTCTGGCAATTGATCCATGGCTAATACAACGGTATAGGGTTTTATAATGACAGATCGTCTATGTTGCTGTTGCATGGTCGCGTTGCTTTATTGAATTCCTTCACGACCGATCGAATTAATTAAATAAGAAGCCTTACAATGGAAGATACGAAAGACGCACACAGGTCGCAATCTCTTACTTGCATGTGGGCCTGTGGGGATTACCCGGTCTCCGAGGTTCTGTAGTTTCAGAACTTTGTTCCAAACTTTGAAGATGAAGCAAGTATGACGACAATGCCGTTGACTAACCAAAGTGGTATAACCATGATTGTACCAGCAATGAGAATGACTATTGTCGAAAGGACCAAAACCGGCATATCATCACCGACGTCGTGCTACTGCAATGTAAAGGCTGCGCTCATAGAGTGAAGATGTCGCCCTTTTGCATTTGCATGCCTAACCTTTTGCTAGCTTCTTGTCATTGTGCAAGTTCCGCGGCAGTCTCCGTTTGCAGGATTTGTGATGTGGATCAATGGTTGCTGGGCGGCATCCTGCACAGTGACAACAAGATAAATACCACCTTTAGTACTGATGCAGAAGTTGGGGAAGTCACTGCCACAAAAATCACTCCGCTTCAAGCCATGGACAGGTATCTGCTCACCCCTTTTCTGGCCTTTTCGGAGCCATCCGAGGCTTACGGTTTCGTTTCTATTTGAATCGCAAAGAAACAGACCATGCAAAAAGCATATGTCACCGCCTGGAAGAGTAAACACTCACGCCACCAGGGTGGCTACGTTGGTTGAGGCAGTGTTGGAGCCTGCAGCTCAGCTCGGGTACGATCCATGACGGATATTTCGAGTCGCGCAAGGTTGTTCGGATTATGATCTGTACATTTGCAATGTCGTTTTTTTTTAAATGGATGCTTTAGTAGTACTATTAATGGATTTCTACTATTCTTCTCCTCATCGTCATCCTTGTTGCTGTTGTAGTTCTTGTTGTGCCTTTTGTTGCTTGTGCAATTGAATGTAAAAGTGAAGATTTTCTCGTAGATAGTTATGTGTGACAACTCGTTGTTTGCGCAATCCATTTTGAAGGGATCGAAAGACGGTATCGTCCAGGGCCACTTCCAGTAAATCCCGGCGTTGAAAGGACATGGTCTCGACGAGAGGCCAAAAGGGATGTCGTTGCGCCTCAAAACTATGAGTGGCATTGGTTTGATCCGCATACAGATACTGTTCCAAATAATTCAATTCGAGTTGACTGTGATGACAGTTTAGGTTTGGTTGCTGTTGTTGTTGATTCGTGTTGTATTGACGAGCTCCGTGTTGCAATTTTTGAAACATACTCAAGGCGCCATATCCCTCGTCGTCGGGGGGACCATAATGATAATGATACAGATTATTGTAAGCGGCAATTTCTTCTGGTGCACCATGCGCTTTACAGTAACGAACAAAGGAAGCTTTGCTGTCTTTGTTGGGTGGTCGTTTGGGAAGTAACGTAGGAGCCGGGGGAGTTGACAATGTCTTCTTGTCGACTTGCTGATGCTGCTCTCCAGTTGTAGTAGTAGAGCATGGCTCCTCGGTGTGCTGGACACTTCCGATGGCAAGATTATCTTCTTCCCCTTCGTCTTCTTCCCCTTCCTCTTCTTCCGAAGTATCTTCTGTTGTATCATCCTCATCATCATCATCCAGTCCAGCAAATAAATTGCGTTTGGAAAAGGCCTGTAACAGACGCGACGACTTTTCTCTGGACATGCCACCTCGATGACTGCTCCATCCATCCAACGAGTCCTTCTTGTCGTCACCTTCTGGTTTCTCTTCGCCTTCTTCTACAGCAACTTTATTCTCGGGAATGCTCAAGGCTCGACCCGATGCTTTGAGTAACATGCGGCGACGATCATTGAGTTTTTCCTTCATTTTGTTTTGCAACAATACGCGGCGTGAGGGAGGCGGAGCAGCTTCTTCCTTTTTCTTTTGGAGTTGAATCTCTTCTTCTTCTTTTTCGCGATCTTTTCGAAGGTTGTTGAAGGTAGATGGGCGTCGTGAAGAAGAGCCGCTGCTGAGGGTTTTACGAGGAGGACTTCGAGGAGAACGAGCAGCAGAACTGCTAGCACGAGGAAGAGAGCCATGACTACTAGTCGTAGTACCATCGCGACTGTTTTGACGACGCAGAGGACTGTGACTACCAGTACTGGTCAGACGGCGAGGTTTACGGCGTTGGTGAGTACCCTTGCGTTGTTGAAGTTTGGCCAAGTGCTCTTCCACAGAGGCATTACTGTGGCTGCTTTCGCCGTGCGTGAGGGACGACGACGAGTTGACAGCGGCTGCTTGCAGCGGATGATGATGAGAGGAGTTTTCGCCCATGGTGCTGCTCAAGTGTACTAGTACAAGTACTGTAGCTTGCTGCTGCTCTTGTAGTATAAGACTATGCTATTGGTTGCAAAAGAGGCGAGGAATCAATAAAGGGAGGATGCGGAGGTGATATCAATCAGATGCCTCGCGCAAGTTTGCATACATGTACACGAGGAACGGAGTTCGATAGAATTGAGATATTATGTCTCAATATTGCATGCGTCCAATTGGAACGAAGTTCACCTAATATCAATTTGCTTGGTTATCGGACTTCTCGTTTTATAGAACAAATGACTCTGGTTCATACAATTTTACGCAATTAGCTTTTGAATGTACACAAAGGGGAATCCAAGGATATATTGATTGATATTCCATGACCAAACACTTACGTACTTTTTGAAGTACCTGGATGGTCATTTCAGCGGAAATGCAAGTGAAGAGAAGACATTCATTTGCAAATGACCCATCTCACTCTGTCAGTAACTCAGTATCATTGTACTAGCCAGGCTCTACTAGTAGGAGGAGGTCCACGACAAATAGAAAAAGGTAGCACCATGCCCCGACCACCAGTACAAAGAGACAACCTTGTTTCGGGAGTGACAGTCATGAGTAATAGAGATAGACCACGTACAAGTACGATACTACGTCGTAGTGCCACAGCCCCGCCGTGAATGGCATTACTTTAGCAAAAGTAAATTATGCTTTAGATTCTAACTACCATTGCACATTCCTATACTACTTGCCAAGAGGACCATATTCGGGGGGCGGGTCGTTCAATGGGAGAGTGCAGCATCCATGAAATCATTCTGACAAGGAACGTCCAGCAGGATCAGCATGCATTCTTCTCTACTAGTAGCGCGCTGCTGCCTCCCCCCTGCAGCGTCCTCTCACAAAACATACACTAACATACACAGTAGGCTGTCTTCACATTCAATTGTTGTAAGGGCTCTGTTCTGGCCACACTGGCGTCCACAAGATAAAATGACCGAATACAAAATGCCGCCACGGCTCACAAGAATGGGGGAAAGTAAGGTTGTTGGCTTTTGGTTCCACATACTACTAGGCAACATCTCCCAGGGCTGTCACAACACACATAAAATCAATCAGCTGGTGCAGATCCGTATTCATTGCATCGGCATAGTTCACCATAGCGGCTGCAAATTCTTCACGGTCCAGAGCTTGGTCACCATCCGTGTCCTGGGCCATTAATGCATTCGTAATTTCTTCCACTTCCGCCTCGTCCGCATCTGAATGGGCTGCGGCTTGGTATTTTCGGAGTCCCTCAAACAGTTCTTCAAAATCAAGTGTGCCACTAGAGAAAAAAGGAGGAAGGTGTGAGAGCAGGAACAATCACCATGCATGTCGGAATGATCCATCCAAACACTTGGCGCACCTTTTATCGGCATCCCATAGATCAAACAGTCGTATTGTGCGCCCATACGAGAGAGCGTCCATTACTTTTCGTTGTTCCTTTTCGGCTCGTTCCGCATCGCGAGCTTGTCTGTATTCTTCATCGGCGATTGTAAGTGCTTTTAAAACCGCAGGATCCATTTCATCGGCGCCCTCTTCCGTCATGGCCAAGGTCAAGTCATCTGCCACTTCATCGAATGTCGTATGCGCCGCAGCCGCAATGGCTAGAATCAATTTCGCAAATTGTTCATAGACCAGTACTCGTTTGTCGTCTTTATCCATCATCAATAAAAGTCCTGTTGTTGCCTTTGCTGATTCTTCCATGCTTTTCGTGAGATGATACAAGCCACAAGCTACCTCTTTGAAACTGACTGCGGAATCTCCATCTTTATCAAACAATACGAAAAGTGACATCATACGAGGGTCACTGAGTGCATCCAGTAATTGCCCTCGTTCTCGCACCTCATCTTTCAGTTGATTGACATCCACATCATCAGATTCATCCGTCGACTCGGAGAACAGAATCTGATACACGAGAAATTCTGTTTCGCAAAAGGAAAGAGCAAAGTCCAATTAGCCGAGGCATGTAGACACATATTTTAAAGTAGAAAGTGGATTCACAGAAAAGATCTTACCGGCGAATTCATCAATCGTTGCGTTGAGTTCCGAAACCTGAAAAAAAAAACACAACCAAGTGAGACTTTTTGTGTCTTCTGGCTCAAACAATTCACTCTGCTAGCGCCTCCAAGCTCCCAATCTAACAATAATTATACGGAAATATAGTAACTCACCATGCGTTCGACAAAATGGCGAAATTCTTCTCTATCCAGCTCTGCATCACCATCCTCATCATAAATAGCAATCATTTCAATCGATTTCTGAATGGCATCCCCAAACGACAATCCATCATTCCGCTTTTGAAGTGCATCCGCCAACTCTTTAGCATCAATGGTTCCAGACTGATCTTTATCCATTAAGGTATACAATAAATCCAATTTCTCTTCCATATTCATGGCAGCTAATTCGGATACCATTCTCAATTGGGCTTGGATCGCCGCGAGCTGCAATTCCAAATTCTTTTTCGTTTCTGCGACAAACTGGGAGACGGTACTGGATTTTTTTGCCTTTTTCTTCCGAGATGACGCAGCGGTCATGGTGGCTTGCGTTTTACGCGCCGTGTGATTGGCTTTACTGCTGGTCGATCGGCTCCTTCGTGCGGATTCCAATCCATCGCGAAGCGTTTTATCATCGGGACAATACTTGATTCCATCACGATAGGCTTGCACTTCTTCACTAAAGCGTTTCAAAGAATGCAAAGCTAGAGCCTTACGAGCATGACCTTTGGCGTAGCTCTTTTTGATCTTGATGCATTCTTCTGCGTCTTCCAAAGCTTCTTCCATGTGCCCCAATTTGAGGTAAGCAGAACTACGATTGCTAAAAACAATAAAATTGGTAGGATCGGCTTTGAGAGATTTCGTGTAATATTGAATAGAGGCCTTCCACTTGCCCGCTTTGAACGCGGCATTGCCCTTGTTGCGGTTCTATAGTACAGTACGTGAAATTGGTGTGGACGTGACAAGTGCGTGAGTAAGTGAGTGTTTGCAAACAGAGTACGAGTTTGTGTGAGTTTGGGAACTCTTTGTAACGGCAACGAAAAGCCATTTCTTTGGCGTCGCGACGTGTACGTACATCTTTTGCTGCCTGTTCTTTCGACATCTTGGTTATTAATTGCTATTTAGCTACTAGGGAGTTTCTTGCGGACGATAGAGAATTGTACTGGGAAGGATGTGAGTACACTTTGTTTGTTTGTTGTTTCAACGGAAAGATGAAATTCAGAGTTGCGAGATTCATTAATTTAATTGATGACAGAAACTGAGTGATGGTGAGAATGATGACACCAAGGGTCATAGGTAAGTTTCAGAAAACATGTGCGAGCAAGTTCGTCTGGAAACATGTGCGACCAGACTAAATCGTGGAAAACATGTGCGACATGTAGACCGACGTAGTGCGCACGCGCATGAACCAGTGACATTACTTTCACGTAATACTCCGAGTAGTAAAGATACGGTGACCTCCGATCAGTCGTGAATTTCCTTTTCGATAATTAGGCAAACACGAGATGTCCGGCTTGAGCTTCCGAAAGGAAGTATTCTTTATCATAGAGTAACAAAATATATTTAACATAAATTCAAATCTCGCTGGATCTTAAAAGTGCACATTAAATAAATCCTTTTTAAGAGAAGTCCCGCTAATAAAATCATTTCGTCTACTCCAGTATTCGGAGTAGGAAGAACAAAGCGGATAGCAACCGAGACTCCGAGAGTACAAATGCTGAAAGTTGACTCTACTTTAGGTAGAGTCAATAGAATTTGTAAACTTCGGTACTTAGGGGCTAATTTAGCAACCGTGAGATCCTTAGGAGATCCGTCTCTTGCTGAGGCCGATCCCAACCGTGCACGTTTTATGGAGCACGGGACGGCCTCAGCCAATCACATTCATTCCCGATTTACAGTCACAGATCGTGTCGCTTGACTGCACACGCATTGCTTCCAACATGTCGTGTGGACGTTGTCGAGCACGGGATGATAGTGTCGTAGACAACTAGCACATTGTTGTTGTAGAAAAGCAGTCCTCCTTGTGGCTGCAACACATTTGATAATTTGATAGTCAAATGCATTTGATAGTCAAATGCATTTGACAGTTTGACAGTGTGGCTAACCTAGCACAGCCTTGCAAAATCAAGATGACCGATGAAACTAACATTGAAGAACGTGCGCTTGAAGCCTTAATGGAGCATCATAGGATAGCTAATGATGACCGTCCATCCTCCTCTTCTGAGTGTGTTCGGCCTGACTTGAGCATCGATTTGGATCGTCATCGACTGTTTCGCCAAAAGGAAGACGACTTAGACAATGCAGAAAAGAATTCTCATTCAACATTCTTAGAGCTTATGGAACATGAAGAAGCCTCCTTTGCTCCCAAAAGACACCGGTCAAAGAAAAGAAGTGCTCGTTCCTTCAAGTCCCTTAGGCCTTGTTGTTTTGATGAGGAAGGCAACATTAAATACCTCAAGCCACGTGAAACATTGTGGTTTGTTGTTTGTTGTACTGACAACAACCATGACAATTTCTACCAAGCTGACGCACGCAACAAGCTGTTTGGAAAGTTTCGTAGGCGATTTCAAATGCCATATGCTGAGTTTCGGCGACTTTTGCAACAGATGTCCAACCATGACTTCTTTGTTCGTTGGAGCAGACCGGACGCAACAGGATGCCCCCCATCTCCTATTGGTTTATTGCTTCTTGGGTCTCTCAGACATCTTGGTAGAGGCCTTGCGTTTGATGACTTGGAAGAGCACACGGCAATTTCGGAAGAGACGCACCGTCAGTTCTTTCACGTTTTCATTCGATACGGGGAAACTGTGTTGTTTCCTACTTATGTTCAATGTCCTGTGAATGCCCAGGAGCATGAGACTCATACATCTGAGTTTGTGACGGGAGGATTGTCGGGATGTGGGTTCTCTACTGATGCAACACACATAATCATGTGGCGATGCGAGCACAACCTTAAGCAGGCAAACAGTGGATTTAAAGATGATCATCCATGCAGGGCATATGATGTCTCAGTTAATCACAGACGTCGAATCCTTCATGCAACAAGTGGTCATCCTGCACGGTGGAATGACAAGACATTGATTTGGAACGATGCCTTTGTTCGAGGCACACACGACAGCAGAATGCTCCAAGACGTTCGATTCAAACTATTGACTTGGACGGGTGCACACGGCAGTTCATCGATCCAGTCACAATCCTACCGAGGAGCGTGGGGTCTCAGCGACAACGGGCATCATAAGTGGGCATGTACCCAGGCACCTTCTAAAGCAAACACATGTCTGACACAGCAACAACTTTCTGACTGGATAGAATCATTCCGAAAGGATGTTGAATGTGCGTTTGGAATTTTAAAAGGGCGTTTCCGTGTTCTTCAAACTGGCATCAGAGTTGAAGGTGCTGTGGCCTGTGACCGCATTTGGTTAACTTGTTGTGCACTACATAACATGTTACTTGAAGTAGATGGTTTGGATGCTCAATGGGAAGAAGGCGTTCCCAGTGATCGGCAAGGAGAACTTGGCAACAACAACGCGGAAGAATGTCGACGACATGCGCCTTATTCCATTCAACGTCTTAACAATCCACAGCTGGAAAGATTTGGTAGCCACGAGCATCAGTCAGAAGCACAACGTCGCCGTGTAAATGCCATGGATGAGAAGGAAGATGTTGAAGAAGATGATGATTTGGTCACCAACGAGCGACGTGACAGTGATGGAGCAATCTACATTAACAGCCTAGCTTATGCAGATTTCCGCGATAGACTCGTTGAACATTTTGACATCCTACATAGACAGCGGCGTGTTCGTTGGCCGACAAAGAACATTCCTAAAGAAGCAAATGAAGCAATCAATTAACAAAGACTTTTGCCATTAACAATTATCTTAATTCCTATTCCTCTTACTTGTTGACTCAAATGTCCACTTCTATTCATTGTCACTGTTGTTTGCTTCGTTGCTGTCGTCGTCATTATCAATGTCCACCACAGCGTTGTGACCATCTTCGGTCAAACGACTCGCATCGTCCCTTCCATCAACATTGATCACCATTCGGTTGCTTCCTGGTGTTGAAGTTGAAGTTCCTGTGGTCGCACTGCCACCGTCCTTGAAGCAACCAACTTGATCGTACAAGGCTTCTAGCTGTCTCGGCTTTTTCTGGAGGTGTTCGTTCATTTGCTTTTCATGCTCTCTCTTTCGATCGCGGCATGCAGCCATTTCACCAACAAGACTGTGGCGAATGCGGCGCAGCTCGGTTAAAAGAGCATGGTCTCCGTCTTCTTTAGCTTCCTTGATTTGTTCAGAAATGATTCGATGTTCATCCAACGCGTTCCTGGCGTCATGAATGACTCCATTCAAGAGCTCTCGAAGGTTCCTACTGTGATCAGAATGTTCAGCAGCTGCCAACTGGGCGACAGACGTCTTGGACGTCAATGAAACCCCACGGCGACATGCCTCTGGCACATACCCATCAGTGCCGGCGGCACGTTCTGCAGCCTTGTCTTTTGCCTCCTCTTGGCGAATGGCATTACGACCTTTCTTTTCAACACCTTTGCCATTGACAGAAAGACAGCCGAAGGGATGAGAACTCAATGGACGAGGCCCAAACAAAAGAAAGGCAAAGAAACCATTAAAAATGTACGTGGGGGGCATGTCCTCTTCCTCGACTGGTGCTCGGTTCCGACCGGCACGCCCAGTAGGCTTGACACGTCCACCCTTGAACTCAACACACATCTTGCGAAGCACCCAGTCAATCATGTCTTCAAGCGCAGTGCCAGATGGCTCGTTCTTGGTAGCATCAACGAAGGAATTGTAGTGCTTTAAAGCATGCTTGTAATTAGCAACCACTTGAAGAGCCTTGTCATAAAGAATGCGGCCGGTGATTAACTGGCCTTCTTTGTAGTAACGAATGGCATCACGAGTAAAGCCAGGGTCATAAACACAGAGTCTCCCGTTGGGATCGCGATGAAGCAAAGGCTTCAACTCCAGCATATGTCCATCCTTTGCGCGGCAGTCATTCCCAGCTCTGTTGACCTCGATCGCAATCTTTTCAAATGCTGCGAAGCAAGGCCCTTTGCCTGACAAGAAAAGGTCCAACACACTCTGGTGAGACTCAGTGCCGTGAAACGACATGAAGTGCATGTCTTCCTGTTTTTGAGTGTCAGCACCCTTGGCTTTCTTCGACATGGTAATCTCCCGGCAGTGAAGAGCAAGGAGATTGCGAACCTCTTGAAGTGCACAATCAGGAAGCGACATGGTCAATGTTGAATGCTGTTGAATGTGGTGATGTTGTTGTGACTGTTGACTAGGACTGCAGACAATGAAAGCATCAACAACGATGTCATCATTGCACCTACTGCTAGAAGACAATGTCGATGCTAACTATTAGTACCAACTGAAGCATTGGATCGTCATTGGCACAAAACATAAATCATGAGTTTTGATTGGCGGATTATGAGACGTTGTGCGATAAAACTAGCATCGTGCTATCCCGTGTATTGTGAACGACTAGGTTCGTCCCACACGGTGTTGCTTACACTGTAACACCTCGTAAACCGTGTACCGTTAACGGATGGGATCGGCCTGAGGCAATATTCTTTACAGTACCAGCGCGATACAGAACGTCTTGCCCGAACCATCCTTCATGCACACTGCCCCGGCCGAACCATCCTTCATGCTTTACACTGGGACCATGCCGAACCATCCTTCATGCATGCTCGTACAGTCGTACTCTAGCTAGTAGCTAGCTAGCTAGCTACTAGTGCGCTCGTACCCGACGAAAACTCAATTACTAGCTAGTAGCTAGCTAGCATAAACCAGTAGGATATCTGGCCAGTTCCGGTAGAATGTACTTGTAGCAGATAGGTACGAATAGTACAGCAATGTAACTTGCTGTTTGCTGGATCCTGGGCGGCAAGTGAAATGAAATGTGAGAGGACCGGGGATGATATTCGGCTTGCTTTCTAACCGACGTTTAACTTCTTTTTTTGCTAGGTTGTCACGTTCCTAACTTCCGAATGACTCATTCGATTAAGATGACGGATGTCGCGGCATCCGTGCAGTGGCTAGGTTGTCACGTTCCTTTTCGAGCACCCGACTTCCGAATGACTCATTCGATTAAGATGAAGGACATCGCGGCATCCGTGCAGTGGCGCGTCCATTGCTCTTTGTTTTTGATGACTAACTTGAGTTTTGAGACATTGTATTATTTATTTAGAGTGTGAAGAGAAAAAGTATGGACGAGAACATATGTTTTAGACAGGTGCGACCATCAGAGAATAGAATTGTGTGGGTGGGTTTGCCAGCATCTCTATCTATGAGCGTCAGCTCTGGCCGTGGAGAATGCCATTCACACTCATCCACATCATGTTGCATCCAACCGCTGTTACCCTTCCATCCACGACCAACAATAAATTATTTACGAAAACGGCCCACAGAATCTTTGCCTGTCAAGTTATATAAAAAGGCACGCGGGCCGATACCCATCTATTTTTTACAACACAACTAGCTAGCAGTGCTGTAGTTGTAACGAATAGCACTACTAGTAGAATAAGTTTGTCACAATCTGTTTGCTTGTTGCATTCTTCACCAGTTCAATGTGACCATCACCATCAACCCAGAGATATGCAACCGCTTTGTTTTCAAAGGAATTGCTCTCGTCCAAACTCCACAGAACAGAGCCTTCCGCAGTGGTGATTGTTGCCCACGCATAACGTTCAAGTCCATCCCCATAAGAATCAAGCAATGTGAAGCGACAGAAGGTTTCTGAGACAACTGTCGCTGAGACACTGGACTTTCCATTCGCTTCAAGCTGCACATGGGCATCTGATCCTGTGACACAACTCCACTCCCCCTCTGCTGTTCCATTGCAACTTGGTAAGATGCAGTCGCCAGTTAGACTTTCTTGAAACAGCCATGATGTCTCCTCTGGATACTGATCATATTGGACATTGATGATCAGCTCATGGGTGGAGTTTGCCGGAGGAAACTTCCCAGGCCACCAGCTGCAGAAATTGACCTTGGAATCAGCGCGAGTCAAATCAGTTCCATCCAACAGAAGAGCAACTAGAGAAAGATTGCAGAGTTCCCCAACTTCCTGGGGGACAGGCCCCGTCAACGTCGTGTTTGAAAGATGTAGCTCTGACAAGTGGCTTAACTGACCCATCTCCGTAGGGACAAAGCCTGTCAGAGAAGAGTTGGATAGTGACAACATTTCCAAGCTGGACATCTGCCCAATGTCAGTGGGAATGGTGCCAGTCAGAGCACCACCGACAAGACCAAGATATGTCAAGCTGGACAGCAGCCCAATGTCAGTGGGAATGGTGCCAGTCAGAGCAGCACCGGAAAGACCAAGATATGTCAAGCCGGACAGCAGCCCAATGTCAGTGGGAATGGTGCCAGTCAGAGCACCACCGAGAAGAACAAGACTCGTCAAGCCGGACAGCAGCCCAATCTCAGTGGGAATGGTTCCATTTAACTGATAGCTGCCAAGG